>Ga0194010_1000001_pt1 | contig 36634 bp, 62 predicted proteins | sample FLC_67_MG_FD_140372 | JGI IMG/M metagenome (GOLD analysis project Ga0194010, IMG submission 140372) | Sediment microbial communities from the Broadkill River, Lewes, Delaware, United States - FLC_6-7_MG | ecosystem: Environmental > Aquatic > Freshwater > River > Sediment | place: USA: Delaware...
GTCGTTACTTGGACTCGAAGGAGCAGCTGACGCTGTAAACGCATACTCTAACGAAGGCGCTGACTTTCACCAGATCGTAGCGGATATGGCGGGTATCCCCCGCAAACAAGCTAAGAATATCAACCTTGGTCTAACGTATGGGATGGGCCGCGAAAAGCTCATTAAAGAACTAGGACTAGAGTCAGACGAAGCTGGGAAACTACTCGACCTGTACCATAGTCGTGTTCCTTTTATTCGAGGTATACAAAACATGTGTACTCGGATGGCAGAACAGCGCGGCTATATAACAACGCTCGGTGGCCGTAAATGCCATTTCGACCTATGGGAGCCGGTCGGCTATCTGCACGGCGAAAAGCATGCGCCGTTACCTAGACAAGAAGCGGTAGATAAGTATGGAGATAACCTCAAGCGGTCGTTTACATACAAAGCTCTAAATAAGTTGATCCAAGGATCGGCTGCGGATATGACGAAACTCGCTATGCGTGATTTGTGGAAAGAAGGATTAGTTCCACATATCGGCATACATGACGAACTTGACTATTCGATTTTTAATAAAGAACAATCGGACATGGTGATCGACAAGATGGTTAACTGTGTTGATTTAAAGGTTCCACTAGTAGTGGATTACGAAACCGGAATAAATTGGGGTGAAGCTAAATGATGCGGATACAAAGCCTTTCGCAAGAAGATATCGCGAAGAACGAAGAAACGTATAAACAAATCTTTCAGTTGTATGATAGTGGTACGATGACTCTTAAAGAAATCGGTCAGATCTATAACGTAAGTAAGCAGCGGATCTGGCAGATCGTAACGAAAGTTCAAGAGGGCAACGGAGACTACTACCATGAGCACCGGAATAAAGGAAGTTAAAATGTTTGGGAGTGGAGAGTTTGAAATCCAATGCGACGAAGAACAAGTACAGATCATTTTCGATACGCTTAACGCATGGCTAGAAGAGATGCGCGGGGACGGAGATGTCGATATGATGGACGTATACAAAGCAATGGTATTCGTCGGATCGGTAAACCTGATCCACCTTCTGAACTATACGATCGAAGAGGCAGACGAGATGATGAACGAAATTAGGGCTAACGCTTTCGAGCTGTTAGAGATATTCGGTGATCGAGAGACCGTCTTTGAAAAGATTTCCGAAGACGGAATGATTAGGCACTAATGAAACCAAAGCGTGACGACATAGTTACGGGGATACTGGTAGGTGTTTCGATCATCGTTGGAATATATGTCTTTAGCTTTGTATTACAGATGTTGGTAACACATGGCTAAAGAATCACAGTTCTGGTCTCTAATGAAGCCACACATTCCCAACGAAGCCCACGTTCAGCGGATCGAGACTGGTGGGACGGGTAAGGGAGTACCGGACGTAAACTATTGTCAAAACGGCAAAGAGATCTGGATCGAGCTTAAATCGATCAAAGGCAATAAGTCTGAGCTAAGTCCATTCCAGATCGCTTGGCTGTACAATCGAGCCAAAGCAGGCGGCAACTGTTTCGTACTGATTAGAAAGAATAGAGAGATTAAATTATTCCAGCCGACTGAGCTAAAAGAAATACAAGAGCTTAGTTGGAAAAGCGAGTCTGCGGTTACTCTGGAGGCTCCGTACGATTGGAAAGCGTTGTTTAGTTTTATCTTTAACGCGTCGCGTTAGTGCTTTACTTTCGTAACCCTCGCGGCTAAAGTATTAAAAGTAGCGCCGTGACAGCGTTACGAACATTTAGAAAGTAGAACTTACAAAGGAGACTACCCATGGTAGCAGCAGTAGAAAGTATGGCGTGGACAGGCCAAGTGCCTTGGCACGGCGAAGGCGTGGAAGTTGACGGTACGTTAACACCACATGAAATGATGGTCGCCGCCGGTCTAGACTGGTCGGTAGACAAGCGTCCTTTATATACGCTGGCGCGGCCCGTTAGCGAATACGAAAAAGACGCTGACGGTAACATCATTCTTGACGAGGTTATGGAACACCCTGACCGCTTTAGTATTATGCGCGATAGCGACAATACGATCCTCGGTACTTGTTCACAAGATTACCAACCTATCCAAAACGAACGCATCTTCGACTTCTTCCAGAAGTTCGCTAAACACGCCAACATCTCTATGGAGACGGCGGGTAGCTTACGAGGCGGTAAGGATATCTTCGGACTTGCTAAGTTAAACGATAGCTTCGAACTTCCTGGAGGCGACGAGATCAACGGCTTCGTACTATTTCGTCAGCCACACCAGCCAGGATATGCGATGTCTATACGCGACACCGAAGTGCGAGTCGTATGTAGTAATACGTTGCAACTAGCGTTAAAGCAAACAGCCACCGCTGAATTTCGTATGTCGCACCGTACCGCGTTTGACGATATCCGAGAAGAGGAAGCCCTTAAAACTATGGGCGCTGTATACGAGCGGCGTGCAGAGTTTAAGGAAGCGGCTGAGTTCTTATCCAAGACGAAAGCTAAAGACGGTCAGGTTCTAGAGTTTATCTCTAACTTGTACCAACCGAAGCTGTTGGAAGACCACAAGCCCGAAGACGGCCCGTTACGCGATGCGCTAAACAATACCGCTAAGACGGTGTTTGAAGCGTTAGTCACCTCTCCAGGAGCCGAAGCTAAATCAGCTAAGGGTACATGGTGGGGCGCGGTAAACGCTGTGACGTTTGTTGAAGACCATCAGCGTACCGGCGAAAACCGTGTATACAACTCGATGTTCGGTAACGCATCAGCGGCTAAGACCAAAGCGTTTAATCTTGCACTTGAGTATGCGAAGGCGGCGTAAATGGGCGAAGTAGTAAAGCTGAACAACGCTGTAGTTGTAGATCAGGAAACCGTTAGCGAGTTGTGGTATGCCTTATACACACTCGCCGACGGCGAAGTATTAGATCGCCCACTTAGCGAGTTTCATAAATTGCAAGAGCACGCGAGATTCGTGTGCTTGAGCCTTACCCAGAAGATGGTGCAGCAAGACTGCGCCCTCTCTTCTGAAATAGCCAACTCTGGCTACCAGTCGGATTGGGAAAAACTAGTAGAAGAAGGAGACCTTGATGTCTGATTCACAGTGGGGGGACTTCGATGTCGACGTACCCCTACCTACGGATTTGCGTAGCACTACGAAATATCCGTGGGATAAATTTCCACCAGCCAAAAACGGTAAGCAAGCATCGATGCTATTTTTACCTGATGACGATGGTGTTGATACATCGAAGCGATTGAAGAATCGTATCGACCAATCACTTAGAACTTTTATCGCGGGTAAACAGCCGAAGTGGCAGTTTATCTCTCGAGTACGCCTAGAGAAATCAGGCAACAAAGAAGTTAGCGGTGTCCGAGTATGGAGAATGGAGGATAAGAATGACAGTTCCGAGTCTTAATTTGCCCGAAGATTTGCTACAGCTACAAGCTGAACTAACGATTATGCGCAGCGAATGTTTGCGTATGGCAGACCGCTGCCAAAGGCTGATTAGATACTACTCGCCAGTTGAAGAACCTGAGATGTTCGATACAGGTGAGCCGACATCAGCGTATGTCAACCAAGATCGGTAAATCTAAATACTGCTTTACTTTCGGTAGCGTCCGTAGTAAAGTAGTAATCAAGCTGGTAAAAACCAGTTAGAAAGTATAACGTCATCATAGAAAGGAGAATGACATGGCAACAGCCAAAAAAGAAGCAGCCCCAGCTGCGCCAAAGAAGCCTGCCGCTAAGAAAGTAGCTAAGGTGTCCGCGATTAAAGTAACGAAAGCACCAGCCGCGAGTCGTGGTCGTGCTGCACAGCACTTTAAGTACACGGGTAAAGAACTTGGGGAGACTACAATTAAAACCCCACAGTTTCAAGCCTTGGTTATTTCAATGCAGGATATTGAAGCTAAAGAGTTTAATCGTAACGATTTTACGATGCAGCAAGTTGCTGATCTAGGTGTTCAGGAAGGGCATATCAGTATGCCGAATACTAAAAACCCAGAAAAGCAGAAAAAGCGAATTATCGCTTGTTACAAAAAAGCCCTGATCGATGAAGGTTTTATCGTACAGCTTTAATTTGATCGGGGGCTACGGCCCCCATAACTCTTAGGAGAAAGTAGAATGAAGATTGCACCCGTACCAAGAAGGCTGCACTCCCGCTCCATGGCGATATATACCGCGATGGAAAATTTGAACGGTTCAGCGACCCGTCTCGACTTATATAAAGAGTGTCGAAGGATCTGGTCTGAAATAGTTCAAGAAAAGCCGCCGTCTAACTTGAGTCAATTTCAACAAATGCTTAGTGGTTCAGCAATATCTCAAGGATACATTGTTCGACAAACCAACGACCGAAAAGCTAAAAACCCTGTTTATAATTTTGCAGCGTATGACGTCTTTAGAAGTAAAGCTGAACCGTCGCTACTGTCAAGAACGATGTACAGTCTTTCGAAGATAGAGAATGGGGAACAAACCGCGACTAAAAGTCGTATTGCGAAACTTGAGCGCATCCTCGAGGATCCAAGTTCAGAACTTCCCCCACCACGAGAGTGGTCACCAAAAAGAGATACGCCTAAGCATTCGCAAGAGGCTGTAAAAGAGGCCGCTGAAAAAGCTGCCGAAAAGCTAGAACCGCCGAGCGATATACAAGAGATGTTGAAAAATATCGACAAGATTATCGAACGGCAAAAGCCTTCGGAAACTACAGTAACCCCGTCAAAGTTAGAAGTACCAATTTGGCCAGCCGTTATTGGAGTTTCGATAGCAGGGATCGCGATACTCGTAGCGGTATCGTTAAGCGTCCTAGCTTTCGTAGGTTAGTGCTTTACTTTCGGGGTAGTCGCCGCTACGTTATTAATAACGGCGCTACCCGCGCCCCGATTAGAAAGGAGAATGTATGGAAAGGCATTGGCTTGCGAAAGAGTCGTTGATAACGAGAAAGCTGCAGCATCAAAGTATCCACCATAAAGCTGAGATTGAATTCATCAACGCTACGAATGAAGAGTTGTTAGACAGGTTATCTAAACTTGTCGAATTAGCGCAGGTTGGTATGAACAAGGGCAAGCTCCACGTTACTGAGTACCAGCTAAAAGTTATGTCCGAGTTACTTAACGATAGAAAGGAAAACGTATGACACTTATCACACCAGTTAAAAAGCTAGAACAGCTTTCACCAACGCCCGAACAAGACAAAGCACTTGTAAAGGTATTCGAACAACACGTGCTGGATAGCCAGCACCCAAACTTTGCGTATCTGACGTTTACCGATTGGATCGTTAAAGACGTACATAAAGCAATGTACGACGATTGCATTATGGCTGCTGTACCAGATATGTGGCTAGGTATCGAAACAGACGGGTATACCCACTCATGAGTGCGGTAATCGTAGATGACGGTACGTTAGATACCGTTGTAGAATATGACGGTGTGCGGATTCGATACGATACCGCGTACCGTTATTCGTTCGATTGTGACGAGGAGTTTTTAGATGCAGCGTTTAAGGATTTTTATGACGACCAAACGGATCAGCTTGATGCAGTTTTTGATTCGTTACCGCCCGATATCACCCTGTGTTACAACGACGATTGTCGTTGCTGGAAAACCCCCGACGAACATCTCGAGGGATACTCAGTTGTTAAATGTTTGATGGGCTGTAGCGATTACAGAGTACTCTATAAAGAGTTACCGAAAATTACGGACGCGATGTGGAGCAGATTACAACTCGAAGCATCCGATACATGATTTGTGGTGGGGGACATACGGCTCAGGCGACTGGTAGCGTCAGGGTGTTTTCCTCTCTCCTACTGGAGAGTTTTACGAGAAATAGGTTCGATGAAGTGTAGACCCCCCAAAGTTTGTAATCTACCAATCGAACCAACTACCAGATTTATTTATTTAGAAAGGAGAAATGTATGAACGATTGTGTTCTATGTGGCGACGAGATCGACGTTCAAGCGAACGGTTGGGCCGGTGGCCATAACGCGCAGCCTTTGGCTGACGGACAGTGTTGCAGTAGTTGTAACAGCCTAGTAATTGTCGCTCGAATGCAGCAAGCACGAGAGCATGCAGAGGAGGCCGTATCGTGATCGATATAGACCGCGCACGCGAGTTAAGTGACGCTCGAGAAATCGAACGTATCCACGGTGGCGAGGACGTCGAGCCGAAGTTATGGCAAGTCGAAGTAAAGTTTTATCTCAAAGCCTACGACGAAGACGATGCTCTTGACCGTCTGAAAGAAGAAATACTCCCAGAGCTTGCCGTTGATCGGTCAGACCCGAATCGTTTCGAATGGGAGTTTACACATTGGCAACAGGACGTGGAGGACTAATGAAAAGAACTAACGACAGGCTTGTTAATATAGTTATCGAAGTAAGCGAAAGACTTGCCGACGAAGAAGATTACGACGAATACCTAAGACCAAAGTTGGAATATTTGCTAGAGTTTTTGATCGATACTTATCCCGATCTCAAGGTAGTCGAGGAATCGCGTTAGTGCTTTACTTTCGCGTTAGTCGTAAGTACCTTATATATACCGCGCCCTAACCGGCGCGGATAACTTAGAAAGAAGAAGGAGACAGATATGGCGATTAGCCAAGAAGATGTTCAGCGTGTTTTACGAGAGTACGTTGCAGACCATTGCGAGTTGAATTCTCATACCGCGCACCATTTAGTTGCTTTAGCAGTATCCGCAGCGAGTGAAATAACGCTACGAGGTAATTTATTCCCCGAAGCAGCTGATGACGCTTTTCCAGAGGTGCGAGCGTTAGCGCATATGTATTCATGGCTCGACCCTACCGTTCAGATTGTCCAGCGACCTGACGGGTTTAACGCTTCCGAGAGACTTAGGTTTCGATACTTTGTAAATTGGTTGATCGATATGGTCGACGCTAAGGAATACGGCTACCAGACGAAAGAGAAGTTGTTACACGAGCTGAAAGAATCAGAAGCGTACCGTATAGCTTTTTATTGGGAGTTCGAGTTCGAAAAAGATCTCAAAGAAAAAGCTAAAACTCCGACGTATATCGACGCTGACCGCGATATCGTCGAGTACGAAGACGAGGATCGTATCGAGTCAGATTATGCAGACGAGTACGTTCGAGATGCCTAAGCGATACAAAATGCTTCGTAACACTAAACCCAAACAGCGGCCATTCGTGCCGCTAAAACCACGGGAGCCTCGACCCGAGGCTTACCGTGAAATTAATTACCCATCTCGACCCGCGACTATGGATTGTACTAGCCGTCGTGACGATCGGCCAGTAACAAAAGCGACGATCGCCCCAGCGTATAACAAAGGTGCGTACCAAGTGATACCCGAGTCGGATATTAAACACATCGGAAAGTAGGAAGGAGACGATATGTATTGGATAAGCAAGAAAGATCAAGGGCTTAGTATAGCCCTAGGAAAAAAGCGTTTACGCGATTTCAAGCCAGAGGAAGGCTGCGAGTATTACGTTCGCACTAGCAGAAAGTCACCAGACTTTTATGATTTTGTGCCTGTTTACATCGGCAAAAACGGCAAGCTCATTAAAACCGATACAGCCTCGACGGGGTGGTTTTGATATGACATACCGACAACTTAAATGGCGGCTGTCGACTCTGACTGAAGAGCAACTCGATACTGAAATAACTATTCGTCAAGATAACAACGAGCTAGTGCCTGCACGATTTTGTAGTAACGCTTGGAGTGCACCGAGTATCGGTGATCGACTTGACGATGACCACCCTGTATTTTTAGTTAATTTGGAGGACTAATGAGAAACGAAACTAACGAAACGCCGCTCGACGTAGCGCGAAGCAAAGCCCTTGCAAACATGGCTTGGGATATCAAAGCGGATTACGCTGATCTTGATGAAAACACTAGCGCGTTTGATAAACAAGTGCTACGCCATCAGATTAAAGAATACGCCCGACTCGTTGACCGCTACCACCACGATAGCGACGGTACGATTGAAGCCTTAGTCGTTTAGTGCTTTACTATCGGGGTACTCCTAAGTACCTTATATATACGCGCGGTATACGCCGCGCCGGATTACTAAACGATAGAAAGGAGAAAGTATGACACCCTTAGCGAAAGAAATTGTTGATACCGATTGGTCAAACATGTACCGATTACTACACGAACATTACTACCCGACACGACTTGATAAGTCGCAAACATTTGCACGCTGGGCAGAGAAAAACGTAAAGATCGAATACTTTAGCCCAGCGATGGTGGTTAGGACAGGCACTTGCGCATCAGAGCCACGGAAGGTGATGTATTACGCCTTAATGAACGACGGTGATAATTGTGAGATTGACGAAGGCCATTGGTTAAACCCGCTAGGCCATTTAAACCGTGACGATTGGGAACGCCGCGAAAAAGACCTAGACCACTTTTAAGGAACAGATATGGAACCAAGAAATACAATCGCCGAGATGGACTTGAGCAACCTGACCGACGAGCAAGTTGAAGTCATGACCAAACTGGCACGGTTTGCTGAAGATGGCTTTGATCTTTCAGCAGAAAGAACTTCTAACCACAAAATGCGGGTTTTCCGAGAAAAACAAGCAGGACAGTGTATGGTTCTTCGCCATCGACTACGTCAAGAAAAAGAAAACCGCAGTGAATTGTGGAACCCAGTGCGCGATGCAGACCGAATAAACATCGACGGGCTGATTCGTTTTTAACAAAGCCGCGACTTGATTAAGCCCGCCTCGAGCGGGCTTTTTTGTGCCTATTAAAACGACCCGAGATATTGCGTATATTGTCTATTTAGAAAAAAAACTTTTTTTATTTTTTTCAACTAAAACGACTAATAAAGTAATAGAAGTAATAGAAAAGTGAAAGAAGCCTCTAGATACAAGGGATGGGGGCCGTGATGAGTGTGACGAGAAAGTAATAGAAATCGTATAGGTTATTGAAACGAGAACAGTGAATAGTAGTGAGAGGCCATGAGGGAAATTTTTACTTTTTATAAATTATTTTATTTTCTAAGATATAGTTCTACACGCTTACGACCCTCGGAAACACTGCATGAAAGAACTACAGTACACTCCCCTGACACCTGCTGATGACGGAAACGGGTACATCGACGCCGATGGTAAGAGATGGCAACCGCTAAATCCGAAACAAAAGAAGTTCGCTCGAGAGTATCTGAAAGGCCAAAACGCTACCGAAGCAGCGGTAAAAGCAGGCTACACGAAGAATCGGGCCGCAGCCAAACGACAAGGCAGCGTCTTACTCAACCACAACCCACTTTTGCGAAATTACCTTATAGAGCAGGAAATCAAGGAGGCAGAGAGGGATAGGGTTTCCATGGAGGGCCACCTCTCCGCCCTCCACGACTTGCGTGAGGAGGCACGGGAGTCGGGGCAGATTAACGCAGCGATCACGGCAGAGATACACCGAGGGAAGGTCGGGGGGCTTTACATCGATCGACGCGAGGTACTGACCGCGAAGATCGATTCGCTATCCAAGGATCAGCTGATCGACCGACTCGGAGCATTGATCACGAAGCGCGTACCGCAAACGATCGAGGGAGAGATTACGAATCGGCTCGGATCGACAGACGGATCGACGGATCGATCGACTGTATTAATTGAGCGAGGGAGCGATTGACCCACCCACCCACCACGTTTGATCGATCGACGGATCGATCGATCGATCGACTATAAAAGATTGACGGAGCGCGAGCGCACCCACCCACCCACCACGATTCACGGACGGCGAGCGAGGGAGCGAGCGACGGAGGCCGAGGGACGGCGCGACAGATCCCGACGGTTAGGATTAGGCGCGACCCCTGATTCAAACAGTTAGTTTAAGTTCCAACCATTTTGTTAAGCCGCGACCAGCGACGCCACAGGTTTATTGCTTAGGCGATTGCCTAGGTAATTGGCTGATTATTAGTGCTTGACTATATGCACAATATAGGCGACTATATGCCTGTCACTTGATGACATTAATTAACTTAATAGGAAATACGTTATGACTAAGTCAAACACAAAATCAGCTCCCGAACAGACTGCCCGCGATGTTATCCCTCATATTGAGGGCAACAAGGGATTTAACTTCGCCAAGCCAGCGTCAGGCATTAGCGGCAAAATTAACTTCGCCATTGCCTTAACCTATGACAGCATCACCGCCAACATTCCTCGCCAGATTCAACTGGTGATGAACGAATGGTTGGCCCTTGGTGGCGGTGACGTTGACGTGCAAGCAATTAACGACAGCCTAGAGTCTAAGGGCTTGTGGGTACGCGCTAATGGTGTTGCTTATAACCAAGACGTTGCAACTATACTGCTGCACTATCGCACCCGCTTAGATGGCCGCGATGCTTGGGGTAAAGGTTCCGCTGCGGTCAAGCTAAAGTTGGCTGACTTTAGCTAACCACTAACCCTAACCAACTAACTAAGGGGCGCCGCGTGCGCCCTTTCTTTTGCGCCTAAGCTAACAACTTTGCTAAGGGGCGCTAGCTAACAGATTCGCTAAGGGGGTATACCCCCAAAATTGCCGCAAGGCACCCGCCCACCCACCACTACCTAGTTCCCGCCTCTTTTTCCGAGATACTTTTGCTTTAGGTTCCCTATTCAAAAATTTCGCACATTTATATTTTCCGACGCGAAAAATTTTTCGCGAAAATTTTTTAGGGGTAGCGAGGATAGTGATTAGGGAGTTACGATTCGGCTCATCTTTGATGAGGTTACGTTATGTACGGTCAGTCTCCTTATGGTTCGCCGATGAGTCGTGGCATGTTTATGGATCCGCAGATGTTGAGGATGTTACAAATGCGCGATCAGATGAGGGCGCAGTATGCTCCGCAGCCTACGGATATGCCGCAGCCACAAGTTACTAGCGCTGGGGTGGATTCTATGCCGCAACAACAAGTTACTGAGGGAGGGAACGCTACAGATATGCAGCTAGGTTTGCCGTCATTACAGTCCCCTGTAGACCGTCGGGCGCAGCTTAATAATCAAATGCAGATACCTCAGCAGCAGACTACGGAACAAACGCTTGAGGAATTGCAGGGTAATGTTCTGCAGATGCAGCAACAGCAGCAGCGGTTATCTGAACATTTAGGCGCTGGTTCTGGTATGTTGAAGCAATTGCAGCAGCCCCAACGAGGGTTAGGTGGATTAATACGGCAGTTAGGTTCTCAGGAGCCTGCTAGAAGGTATACCCAAGGGCCGGATTCTATTTCTATGAGATTACAAGCGTTTCCTGTTGCACAGGGGAACCCATTCGGTGGCTGAGAAAAAGAAAAAAGATTCTCGTTTAGAGCGAGCAGGGGTTAGTGGGTATAATAAGCCTAAGCGTACCCCGAACCATCCTAAAAAATCCCATATCGTTGTCGCGAAAGAGGGCGATAAAATTAAGACGATTCGTTTTGGGCAGCAGGGTGTAAAAACTGCGGGTAAGCCTAAAGCGGGTGAGTCGGCGAAGCAAAAGGCGCGGCGTAAGAGTTTTAAGGCACGTCACGGAAAGAATATTAAAAAGGGCAAGATGAGCGCAGCTTATTGGGCCGATAAGGTGAAATGGTAATGGACGATATGCAAGCGGTTTACGACGAGGAAGTTAGCGGCAGAAGCGGCGGGTTATTATCACTATTGCGTGGCGCGGGAGATATTACTCTCGGCGAAGAGGTAATGGATAGCTTGCCTGAAATTATGGCGATGTTACGCAACACCAATAAAGATACGTTGACGATGCGGCAAACGCAGGAGATGGGTCAGCCGAGCGAATTAGCTGTATCGTTAAGTAACGAACCAGCATTAAGTTCGATGGTTGGCCCAGAAATGGCATTATTAGCCGGAATGATGGGTGGGCCTGGAGGAAAGGCTAAGGGTTTAGCATCGTTAAAAGACGAACTAGCGCAGTTTATTACAAAAGATAAAGCTGATACTGCGGATCGTATGCGTCGGTTAGATGAGGACGATATGTTAACGCGGTTAGCGGATCAAGATCGTATTGAACGCAGCCGAGCGGAACAGTTAGAGGGGTTGCGTGAGCGTAGCGATTTTAACACCCGTTTAGAAGAAGGCGAAATGTCTCGCGAGTTTGAATCAGCATTACAGGATTTGCAAGATTATAATGCAAGCCGAGGTAAGTCTGGGATCCAAAAATTACGCGAAGAGCTATTTAGCGATCCTGACCAGATGGCAGGTGGTGGGCGTCCAGGGTTGTACGCAAATATAAACGCTAAACGTAAGCGTATAGCTGCGGGTTCTGGTGAGAGGATGCGAAGGAAGGGTGAGGCTGGGGCACCGACTGCTGAGAATTTTAAGCAGGCCGCAAAAACCGCTAAGAAAGCTAACGGCGGTGGATTAAGTTACGCGAAGGGTTATTACGGTAAATCGTATAAATGAGTACGGCGATCTTAGACATCCAAAAATCTAAACTTGCAGGGATACAAGACGTCGTTTCTGCTATTTCAAGAACTCGTCCCAACGCGCCGTCGCCGTATATTAATACGCATCACTTTGCTCCTGGAATTTATATGCGAGCGTATTACGGGGTCAAAGGGTCAGTAGTCGTAAGTCAAGTTCATTTACACGAGCATATGACGATATTAGCAGCGGGTCATTGTCGCGTTATTTCTACGATGCAAGACGAAGAACGGATAGACGTTTATAAAGATTTCGCGATTATGAATACGCCGCCGCATACTAAACGGGCGCTATACTTTTTAGAAAATACGACGATCATTACTGTTCATCCTAATCCTGACGATATCCGAGATATACCAGAATTAGAGCGGATGTTTGTTGTAGATAATTTTAAGGATATTGAATAATGGCATTCGTAGTTACCGCAGTAGTTGTCGCAACAGGCACAGCCGCATACGGCGCAAAACAATCACGCAAAGCCCAAAAACGTGCTGAAGAAAACGCTCAAACTCGTGCGCTAATCGAAGGGTCTGCCCCGAATATCGCGATGGTTAAAGAAGTTATTCCTGAAGAAGTACAGGGTAGCGAAGTTTCTGGATTAGAAGAAGCCTTAAAAGCGATGGATTACGAAGGCGGTCAGCCCCCGATTCCTGGAGCGCCGGAACAAGGTGTCATGCCTACTGATATGTCTGAAGAAGAACTGATGATGATGTTAGAGCAGCAGGGCGGGTTAGAAGGTTTGTTGCCGCAAGGTATGGCCGACGGTGGGCCGGTGGGCACACCTGCGGATGTATATTATTTTGGCGTCCCACAAATTATGGGGATGATGCAAGACCCCGACCCACAGATCCAGCAGGTAGGTATGCAACTTGCGGATCAAATGGAAATGAACCCTGATGCGGGGATGGTGCCAGCTACTCAACAACAAATACAAACGATGGCTAACGGTGGCCGAATATCTTCTGAAAGGTTAAACCAAGAAAGACTCCGTTGACCACCCCACTTGAACAGCTAAAGGAAGTAGACCTATCGCATTTGTCGAAAGATGAAGCGAAAGAGTTTACTCTTCTCCTAGAGGAATTAGAAAAGCGTGAAAAACGCGAAAGTTCTATGGCGTCGTTTTACGATTTTGTTAAAACGATTTGGCCAGAGTTTATTGCGGGTGCGCACCACAAAAAGATGGCCGAGGCATTCGATAAAATCGCCAGCGGAGAATCAAAACGCCTCATAATCAATATGCCGCCGCGACATACGAAGTCTGAATTTGCTTCGTATTTGTTTCCAGCTTACTTATTAGGTAAGCGCCCTAAATTAAAAATCATTGAAGCTACGCACACAGCAGACCTTGCGGTTAACTTTGGTCGTAGAGTTCGTGACTTAATTGAAAGTGAAGAGTATGCGGAGATATTTCCAGCTACCGAACTAAAAGCTGATTCGCGAAGCGCGGGTAAATGGAATACATCGCAGGGCGGTCAGTATTATGCGGCGGGTATTGGTGGTGCACTCGCGGGTCGTGGTGCTGATTTGTTTATTATTGACGATCCTCACTCCGAACAAGATGCTTTTTCGGATAAAGCGTTGGAAGAAGCCTACGAATGGTATCAAACTGGCCCCCGTCAGCGCCTTCAGCCAGGAGGTGCGATCGTTATCGTAATGACTCGTTGGTCTAAAAAGGACGTAACGGGTAAATTAATCAAGCGAATGACGCAAGAAAAGGGTGGCGACGAATGGGAGGTTATTGAATTTCCCGCGATATTGCCGTCAGGTAAACCGCTATGGCCGGAATTTTGGTCATTAGACGAATTAGAAGCGACTAAAGCGTCGATACCGCCGTCTAAATGGGCAGCGCAGTATATGCAGCGGCCTACAGGTGAGGGTATTTCGATTATTCCTAAAGATTGGATAATGGAATGGCCTAGAGATAACCCTCCGACGTGCGATTATTTGATTCAAAGTTACGATACGGCGTTTTTAAAGTCTGAAAGATCCGACTATACGGCGATAACAACGTGGGGAGTGTTTTATCCCGAGGGTAAAATCGGTGAAGAACTGTATAGTGGGCAGGATGCGCATATAATTTTGTTAGATTGCGTAAAAGAGCGGTTAGATTTCCCAGAACTCAAGCGCGAAGCGATGCGTTTATATGAACATTGGGAGCCTGATTCGGTAATTATCGAAACAAAAGCCTCTGGTATCCCACTAACGCAGGAATTACGGCGACAGGGTATCCCAATAAATACCTTTTCACCGAGCAAAGGTCAGGATAAGATCGCAAGACTAAACGCGGTTAGTGGAATTTTCCAAGAGGGCCGAGTTTGGGTGCCTGATACGAACTGGGCGCAAGAATTAGTGGACGAAGTTGCTGATTTTCCTAACGGAGAGAACGACGATTGCGTAGATGCAACTACATTAGCCCTAAGTCGCTTTAGACAGGGCGGATTTTTGCGATTAGACGGCGATTATGACGACGAAGAAGAGTATTATCCGAAAATACGGGCATATTACTAATTTACCGTCTCAAAAAATAAGAGTAGGGTAGCGTTCCATGGCTGAAGTTCAATTCCCAGAAGAGTTTGAGGGCGAAGAACAGGTAGAAATCCTGTTTGATGAGGAAAATAACCTCGTTGACCCTTCTATGTTGGAAATGGAAGTGGATATTCCGTTTGAGGAAAACCTCGCGGAGTATTTAGACCCCGCTACGTTGTCTGAAATTTCTAGTGAACTCCTTAGTGCATACGAAAACGATGTTGACTCCCGTCAAGATTGGTATGAAACATTTAAAAACGGTTTAGAACTACTAGGTATTGAAAACGACCCTCGTAGCGAACCGTTTGAAGGTGCGAGCGGGGTGTATCATCCGCTACTTGCTGAAGCGGCTACGCATTTTCAAGCCCAAGCGTATAAAGAACTATTACCAGCTAACGGCCCAGTAGATACGAAAATAATGGGCGCTTCTAATGATCCTAAAGCGATGCAAGCTAATCGCGTTAAGGATTTTATGAATTATCAGCTGATGTACAAAATGGACGAATACGATCCTGAAATGGATCAGATGTTGTTCTTTTTGCCGTTAGCAGGTTCTGCGTTTAAGAAATGCTATTACGACCCTACGATGGGCCGAGTCGTTTCTAGGTTTATTAAAGCTGAAGATTTAATTGTTCCGTATACAGCTACGGATCTACACACGTCACCTCGTATTACGCACCGCTTGACTATGACGGAGAATGATCTTCGTAAACTACAGCTCAGTGGTTTTTATGTAGACGAGGAGATGAATCCTCCATCTTACACTGATGATAGTGATTCAGTACAGCAAAAAATTGATGAGCTAGATGGCGTAACTCGTACCGGAAGTCAGCACGACTATACGCTGCTTGAGTTTCACGTTGAGTTAGATATCGAAGGGTTTGAGCATACGGATAACGATGGAGAACCTACTGGGTTGGCCATTCCGTATATCGTAACGATCTGTAAAGATAACAACACCGTACTTTCTGTTCGTAGAAACTACGAAGAAACCGACCCCATGCGTAAGAAAGTTGAATACTTTACGCATTACAAATTCCTTCCAGGACTGGGTTTTTACGGTTTCGGCTTAATCCATATGATTGGCGGGGTAACTAAATCAGCTACGGCTATTTTACGTCAGCTAATTGATGCAGGTACGTTAGCCAACTTACCGGCTGGTTTTAAAGCACGTGGCTTAAATATCCAGCGATCTGATGATCCGGTACAGCCTGGAGAGTGGCGAGATGTAGACACTCCTGGAGGAACGATCCGCGACTCCTTTATGCCGCTTCCGTATAAAGAACCTAGCGCAACTCTAGCGCAGCTATTAGGGTTACTCGTAGAGTCTGGGCAGCGGTTTGCATCTGTAATGGATAACCAAACTGGGGACGCTAACTCTAACGCTCCAGTAGGCACCACCGTTGCGTTGTTAGAAAAAGGTCAGAAAGTTATTTCTGCAATCCACAAGCGATTGCATTACGCGCAGCGTAACGAATTCAAAATACTAAAGCGATTATTCGGCGAGTATCTACCTCCTGAATATCCGTACCAAGTGCAGGGCGCACAGCAAACTGTTTTTGCTGAGGACTTTAACAACAGCGTAGATGTTATTCCTGTTTGCGACCCTAATATCTTTAGTACGACGCAGCGCATTATTTTAGCGCAGACCCAACTTCAGATGGCTCAGAGTGCTCCTCAGATCCATAATATGAAAGAAGCATTCCGCAAGATGTATATTGCGCTGAACATTAAAGATATCGATGATATTTTAATGCCTGATATGGCCCCTGCGCCTAAAGACCCCGTCCAAGAAAATATGGACGCATTGATGACGGCTCCTTTACAAGCCTTCATTCAACAAAATCATGACGCCCACGTCCAAGCACACATGGCGTTTATGCAAAATCCTCAAACACAGCAGAACCCACAAGCGATGGGTGCGCTTCAAGCGCATATTCAGCAGCACCAAGCTCTGAAGTATCGTATCCAAGTGGAAGAAATGTTGGCTCAACAAGGTGTCCAGCTGCCACAGCCTGGGCCAGATGGCCAGCTGCCTCAGTTGCCTCCCGAAGCAGAAAGCCAGATTGCTATGGCGGCTGCTCAAGCAACTCAGCAGATTACTGGTCAAGAACAAGCTCTTGCTCAAGCGATGGCCGCACAGCAGCAAGATCCTCAGCGCCAGATGTTCGAAGAACAGATGGAATTAGAGTTCGAAAAACTCAAACAGCGTGATAGGGAATCCGAGCGTAAAGCGCAGTTGGAAAGAGAGCGTATTGAATCTCAAGAACAGCAAACGGATATCCGAGTAGCCTCTGAACTACAGCAAGCAGAGATGCGCGACGATAGAGAAGTAGACTCTAATCTAACTGAGATTGCAAAGATTGTTCGGGAGTCACAGGAAAAGGATTAATTGCCTCATTTAATAAGTAATATCCCTCATTTTAATTGCTGGGTTAGAAAAGAGTATACGCACAATCATTTAGATTATCACGGAGAGTATTTACACGCGATAGCGATTGCGGTAAACACGATACCTGATAGATGTTTATCCTTTCAAGTCGTATTCACAGGATACGAATTTGATGAGGAAGAAGATTCTGAAAATCTTCATGGTGGAGCGATGTGGGCTAGGATGCCTATTACCGCCTTAGTTGGGGACGCTCTTATTGATGAGATGCCTGAAGCGATGGCAACTCATCTAGCGCAACCTTGGGACTGTAGTTCCCGAGACCATGAGGTTATTGTTATGGATCGCGTATCTTCTAGCCCTTGGCTGTGTAAGATAGATAACGAGTTTCATACAGGAAGGTATTTGTTCACTGTTGATTATACAGGGAACGATATAGCTGATGATCCTGCTCAACATAAGCAGAGTCATGTTATTCAGCTTACTGATGCGGGGAAATGGACGGGCAATATTGTAGCACTGCCTAACAATCGTGTAAGAGCGACTAATCCTGCGTTATGGGAGACAGGTTCAGGAGCACCGGACTTTTATCCTAGTCAACACGTGCATAGTGCGGAGATTGACGACAGCTACATGGATCCGAACATTACGTTTAATAACTTGTATGCCGAAGGAGATTAAAATGCCAGGATACAAAAAGAACAAAAAGATGCCTAAGAAAATGGGCAGGGGCGGAAAGACCGCTAAGAAAATGCCGATGAGAATGAAGCGCGGCGGTAAAACTGGAGGCAAGAAGAAGTGAGAAATTTTAGATCTACGGAACTTCCGTATCCGTCTCCTAAAACTCAAAAAGCTGGTGTTATGCCCTCTATTCCAGAACCTTCTAATGAGGGTTTTGCGAAGCCTACTGAACTAAAGCAGAAAACTGTTGATCTTCCTGGAAAGAAAGTAAGGACAAAAGGCACTGGTGCAGCAACCAAGGGATTGGATTTTACTAGCTACATCAACTAATGGATTTTATAAAATATTCGGAGTTTTTACTCCGCAAGCTGCGTGAGAGACAAGAAGATCTCACGCAGACACTCGCCACTGGTGGCGCACAAGACTTTGTTCAGTACCAACGTATTGTTGGTGAAATTTCAGGGCTTAATTTCGCTGAACAAGAAATAACTGCCCTGCATGGAAGGATGGAAGATGTCGAAGACGACTGAGGAAATTGACCTAAGTAGCATAGGTGCTACCCCTGAACGAGTTCTTAATTTTGGTTCTGATACGCCTATAGAACCTGTTAAAGAGGGCATAACCTCCGAAAATTATGAAACTCATGCAGATAAGTTGCCGAACCCTACGGGGTATCGTTTGCTGATTCTGCCGTTTACTCCTCCGGAGAAAACAAAAGGCGGCATTATGTTAGCTAAACAAACTCTTGATAAAGAGCGGATAGCTACCGTAGTTGGGCTGGTTGTAAGAAAAGGCCCAGATGCTTATTCCGACAAAGATAAATTTCCCGAAGGCGCTTGGTGCGATGAAGGCGATTGGGTAATTTTTGGTCGCTATGCAGGAGCTAGATTCAACATCGACGGAGGCGATATGCGTCTTTTGAACGATGATGAAATTTTAGCTGTTGTAAATAATCCAGAAGATATTCTGCAATAAGGTGATATGAAATGGCTGAGTCTCAAGATATTGAACTAATACTTCCTGAAGAGGAAGTTGATCCTAGAGAGGGGGATGTTTCGCAGGAGCCTGCGCAAGACTTTGATATGTCTGCCCCAGAAGAAGTTGCTTCTAATTCTGATGAATTAGAAGAATACAGTGACGGTGTTAAAAAACGCATCGATAAACTAACTTATCGCATGCGAGAAGCCGAACGTCAGCGAGAAGAAGCGATTGAGTTTGCCAAGAAGATTTCTGAGCAAAACAACGAACTTCAAACTAAGTTACAGTCTTCTGACTCTACTTTAGTCAATGAATATACTCAGCGGATTGAGTTGGATAAGGAACGGGCGCGTAGAGCACTTAAAGAAGCTCAAGAGCTTGGCGACGCTGAAGCTATTGCATTAGCTACAGAAGCGGTTGCTAAAACTTCTTACGAAGCGCAAAATGCCCAAAGATTAGTAGCACGACAGAAAAACGCACCTAAACAAGTGCAGACTCCTGACCAGCTACAATACCCGCCGCAAATGCCGCAACGGAATATACAACCGGCTGCTCCAGATGCGAGTGCGGAAGCATGGGCAGAAAAGAACAACTGGTTTGGTGAAGACGAGGGCATGACGTATGCTGCTATGGGCATTCATCAAAAATTAATTAAGGAAGGAGTGCCTCCTAGTTCCAAGCATTATTACCAACGGGTAGATGCGGAAATGAGAGATCTCTTTCCACAAAAGTTCGCCGATGAGACGAAAAACGTGCAATCTTCTGTAGCAGGTGCCAGCCGTGGGGCTGGTTCTGTAAAGAAAGGAGCACGCAGTGTGAAACTCACACCTTCACAGATAGCAATTGCTAAAAGAATAGGTGTGCCTCTAGAAGAGTACGCAAAGTTTGTATAGGAGATGAAAATGACAGATCGTACCTCCAGATCTGCTGAAACTCGAGCAAAAACAGCTCGCCGTAAACCTTGGCAACCACCTTCAATGTTGGACGCCCCTCAAGCCCCAGCTGGCTATAAGCATAGATGGGTTCGTGCAGAAGTTCGTGGGCACGATGACCGAGCGAATATGTCTAAGCGTATTCGTGAAGGATTCGAGCCAGTAAGAGCAGAAGACTATCCTGACTTCGACGCTCCTACGATTGACGAAGGGAAGCACGCTGGCGTGATTGGTGTTGGTGGCTTAATTCTTGCAAAGATTCCTGACGAAACCGTTGATGAAAGAAATGCATATTTCCGAGGAAAGACTGCAGATCAGCTTCACGGTGTTGACAATGATCTTCTGCGAGATAGTGACCCTCGTATGCCGCTTAGACAAAGCGATATTCGAAGGGACTCAAAAGTTGAGTTTGGTAGTCGAGAACCGGCTGCTGATTAATTTCATCATTTTCCTTAGAGGATTAAATCATGGCTAATACTGACGCCCCTAACGGGTTCACCCCAGCCTACCACCTATATGGTGGTGTGATTCGTCCTCAGAAGTTGCGTATTGCAAGTGGTACTAACGCCTCCATTTTTAATGGTGACGTAGTTAACCTTTCTTCTGGGTATGTAATCCAAGGCACCGCCACAGGCACTCCTTGCGGAGTATTTGCTGGCGTTTATTACACGGCAACCGACGGTACGCCGACATTCGCAAACATGTGGACAGCAGACGTAGTTACACTAGGTGGTGCTGACGTGGAAGCGTATGTCTATACCGATCCAGCGATCGTGTATGAGGCACAATTTACTGCAGGTACTCCTGCTGTAAGTTTCATCGGTAGTAAATATACTATCAGCACTACCGCTGGCAGCACCAACAATGGACGATCCAAAGAAGGTGTAACAGCGACAACCAGCAGCGGCATCGCGTTGTTAAACAGGTTCGTAGATTCTCCGAGCAACACCATTGGTGCTAACGCTCGTGGATACTTTACGTTCCCAACTAACGTATTTGCGGTATAGGAGAGTAACTAATGGCTATTTCAAGAGCGCAACTCGTAAAAGAGCTTGTTCCTGGCCTTCACGCTCTCTTCGGTTTAGAGTATGAACGCTATGCACCTGAGCATGAAGAAATCTTCGATACGGAGACTTCTGAACGAGCTTTCGAAGAGGAAGTAATGCTTAGTGGTTTTGGTGAGGCACCTGTGAAATTTGAAGGTTCTGCAGTATCTTACGATACCGCACAAGAATCTTTCACTGCTCGCTACACTCACGAAACTGTCGCTTTGGCGTTTTCTTTGACTGAAGAAGCAATTGAAGATAATCTGTACGACACCCTGTCTTCTCGTTATACACGAGCACTAGCTCGTTCTATGATGCAGACGAAGCAAATTAAAGCTGCGAACGTATTGAACAATGCGTTTAACAGTTCATTTGTTGGTGGAGACGGTAAAGAGCTTTGTGCAACTGATCACCCCACCGTGGGCAATCAAGACCAACGCAACGAACTGTCAACTGCTGCAGACTTGAACGAAACTTCGTTAGAGCAATCGTTGATTGATATCGCAGCTTTCGAAGATGAGCGTGGTCTAAAGATCAATGCTCAGGCTCGTAAGTTGATTATCCCATCTGCTCTGCAATTCGTTGCAGATCGTCTACTGGAAACTCCAGGACGAGTAGGCACTGCGGATAACGATATTAACGCACTGCGTAACATGGGCATGGTTCCTGAAGGATATACGGTCAATCATTATCTAACAGATACTGATGCCTTCTTCCTGAAGACTGACGTACCTAATGGTCTCAAGCACTTTGTGCGATCTCCTGTCTCTACGAATATGGAAGGTGACTTTGAAACCGGAAATGTTCGCTATAAGGCCAGAGAACGCTACAGCTTTGGCTTTAGTGACTGGCGTGGTATTTTCGGCTCTCCTGGAGCTGCGTAATATCGCAAAAGAAAGGGGCACTAGTTGCCCCTTTTCTTTTTCTCCTGTATAAACCCACTATCTGAGAAAAACAGCCTTAGCGACCGACTCAGACGGACGTTACGAAGACTCTAAGGCGAATCCTTTCGTAAGAGGTAATTACAATGGCACAGACCACTTTTGCTGGCCCGATCAAATCTTTGGCGGGTTTTATAAATGCAGGCGTTAACACTACTGTTAGCCTAACTGCAGACACTTCGCTAACTGTTGCAGCTCACGCAGGTAAAATTCTGTTGTGCAACGATGCGGATGGAAAGTTTACACTTCCTTCGATTGTTACTACTGCTCCAACTGATCCTACGTCTCCTGATCAAGCTAATAATGTAGGTGCGTCTTTCTTTTTCTACATTGAAACTGCAGCCACAGATTTGGACATTTTGACGGACGGCACTGATAAGTTTAAAGGCGCTGCCATGGTCGCTGTTGATGACAGCACTAAAAAGGCATTTATTCCAGGAGCATCAAACGATGTGATGACTCTGAATGGTTCAACTAAAGGTGGTTTAGTCGGCAGTGTTGTTCAAGTAACGGCGATCGATGCTGCGACCTATCTCGTACACAATACTTTATTGCTTGGCTCCGGAACGATTGTTACGCCTTTTGCTGACGCATAAGAGTTATAACGATTATATTAGGGGGAAGGGTTCTTCCCCTTATAGGAGATAAGATATGGCAGATGCAGTTAGTACAACTGTTTTAAGTGACGGTACTCATAGGGCTGTTATACAAATAACAAACCTTAGTGACGGCACTGGCGAAGCAGCAGTTACAAAAGTAGACGTTAGTAGTTTGACTGCGAGAGCAGACGGCACAGCATGTTCAAGTGTTCGAATTGAAAAAGTAACACATTCTATAACAGGGTTTACTCAAGTACAGCTTCTGTGGAATGCATCGACGGACACAATTGCTTTAGCTTTAGCCGAAGCAAGTAATGGCCACATGGACTTTAGCGAGTTTGGAGGGTTATACAATACGGCAGGCAGTGGTAAAAATGGCGACATTAACTTAACTACGCTAGGTGCTGCGTCAAACGACACTTACGTTATTGTTCTTGACTTAATAAAGAATTACGGATAATGGCGACCTCTGGGACTAGGACGTTTACTTTAACTGCAGCCGATGCTATCGAAGAAGCATACGAACTAGCAGGTCTTGAATACCGTACCGGATATGACGGAGTAACGGCTAGACGGTCTATGAATATTATGTTCGCAGACTGGTCTAACCGAGGTATTCAGATTTGGGAAGTAGAGCAGGTTTCTCTTGACTTAGTTAAAGGGACAACTACTTACGACTTAAATCAGTACGACATTGATGTGCTAGATGCAGTAATTCGAAGAACGACTAATGGTATACAAACAGATTTTCAAATAGACCGTATAAATCGCGGGGATTATCTAGATATACCAAATAAAGAGACTCAAGCAAGAGTTACTCAATATTATGTTGAGAGAACGATAACTCCCAAACTATATGTTTGGCCTGCTCCTGAAAACTCTACGGATAAGTTTGTTTCTTATCGTTGGAAGCGTATCCAAGATATTTCTGCTTCCGTAGACGATGTTGACTTACCTAGTCGTTTTCTTCCGTGTTTAACTACAGGATTAGCTTTTAATCTAGCGTTGAAAAAGAACCCTGAAAAAGCAGGATTATTGCAGCCGTTGTATGAGCAGAATTTAGTTAACGCAATTAAGTACGATGACGATAGTTCATTACGGTTGGTTCCTAGACGGACATATCTCTAATGGCTTTTGCGGTAGGGAAGTATTCACACGCTGTTTGTGATCGCTGTGGTTTTAGGTATAAGTACCTTGATCTGCGTATGGAGTGGACAGGGTTTAAAGTTTGTTCAGAGTGTTATGAGCCTAAACATCCACAGTTAGATCCGCCACACCATCTAACTGATCCGCAAGCCCTGAGACAAGCAAGACCTGAAGTACCGTTACCGCAGTCTGAATTAGGACGAGTTTCTACAACTGGGCCTAGTAATACTACAGTCAGCGGAGTAAATGTTGGGGGACAACCTTTAGCGATAGTTGACCCAATAGGTACTAAGTTTGAAGGTGTTTTTGCAACAGGCGGCGTTGGACAAGTTGAGGTAGAAACAACATGAGTTTTACGTTAGCGACTTTAAAATCTACCGTACAGGATTACTGTGAAACTGCAGAAACAACTTTTGTTTCTGATTTAGATACGTTTATTAAAGAGGCTGAAGAACGAATTTTAAAGGCAGTAGAGCTGCCAGTCTTTAGAAAAAACGTAACAGGTTCTGCTTCTGCGAGTAATACCTATTTAAGTACGCCGGATGATTTTCTAGCACCTTACAGCTTGGCTGTGATTTCTAGCAACGTATACAGTTATCTACTATATAAGCACGTTTCTTTTATTAGAGATTATACTCCTAATCCCGCGACAACAGGGGTTCCTAAGTATTACGCTTTATTTGACGACAATTCGTTCATGTTAGCGCCTACTCCAGATCAAGGTTATTCATTTGAGCTACATTATAAATATCGCCCCGCTTCGCTAACAACGACTTCAGGTTCAGAAACGACATGGCTTTCTGATAATGCTCCCGATGCGATGCTATACGGCACTTTAGTTGAAGCAGCTACTTTTTTAAAAGTTCCTGAAGAAGTTGCGCAATATGAACAGCGTTTTGTACAAGCGGTTAACGGTCTTAAAAACTTAGGTCAGGGCTATGGTTCAAGAGATGAATACCGATATGATATTGCTAAGGGATAAGATAAAACATGCTGATTGAAGCGCCACAAATGGAAATAGGAAATGTACTCGTGACTACCACGGTGGACCGTGGACACGATCCGGCGTTCTGGGCACAATCTGCGGCAGACCGTATCGTAAGTGTAGGTAGCGGTTGCCACCCCGCAATAGCGCAGCAAGCGCAAGCATTTAAAGAGGCGGTTAGGGCTACGGCACTACACTGCATACAAGAGGCAATTAAAAGTGATAGAACCACTTTGATTGCTGAATTTGAACGTCAAGGCCATAAGGACATGGCAGACATAATTAGGAGTCTATAATGGCTATTTCGACTGCGATGTGTACGTCTTTCAAGAAAGAACTTATGGAAGCCAAGCACAATTTCCTGGCTAGTGGTGGCAACACCTTTAACTTGGCGCTGTATACAAGTAGTGCTTCTTTAGGCGCAGGTACTACCGCATACACGACATCTAACGAAGTATCTGGGACAGGATACACCGCTAAAGGTGCGGCTTTGACGAATGTAAACCCAACAACGTCTAGCACTACCGCGTTTACGGACTTCGCTGACCTTACGTTTAGTTCAAGCAGTATTACTGCAAGAGGCGCACTTATTTTTAATGACAGCGCGTCAGGCGACCCTGCTGTATGTGCGTTAGATTTTGGTGGCGATAAAACATCTAGTTCAGGTGACTTTACGATTCAGTTCCCAACAGCGGATGCGTCTAACGCCATTATCCGTATCGCAGGGTAGTTCATCGCATAACGGGTAGTTCATGGCTAACATCAACGGCTGGGGCCGTGGTGGTTGGGGCGAAGGCGCGTGGGGATCTCCCCTACCTGTCGAAGTCACAGGCACCGCAGGAACGGGTGCAATTGGCTCCGTCACAGTTGTTGAGGGGGCTGGCGTTGCCGTATCTGTTACCGGCGTATCTGCTACAGGTGCTGTCGGCACAGTCACTGTTAGCACGGATGCAAATGCCTCTGTAACAGGCGTTGCCGGTACAGGCTCTGCTGGTTCAGTTTCTGTTGTTGAAGGCACTGGAGTTGATGTCTCTATTACAGGGGTATCTGCTACAGGTGCTATTGGCACTGTAAATGTCGATCTAGGTATAACTGTACTGCCCACAGGTGTTACAAGCACTGGTGCGGTAGGTACAGTCACTGTTAGTGCAGATGCCAATGTTTCTGTCACAGGTGTAGATGGAACAGGTGCTGTTGGCACTGTTGATGTTGATCCAGATGCCGTAGTCACAGGTGTTTCCGCAACAGGCGCGATTGGCTCAGTTACTGTTGTTGGTGTAGCTAATGTTTCTCCCACGGGTGTTTCAGGCACGGGGGCAGTAGGTTCAGTAGCCGTTGTCGAAGGCTCTGGGGTTGATGTTTCTGTTACAGGCGTATCTGGAACAGGCGCTGTTGGTTCAGTTACGGTTGCACTTGCCCCAACTATTACACTTACAGGTGTTTCTGCAACAGGCGCTATTGGCTCAGTAACTGTTGTTGAAGGGTCTGGTACATCGTTCGCAGTCACCGGAGTCTCTGGTACTGGCGCTGTCGGTGTTGTTGACGTTGATCCAGACGCCGTAGTTACGGGTGTTTCTGCAACAGGCGCTATTGGCTCAGTCAGCGTTGTCGAAGGCTCTGGCACATCATTTTCTGTTACAGGCGTTGAGGGAACAGGGGCTGTTGGTTCGGTCACTGTATCAGCGGTTAGAAATGTAACCGTCTCCATAACAGGCGTTGAAGCTACCGGCGGCATTGGTTCAGTCACTGTTGTTGAGGGGACGGGTGTTACCGTTTCTATCACTGGTGTTGCGGCTACAGGAAGCGTTGGAACACTTACTGTAACAGGAGATGCAGATGTCGGCGTTACAGGTGTTGAAGGAACGAGTTCTGTTGGTTCCGTTACGGTTACTGAAGGTTCGGGTATTACCTTTTCTGTTACGGGAGTGGCAGGAACGGGATCTGTCGGAACGGTTACTGTATCGGCAGGCGCGATTGCTAGTGTTTCTGGCGTTTCTGGTACTGGAGCAATTGGTACAGTTACACTCGAAACTGATGCCAATGTTTCAGTCACTGGCGTTCAAGGCACGACTGCTGTTGGATCGGTTACAGCAAGTGCAAATGCAGATGTATCTGTCACAGGTGTTGCTGCTACTGGGGCCATTGGGACGGTCACTTTTGATGCAGACGCGAATGTACCTGTCACGGGCGTTTCTGGTACTTCGTCTGTCGGAACGGTTACGGTTGACACGGCAGGCAACACAACAGTTTCTGTTACGGGCGTATCAGGCACTGGAGAGGTGGGCACAGCTACCGTTATTGCAGCAGCTAATGCGGCTGTCACGGGTGTTCAAGGAACGGGTGAAGTCGGTGATGTAACCGTATCTTTCGATATAACTGCATCTCCAACGGGAGTTTCGGGTACTGGGGCTGTTGGGGTTGTCGATGTTGACCCAGATGCGGTAGTCACCGGAGTTGTAGGTACTGGCGCAGTAGGTTCTGTCACCGTAATCGGTGCAGCAAATGTTAGTGCTACGGGCGTTGCTGGTACTGGGCAAATTGGAACAGCTTCGGTAGAGCAAGGTCTAGTTGTTCCCGTAACAGGAGTTGCGGGCACAGGTGAAGTTGGGTCAGTTACTGTTGCGTTTGATACAACAGCTTCTCCAACAGGGGTTTCAGCCACAGGTGAAGTTGGTAATGTAACCTTCATTGGAGGCGTAACCGTTGTACCGACAGGAGTTTCGGCAACGGGCGAAATAGGATACTTTAACGTCTGGGGGCTTGTAGATGACTCTCAAACGCCAAATTGGAATAATATAACGGACAGTCAGACACCCGGATGGTCTGGAGTGTCAGATAGTCAAACGCCGAATTGGACGGCGGTTACAGACACACAGACACCCGGATGGTCTGAAGTGTCGGATAGTCAAACCCCTAACTGGGATGAGGTAGCTTAGAGATGGCAACTTACGTTAACGATCTTAGATTAAAAGAAATTTCAACAGGCGATGAGTCAGGAACGTGGGGCACAAGCACAAACACCAACCTAGAATTGATTGGTGAAGCCCTTGGATACGCGACTGAACAATCTTTCGGCTCAGATGCAGACGCTACTACTACTGTTGCTGACGGTGTTTCTGATCCTGCTCGCGCTATGTACTTTAAGGTTACCTCCGCAGGCAACTTGACAGCTACTAGAACGCTGACCATCGCACCTAACACTGTTTCTCGCGTTATGTTCATCGAGAACGCAACCTCTGGTTCGCAGTCTATTGCGATCAGCCAAGGCTCTGGCGCGAATGTGACGATTGCGACGGGCAAAACTGCGATTGTTTATTTGGATGGCGCAGGCTCTGGCGCTGCGGTAGTTGACGCTATGGCTGGGGTTGATCCCGGTGTGACGGATACGCTGGCGGAAGTTTTGACTGCTGGCAACACCACTGGCGGTACAAGCATGGTGATTTCGTCTGGCGATGATGTCACTTTTACAGGCGCTTCAGCGAACATCGTTTTTGATAGCTCCAATTCTGCGCTTGAGTTTGCCGATAACGCAAAGGCCATCTTCGGTGCTGGCTCTGACCTGTCTATCTATCACGACGGCTTTAATTCGTACATAGATGAATCAGGTAATGGCGACATAAGGATACGCTCAGGGAATGTCTATTTAGACAAGTACACGGGCGAAACAATGCTTCATGCTGACGCAGACGGTGCGGTAACGGCTTACTTTGACAACGCAGCCAAACTCGCCACAACCTCCACAGGCATTGACGTAACTGGAGTTATCACTACAGACGGTATGACTACCTCTGCTGACATAAACTTTGGCGACAACGACAAGGCTATCTTTGGCGCTGGCTCTGACCTGCAAATCTATCATGACGGTAACGACAGCTACGTCCAAGATTCTGGCACCGGCCTTTTGTTCATTCGTGGCAGTAGCTCAGTGCGAATACAGGGTGCAAACGGTGAAAGCTCTATTGATGCGAATGAGAATGGAGCCGTTAATCTTTACTACGACAACAGCAATAAACTGTCCACAACCTCCACAGGCATCACCGTATCAGGCGCAGTGGGCGCTCCATCGAGCGAAGACTTTTACCGCATCAAGTTTCAAGACCAAGGTGGGATTGCTAATGATGTAGGGATTGGTCAGCCTGACGCTGACTCTCTCGCCTTCAACTTCACGCCTACTGCTGGAGGACATATTGCCTTCTTTGCAGGAAGTAGTGAGAAAGTCCGCATTGATGCATCAGGCAGGGTTGGTATTGGTACGACTCCCGACGCTCTACTGCGAGTTAACGGCACCGCCAAGATAGGCGAAGGTGCTGCAAGTAATACTGCCAAGCTAATGGTAAATACTGCTTCTGGTACAGCGGCAGGAATACAACTTTTTCAAGATAGTGTTGAAAGTTGGATTATTGATAACCCAGCATCCAGCACAGCTTTGACTTTTTCTAATAGTGGCACAGAACGCATGAGAATAGATGCGTCAGGCAATGTTGGTATTGGTACTTCCTCTCCTTACAGCGCATTAACCGTTGATACTGCTAACGGCATTTTGAACATTGCCAACGGCAACTCGTCTGGTGGAACAAAAATACAGGCGTGGGGAGCAACTCCAACCAATGGCTACCTAGCGATTGAAGGCTATGACAAGGAGTATTTGCGAGTAGATTCGTCAGGGAATGTTAATATTGGCACTACAAGCGCCTATGGCACGAATGTATTAAACGTAAACGGTGGTATTGCTATTGACGGTCGCAATGCTTCTACTCCGGGCCTTTGTGAAAAAGGCGATGTAGATACAGGTATTTTTTGGCCTGCGGCTAACTCGCTCTCTGTTACAACTGGCGGCACAGAACGCATGCGTATCGACTCGTCAGGCAATGTTGGTATTGGTACTACCAGCCCCGGAAATTTTCAATTAAACATAAACGGTTCTGGCGACGGTGGAAGACAGTTAAAAGTTGAAGGCCCAAGTGTGAACGGTCTAATGCGTTTTAGTAACTCTACAAGCCAAGACTATTCAATAGGTATCAATAGCACTTCCTTTATCATCTATGACGATACAGCGGACACTTATCGTATGGTGGTGGACTCGTCAGGCAAGGTCGGTATTGGTGTTACTAACCCCTTGATGAATTTGCATTTGTCTGACAGTGGGGACACTGGCATACAAATCACAAAAGACGGATCTGTTGCTTCTCGAATTAAAACGGTAAGCGGCGCTCTGGCTATTGGTGTTGATGGTGCAAACGGCGATACAGAACGAATGCGCATCAACTCAAGCGGCAACTTGCTGGTGGGTACTACTGCCGGTAGTTTTAGTGCAAAACTTACTGTTGAAAATTCGTCTTCGTATACTTTTGAATCCAGAAGAACAGGCACAGGGTCGGAAGGCCATGTTGTTTTTAGAAATGCAAACGGTGCAGTTGGTTCAATTTTTACAAACGGCTCAACTACATCCTACAACGAATCATCAGACCAACGCCTTAAAGAAAACATTGCAGACGCTGATGACGCTGGTAGCAAAGTAGACGCTATACAAGTACGCAAGTTTGATTGGATTGCTGATGGCTCACATCAAGACTACGGCATGATTGCTCAAGAGTTGCAAACTGTTGCTCCAGAAGCAGTCACTGGAGACGCTGACTCAGACGAAATGATGGCTGTGGACTACTCAAAGTTAGTTCCAATGCTTGTCAAAGAAATTCAATCACTACGCGCTCGCGTACAACAACTGGAGAATAGCTAATGTCAGCTACTTTTGAATGGGTCATATCGACCCTTGAACGAGACCTTTTGCCCGAAGACATGAATGGCGCTGTAATCGTCGCGCACTGGCGATGCAATGCTTCCCAGACACAAGGCTCTGGTGATGACGCTGTGACCTACACCGCGACAAGCTATGGCACAGAAGGCTTCACGCCTGATCCTTCGGCTTCTGATTACATTCCGTATGCGGATTTGACCGAGGCAGATGTACTTGGTTGGTGCTGGGCTGGTGGCGTTGATAAAGATGCGATTCAAACGTCTTTGCAAGCCAATATTGACGGGCAAATCACGCCAACAACTGCTGATGGAGTACCTTGGTAATGAGCGAAGAGCAAAAAATCGTCATTAACGACGAAGAACATAACGTGTCTGAGTTGACTGTTGAAACCCAGATGCACGTTGCCCGTGTCGCTGAGATTCGCCAAGAAATCGCACGTCTGCAAATGCAGATCAACGAGCGTCAGGTTGTGTTGAATGCTTACGGCGAAGCTATCGTCAATGCAGTTAAGCCTGCTGAAGACGAAGAGCCAGAAGCGGAAGTGGTGCAGTAGACTATGGACGTGGGTTCGGTAACCGGATCTGCTCAAGTAAGTTGGAAGCAGATCGCTGTTGAAAAGCAAGAGCGTCTGCGTACAGGCGCAGAAGGCGAACCCGTGAAAGAGATGGTGGAGACAGTAATGCCTACCTTGTATACCCAGAAAGGTAACAAGATTGAGGCTACAGCACTTGCTCCAACACAAAGGGTAGATATCTCAGTCTAAGAAGAAAGGAGTTAAGTAATCATGGATTTACTTACCATAGTCACGACGGTCACGACGATTGTAACCATTGCATCGCTGATCGCTGCGAGCACCCCGACACCCAAAGATGATGAGTGGATCGCAAAGCTGTATAGCTTCATTGATTTACTTGCCCTCAATATAGGTAAGGCTAAAGACAAGTGACACCCACTGAAAAAGCTATAGCAAAAATTGAAGCGCACGAGAAAGAGTGCGCTATACGCTACCAAGGCATCGAGCAGCGCCTCCAAGACGGGAGTAAGCGGTTTGATCGCCTTGAGCTAATGATTTGGGGCGTGTATGTCACGGTGGTTGTTGCAGTAGCTTTACCGCAGTTTATGGCCTAACCATGATTGGTGAAATCGCGGCTATCGTGGCTGGCGTAAACGCTGCTACCAGTGCGATAAAACAGGTCGCTGAGACCACCAACGACATCTCCAGTATTTCCAGTTTCTTATCGACTCTTGGCGGTGCCGAAGTTGAGCTTCAACGTGCCCAGAATGAGGGTAAGTTGTCAGAGGCTGATGCTGTAAAAGCCGCTTTAGCAAAGAAACAGATCCAAGAGACCATGCGTGAGATCAAGGATATGTTCACCGTCTCTGGGAACGGGGATCTGTACCAAGAAGCGATGACCGCTATGGCTGAAGCTCGAAAAGCTAAACAACAGGAACTAGCAAGAAAAGCCGCTGCCAAGAAAAAGTTCTGGAAGGATGTCAGAGAGATAGGGGCGGTTTTACTGGTTCTGCTTATTCTTCTCCCCTTGACCTTGGCTGTTTTATTAACTTGGTTGACTAGGTGATGATGGCTTTCCTGCTTGTTGTGGTTGTAAACGGTGAGCCAATTCCTGACCAGTTCTACTTTCGTGATATTACGCGGTGTAATACGTTTGCTTATTATGTAAGCACCGGCAAGACCCAGATCAATCGAAACTACCAGATGCAAGAAAACATAACGGCTTATTGCATACCGAAGCGGGTGCCCGCCAACACACGGACATGGGACTAAATTATGACCAGAGAAATCTCATCAATCAGCCGCGTAGGGACTACAGAACCTTTTGAACTACAGGTAAAGCGAGGTCAAATTGGATGGCATTACGCTATTTTCAAGTTTGGGTTCAACCCAGATGTTGACGATAGCTTAGAGACCGTATGGGCTGAAGGCGGACTGTATAGCTACATCGAAACCGCTACGGTGTTAAAAGTATCCAGTTCTTCTACAAACGATACATCAGCAGGCACAGGTGCGCGTACCGTTACCTTATTTGGACTAGATGCTAACTACGCAGAAATCAGTGAGACGGTGACGCTGAACGGTCAAACAGCGGTCAACACCACAAATACTTATATCCGTATCAACCGCATGGTGGTCAACACTGCCGGTTCTGGTGGGCAAAACGCAGGTGTTATTTATGCAGGTGACGGCACTGTTACTTCAGGTGTCCCAGCAGAAAAGTATGCAACGATTGCAGCAGGTGATAACCAGAGTCTAATGGGGTTGTGGACGGTTCCCGCAGACCATACAGCGTACCTACTCCAAAAAGATATTACTGCCGCTACGACGCAAAACAACAAATACGCCAACGTCCACTTAGTTGCACGACCTTTTGGTGAGGTATTTCAAACTAAGGACAAGCACGTTATTGATAATGGCGTTCTGCATCAGGCTTACAGTATTCCGCTCAAGTTTGAAGAAAAAACAGACATAGAGGTTCGCTGCATTGGAGATTCTTCTGGTGCAAACATAGCGGTATCGGCAGGTTTAGACATCATCTACATACGAAACGGTGACTCCCTGTGAACGCAAAACGACTAGAAGAAGGCAGCGAGTACGCTGAATACGATGCGGATGGGGACGGTGTTGTCACAGATGAAGAGCTAAACACCAGCAAGGAACTGCAAGAGCTACGTCTACAGCATGAACGTGCGGATGCTCAACGAGCTATGAGTTGGTTCGCCTTGTGGGGAATGCTGCTGTACCCGTCATTAGTCGTTGCATCGGAGCTTTTCGGGCTGACGCAAGCAGCAACGATATTAGGTGATATGGCCGCAGTCTACTTCGTATCCGTTGCGGGTATACTTGCAGCCTTCTTTGGCGCACAAGCGTGGTCGAATAGGAAATAAACATGAGTTTAGTTGCACAGTTAGTCGGGCCAGTTACAGGGCTGTTGGACAAGTTCATAGAGGACAAGGATCAAAAGAACGCCTTGGCTCATGAGATTGCCACGATGTCCGAGAAACACGCTCACGAAGCGTTAAAGGGTCAGCTTGAAATCAACAAGATGGAAGCTGCACATAAGTCGTTATTTGTTGCTGGGTGGAGACCTTGCATCGGCTGGATATGCGCCCTTGGCCTGTTGTACAACACCATAATTGCCAATATCCTTGGTATTTGGTTCGCAGTGCCAGAAGTAGATACAACGCTGCTTGTGCCCGTTATGATGGGGATGTTGGGCTTGGGCGCTATGCGCTCCTACGAAAAGGTTAACTCTGTCGCACGGGAGAAGTAATGGGCGAGCTAATTGAAATGGTTAAGCGCCATGAAGGCGTCAAATCCCATGTTTACAAATGTACTCAGGGCTTTGAAACCATAGGCGTAGGCCGAAATATATCCGAGTCTGGGCTGGGCTTGTCGCAAGATGAAATTGATTACTTGCTACACAATGACCTAGAGCGTTGTCACCAAGAGTTGCAAGATGCGTATTACTGGTACGGTGGGCTGAACAAAGCTCGACGGGACGCCATGGTTGATATGTGTTTCAATCTAGGTATTACACGATTGCGTGGGTTTGTTAATGCTCTGGAAGCTATGTCTCGTGAGCAGTTCGACATTGCCGCTGATGAGTTTATGGACAGCCGTTGGGCCAAACAAGTAGGTCGAAGAGCCGAAGAAGTTACTGAAATGATAAGGACTGGGGAGTATCGCTAATGCCTTTGCAGAAGTTTATCTTCAATCCAGGAATCAACAAAGAAGGCACCGACTATTCAGCGGAGGGCGGCTGGTTTGACGCTAATCTAGTACGGTTTCGTCAGGGGCTTCCAGAAAAGATTGGCGGCTGGGTAAAGTATATTCAGTCTTCTTTTACAGGGACAGGTAGAAAGTTACATGGCTGGGTAGCTTTAGACGGTACTAAAATCCTAGGCATAGGAACAACGTCTAAATTGTATTGGCAGCAGGGCGCGGCGTACAACGACATTACTCCTCTTCGAGAAACTACCGCTGCAGGAGACGTTACTTTTTCTGCAACCAATGGTTCTTCTACTATCACAGTTACTGATACAGCTAACGGGGTGGTTTTGAATGATTTTGTTACGTTTTCCGGAGCAGCTTCGTTAGGCGGCAATATTACAGCAGCTGTTTTAAACCAAGAGTATCAAGTCGCTTCTGTAGTAACTACCAATTCTTATACAGTGGAGGCTAAAGACACCTCTGGAGCAGCCGTAACAGCTAATTCTTCGGACACTGGTAATGGTGGATCCTCCACAGTAGGCGCGTACCAAATTAACGTCGGCTTAGATGTTTTTGTAGCCGGTGCTGGCTACGGTGTTAATGCATGGGGTAGCGGTTCTTGGGGTTCAAGTAGCTCACTATCGTCCACTAATCAGCTACGTTTGTGGTCAATGGATAATTTTGGTGAAGACCTAATTTCCAATGTGCGAGCAGGCGGTGTTTTTTACTGGGATTTTTCTACCTCTACTCAGCGAGCTAAAGCTCTTAAAGACATCGTAGGAGCTAATCTTGCACCTACAGTTGGGCTACAAGTTTTAGTTTCTGATGTTGATAGACATGTTGTTTTATTAGGTGCAGACCCAATAGAAAACGGCAGTAGGTCTGAGGTAATAGATCCGCTACTTATTGCATTTTCAGATCAAGAAAACCCGTTTGATTGGGAGCCACGCGCTACAAATACTGCGGGTTCGTTACGATGTTCAGCAGGCTCAGAGATTATTGGTGGGTTACGAGCTAGACAGGAAACGCTCGTATGGACTGACGTAGCAATGTATAGCTTACAGTTTATTGGCCCTCCAAATACGTTTGGTCTTACTCTTATTAACGAAGGCGTAAGTTTGATCAGTCCGAATGCTGCGGTAAACACTCCTAACGGTGTTTTTTGGATGGATAAGAAAGGCTTTTATACTTACAACGGAGCTGTACAACCCGTACCGTGTAGTGTCCATTCTTATGTCTTTGACAATTTAAACATCGGTCAAGCCTTCCAAGTATTTGGATTCGTAAATAAGCAGTTTGACGAGGTTGGTTGGTTTTATTGTTCTGGAACTAGCACTGAGCCAGATAGCTATGTTAGTTACAACTACATCGAACAATCATGGTCTATTGGACAGCTTTCTCGCACCGCATGGTTAGACGAAGGAATCGAGTCTTTTCCTCGGGCTACTGGTAAATATAGCTCTACTTCTTACGTTTATTCCCACGAATCAGGGAACGATGATGACGGGGTTCCTATGGATAACGTCTTTATTGAAAGTGCTGATTTTGATATTGGGGAAGGAGACCAGTTCCAATTTATTCGTAGATGTATCCCAGACGTTAAGTTTACGGGTAATTCCGGCAGTACGCAGGCGATTAACTTCGTGTTAAAGGCTCGTAATTATCCTGGAGATTCCCTTACGACGGATATAACGTCTTCCTTTACCGGAAGTACCACTAAAATAGATACCCGCGCTAGGGGCCGACAAGCGGCGGTACGCTTCGAATCTGACGATAACGGAGAAATGGGAGATCGCTTAGGAGTAGGGTTTATAATTGGTGCAACTCGTTTAGAAATACAGCCTAACGGTAGACGGTAATGGCTAGAATTCTTAACGGAAGATTGCCTGTTGTTAACCAAGATCCGGTAGATAGTGGAGCTTTTAACAGAGCTATGCGGGTGTTGGAGCTTGGTTTAGGGTCGTTCGATCCTACAGCAACCCCGCAATACACCAGCTCTAATAGAGACGAGCTAAGTTTTGCGGTAGGCGATATTATTTGGAATACTACAGAAGAGGTTCTTCAAGTATATTTGGGCAATTCTTGGCAGAATATTTCAACGCCAAGCACCTCTGGACTAAGCGCAACAGGGAGCGTAGGTACAGTTCAGGTTGTTACTAACGGCAACATTACGGTAGCGGTGACTTAATGGCTAGTATTTACAACGATGACCAACGTCAATCTTTAATAAATTCGATGACTAATCCTGAATCCAATGCCACTAAATTTGTAGAACAGGGCGAAGATATCGGGCTACCTCGCGACGTTACGATGGATATTCTTAACCGTTACGCGACTTATGGCGCGAATACGGGAATCGGGAATCTTGGTGGCGAACGATTAGTTAACGCTCTTAATGACGAATACCGTAAACGTGTTGATGAGCCGCTTCAAGAAATGCCCAAAGAAGCATTTATTGGTGGGTTAGCTGAGTTTCTAGCGAATCTTGGTTCGTCTGCTATGCAGGGGATAGGAAATGTCGGCAGTAGTATCGCGGATGTTTTTACCAGCGGTGGGGCGGAAGCTGCCAGTGGGGCAGCAGACGCTTCTGCCACTGCAATCGAAGCA
>Ga0194010_1000002_pt1 | contig 34775 bp, 37 predicted proteins | sample FLC_67_MG_FD_140372 | JGI IMG/M metagenome (GOLD analysis project Ga0194010, IMG submission 140372) | Sediment microbial communities from the Broadkill River, Lewes, Delaware, United States - FLC_6-7_MG | ecosystem: Environmental > Aquatic > Freshwater > River > Sediment | place: USA: Delaware...
TGACTACTACCGGTACAACAACCGGAGCAGGAGCAGCAGCAGGAGCAGGAGCAGGAGAAGGAGCAAGAGCAGGAGCAGGAGCAGGAGCAGGAGCAGGAGCAGGAGCAGGAGCAGGAGCAGGAGCAGGAGCAGGAGCAGTCTGATCTGTTTGGGTCAACATTGTACTTTTCATCATTTCAGTATTGGCGTTAATTGCATCCACAAGGTTTTTTAAAACTGATTCAATAGACATTCTTTTTCATTTCTCCTGAATTAAAATTATTGGTAAATTTTCAGACTTTGTTTCTGGTCATCTGTTGGAATGATCCGAACTCTGCCATCATTAAACGCTTTGATAATTTCCCTTATCATGACTTGGTAAGGTTTCCCAATGTCACCGGATTTCAATTTAAATTTATCCAGATCATCAGAATTTATCCTGATTGCCAGATTTCCGTTGAAGTTTTCAACGATTTCATTTGCCATCTGTCATTCTCCTTTTTATTATTTTTCAACAGTTTCAAGACGGATGATAAAGGACAATGTTAAACAAGTCAAGAAAAAGTTTGACAATAAGATTAAAATTTTATATTGTCGTTTGTAACATTCTAATGTTAGTATTACACAAGGCAGACACAAAAAACACAGGAACCCGATTTATGATAACAAACGATGAGTTTGTAAAAGCGGTATTCAGTAATGATTATTTATGGTGCCATGTCACAGATTTTATATACGACCCAGGTGCCATACCAAGAGACAAACATCTCATAGCGTGGAAAGGTGATTATTATTGTCGGTATAATCTGGCACAGGGAACCAATCAATACTTCACTATATCTACTTTTTACTGTGATGATCACAACCAGGCCAGAAGACGCAAGTCGTTATTCCGACAAACCCACTGTATCGTTCTCGATGATGTCAAAGAAAAACTGTCAATGGATCAAGTTCAAAAACTTCCGTCACCATCTTGGATATTAGAGACATCACAAGGGTCTGAACAATGGGGTTATATTCTCAACACTCCATGCACTGACAGAAACAGAGTTGAAAACCTTCTCGACGGTCTGGTTGCTAATGGTCTTGCACCGGATGGAAAAGACCCCGGCATGAAAGGTGTCACCCGGTATTTACGTCTACCCGAAGGTGTCAACAGCAAATTGTCAAAGCTGGTCAATGGTAGACCCTGGCAGTGTAGAATGCTACTGTGGAACCCTTTTGATACTGTCACCATGGAACAGCTTGCTGAACCTTTCCTTGTCAATCTGGATGCCCTGAGAAGGGAGCATAGACTCGATGGTGCTACTGCCATCAGTGACCATCCTTTGATCAACATACCTAATGTGATCCATATTAAAGAAGTCAGATCAGATGGTAGATTTGATATAAGGTGTCCATGGGTAGAAGAACATACCGGTGCAGATGATTCTGGTTCTGCCGTGTTCACAAACGATGACGGTTCTATCGGTTTTAAATGTCACCATGGCGCGTGTCAACATAGAACAGGGCGTGATCTGCTCAATTTCATTGACAGTCAGATGCCGGGTTGGTCTGTTAATCAGCTAAAAATGTGGCAGATAACAAGAGATTTCCAGACAACTGCGCCTGTCAGTTTTATGGGTGAACCACAACCTGTCAGTTTCATGAGTGAACATGCTGATACACCGGTGGTTGACGCAACTGAAATAATACAAAATCTTTGCAATGACCTTCATAAAACTATTCCTGGGACAACAGAAGCGAGACTTCAAGCCGCTGCTATATTGAAACACGTTGATGACCTGCCGAAAATGGATCAGAAACATTGGCATAATATAATATGTGATATTATGAGGTGGAGCAAGGTAGACTTCAAAGAGATCATTAAAGACCTGAGAAGACAATGGTATATTAAAAACGTCAAAGAATCAGATTTCTATGATTCTGTAATGTTCGTGAAAGAATTAAATCAATTCTATGATTTTAAAACAAGAATATTTTTCTCAACTGAAGCATTTCAAAACAGTTTCAGCCATGAAGATACTGAAGCAAAAAAGATAGCACTACAAGATGGTAGAGTGAAAAAAGTTGACAAGCTTGATTATGCACCGAAACAAACATTAATGTTTCAGGAAGGTGGTATCACATATGGTAATATGTGGACCGAACAGGACCAGCCAAAAGGTAAACCTGGTGATATCACACCATGGAGAGAACACTTTAGAAAGCTTGGATGGGAAGAACATTTTGAACACATGCAACAATGGATGGCTTTCACCCTGCGTCATCCTGAAGAAAAAATCAATCACATGCTGCTGTTGGGGTCGGGTGAAGGTTGTGGCAAGGACTTCCTTCTGTATCCGTTAATTAAAGGCATGGGTGAGAACGGATACACTATATCCGGCGATGAGCTTACCAGTGATTTTGATGACTATCTGCTCAGTACAAAGTATCTTCACATCAATGAAACGGATCTTGCAGATCACAGGAAAGCTGTGCAGGTTAGCAATAAACTTAAGCCGATTGCGGCGGCACCACCGGATAGACTCACAGTCAATCAGAAGGGTATAAAACGGATCAAGATCAGAAATATAATCAACGGGTCCATGACCACAAATAGTCAACTGCCAGTTCGACTGAACGGACCCTCACGACGATTCTATGCAGTCTGGTCAGATCTTAATACAAGGGATGTCCACGGTCAGATCACGGAAAAATGGGAATCGTATTGGAATGCACACTGGGAATGGATGAAACGCGAAGGTTGGGAATATGTTCTATATTACCTACACCACGTTGTGAACCTTGAAAATTTCAAACCCTTCTCGCCGCCGCTTGTCACAGAGTTCCTGAAAGAGATCCAGAACAGTTCTAAAACACCTCAACAACTCACCGTTGAAGCTTTCATTAATAACAAAGTTGGTCTTTTCAGTGCTGATATAATGACAGCGCAAGACATGTCAGACACAATCAGAACAGAAGGTGTATTCAGCAATCAGTATGTTTATTGTGACATTAAATATCTAACACCGATTACAATAGGCAGGGCGTTATCAACTATCCCAGGTGTTTATAAATCAAGAGGTAATATTTGCGGATCAACCACAAGATTATATATCATCAGAAATATTGAAAGATATGCTGACATTGGCCCAACCAGATTATATGAACATTATACTACACAAATGGCAGGGTGCAGAGGTGAAGCACCGAATCTAAAAACTATAACAGCAATCAAAAAGGAAATAGCATTATGACAGACAATGACCTGAAACACATCACTGAACTTGGTTTAATTCGGTCAATACCGGATCTGATGGTGGGTAAAATGAAACCCGGTAGGCTTAAAAATTTAATGGCGCGGTTACAGGCTGCTGTTGATATTGACCTTGGTAAAATCGCCATGACACTCAGCACCAGTGATGCTTATAAGATCAAAGATATTCTTGATAATTTTGAACATGTTTCCAGGTTCGGAAAACAAAAACATGTTGGGACCATGGTTAGTTTCTGTCTTGCTTTTATTGAAAAATCAGATCGGGAATTCAATGAAAAGATTATTGAAACACTAAATCAGATCTGTGATTATTATGAGCGCGTCGGCGACCTGCATGTTGCTTCAATGTGGTCTGGTGACCTGGCATGTGATAAATGGGAAAATATATTTAATAAAGCTTGATTTTCTGATTCTGTTTTATTACATTGTTTGACAGAGTTTAACATTAAACAAGGAGAACACAGTATGAAACATCATGTCTTATCATCCCGAAGTAGAAATAACTTAATCGGTGTTAAGCCAGAGATCGTAGGCGTTATCTTCCTTGCGCTCAAGCTATCCGAAGTTGACTTCGCTGTCATTGATGGAATGCGTACCATTGAAGAACAAACCAAACTTGTGATGAAAGGTTACTCAAAAACAATGAACTCCATGCATATAGTTCAAGATGATGGATTCAGTCACGCAGTTGATCTAATGCCTGTTGGGTTTGATAGCTTTGATGATATCACAGATGGAGCATGGGACAAAGTAAACAAAGCCGTGACTGCTGCTTGCAAAATGCTTGATTATACCATATGTAATGGCTTTGACTTATGGGGTTGGGATAAGCCACACTGGCAAGATTTGAAACGTGGCTTGAACCGGATAACCGCTTATTAGCTCTGACACGCTACGCGAGCAAGGCCAATAATATTGCTACTACGGACAAGCCGCAGAGCAGGCCAAAGGAAACGTAAATAATGGCAGAATTTGAAAATTGCATAGGTGAATCAGACGAATGGTACACACCACAGGATTATTGCGATGCTTTCGGGTGTACCTTTGATTTAGATCCTTGCTCCCCTGGGCAGGATCACTGGGTTCCAGCCAAAGAGATATACACGATTAAAGATGATGGTTTATCAAAAGATTGGGGTGGCAAGTTTGTTTTTATGAACCCTCCTTTCGGTGGCAGGAACGGTCATTTACCTTGGCTTGATAAATGGATTGAAAACGATAACGGTATAGCTGTTGTGAGAGCTTACACATCATCAAAATGGTTCCATGATTATATTTATCTGGTCGACTCAATGTTGTTCCCAAAGGGTAAAACTAAATTCGTTCGCCCTGATGGGAGTGTTGGGAAATCACCAGGGCATGGAATTATTTTGCTTGGTTTAGGTTGGAAAGCGAATCAAGTATTGATGGGTTGTGGACTTGGTTTCTTTATGATGGTTAACCACAGAAAAGCGGCATAACGCCGCCAATAAAATAATGCACCGGACGAGCCGGTGATCATTACATTGGCTCTGGGTGGAAACTGCCCCACCAGGCCAATAATCTGCTTGCATCTGCTTGCAGCGGATAAACCGCTGAATTTTAAAAGCAAAAGCGTACTCGGCATGGCAAAGCACAAGCAACTAAAGGAGAAATAAAATGCTATCATGCAGTTGTGGAGAATGGGAAGGCGAAGGTATTGCATATGAACCACCAAATGACTTTACCGTACTTGAAACATCTAAACGGAAAAGATGTACTTCATGTAAAAAACTTATTGATATAGGATCTTCTGTTTTACCGTTTGGTAGATTCAGAGCACCACAAACCGACATTGAAGTTGATATTTATGGCGATGATGGAGAGATAAGGCTTTGCAATCATTATTTGTGTGAAACATGTGGTGAAATATATCTGAACTTAGAAACGATAGGGTATTGCGTTGACCCTGAAAATGACATGACAGAATATCTATCTGAATATCATGAAATATCAGGATTTAAAAAAGAGGCTGTTGCGGAGTAAATCCGCCAATAAGCAGTTGCACTTGACTGCTACGCGCAAGTGATCAGTGCATTGGCTTAGACGCCTATGGCGCGGTCGCCAATAACTTGCTTGCTGCGGACATAGCCGCAGAATCTTTTAAAGAAAGGAAAACAAAATGGCTTTACAGCAAAATTTGACAAAAGAAAATTTGAATGATTTGAAAAAAACCTTTGATGAGAGAATAGCTCCGACAAATCCAGAGGCTACATTCAAGATATTAAACCCTATGGATAATGAAGATCGCCAACGTCTGTTAGAAGAAAATGTGGCTTCTCTTGAGCTACAAGTATCTGACCTCACGGCTTACATAAAATCAATATTTGACGGGCATATTTTAATAGATGGTCAGTTTAGAAAAATAACACCATAACATCGATAATAAGCTCATACGCGAATTATTTTTCTTTTACAAGGATCAAAGTTATGAAAAAAACAATCATGAAAGCAATAGATCTGTCGGCAATAGCGTACCGTGATCCAGAAAACATTGATATTGACAATTTCAAATGGATCGAGAACAAAAAAACAGACACGCAGGTTTTAATTCATGAAGACGATGACTATACATGGGTAGTCTTCAGGGGTACTGAGTTTAATAACTTCAATGATTGGGTTACAAATCTTGATTGTCGATTTACCCACGGCCCATGGGGTCCGGTTCACCGTGGATTTTGGAAAGATATTGAATCTATCGAACTAGATGTCATGGCAGCACTGACTGATAATATAATAACACAAAAGAAAATTATCTTCACTGGTCATTCCCAGGGCGCAGCAGACGCAGAACTTCTCTTTTCTGAAAGATGCCATCAGTTACCAAGTCAGGCACAGAATATGATGTGTATTGCGATTGAACCACCGCGTAGCATGAGCATAGAAGCAGCAGTAATTTTCGGTGATGTATATGACCACGGGAAAAGGATATATCATGTGATCAATAACAACGATATTGTGACAAGGGTTCCTGCTCGTTTTATGGGTTACAATCATGTCAAAGCGATTAATCTTAATTATCTGGATGAGGATGGCAACCTGCATCATAAGATATCCTGGTGGGAACGTTTCAAAGACCGTATTAAAGGCCGTATTTATGATTTTGGTGAGCATGGGACCGATGGCATTAAGGATCATTCAATAACCGAAATACAGAGAATTTGGAGAAATCTCTTGACCGATTATTTTCGTACGTCTAAACTACTGTAAAACATAAAGAAAGGAGTTTGGACATGTGTGATGTAATATGCAGGGTTTGTGGTCTGGAAATAGAAGGGTCTGGAAATCAAAAAATCGGCAGACCGAAAGAGTTACACACAGGTTGCCGGGAATTAAATAATGCAGTATCTTTATTGCAAAACAGACTTGAAGCTTTTCGGTCCACCAACCCGACCCAGGAAAAAAAGAAAATGATCAGAAGTTTATTATGGAGTCTTGCAAATTCTATGAACGGGAAATCAGATGCTTAAAATCAGATGTATCAGGAAATGTATTTACAAAGGTAAAGTGTTCAAGCCAGGTCAAATAACGGACATTGACGGTTCATTTTCAAAAGATTGTTTCACTTATCTGAACAGGCCACCAGTTGAATTGAGTCTTCCGAAATGCAGTGGGTCAGTCACATTGCTTGGTGATGGTCCGTCTTTGCAATATGCGCTTGACAACCCTGAAAAGATTAAAACACCGGTTGCTGCTGTGAATAGAGTCGGTGTAAAATGGCCTTTGAAACTTGATTACTGGATTTCTCTACATACATACTGGCTTGCGTTTGCAAACAGTTGGAGAAAGAAAACAGGTCACACTATGGACGGTCTTCGTTTCATATCAAACAGGGTTCCATTGAAACCGGATGTCATAAGATCACCCGACCATTTTAAATCAGGTGGTGGATCAGGATTATACGCAGCAGAAACTCTTGAACTCATGGGTTTTAATCACATCCATATAATTGGTATTGACCTAACCGGAAGATATGAATGGTTCAGACCAGCATGGAAACCGGAAAACTTTAAAATTAAAATTACTGCCCATTGTGGGTTTTTAAAAGAATTATTTGAAAAGGAGAATGAATGAAAATTATTGAGCAGTCCCATGAAGTCTTGGAATTTCCGACACTGAAGATGATCGAGAAGGCAGGTCGTACCTGTTACAAGTCTGAAAATAAAATCACACAAGGATCAGCATTAAAATTTGTCAAAATGCTGCGTGACAGGGGTCATCACGCGATGATTGAGTTCGGTGATATTGTTGTAAGGTTCGTCACCAACCGTGGTGTCACACATGAGCTTGTCAGACACAGGCTTTGCTCGTTCGCGCAGGAGTCCACCAGATATGTGAGGTATGACGGTGGTATGGAGTTCATCAGGCCGGTGTGGTGTGATGAAAAATGGACAGGTGTCACCTGGAGCGGTATGACAAAGAGGTATAAAAGTTACACCAATGCGGAAATGACATGGGCTGATGCATGTTTGAGAAGTGAGATTGCTTATATCAATCTGATCACCGATGGATGGCGACCCGAACAAGCCAGGGAAATCTTACCAAACTCTCTGAAGACTGAGATCGTTGTCAAGGCAAACATCAGAGAATGGAGACATCTTCTTACTCTCAGGACCAGTAAAGCAGCACACCCACAGATCAGGGTATTAATGTTACCTTTGCTGGATGAGTTGAAAGAAAAGATCCCGATTGTTTTTGATGATATTTGATGGTAAAGTTAAAAAAAAGGAGAAGGAAAAAATGAAAAAATTAATCGTAATGTTAATCCTGGTGATAGCATCAGCATCAAATGCTGCAACTACAATCAACAATTACAGTTTCGGTGAAATGAGAACCATGGTGATCAGTTGGACTGCTGAAGCAGATGGTTCCTTTGTCGCTGCACAGACCAATGCAATCAACGGTGTTATCTGGTGGGTTGAGACAGATCCCGGTGCAACGGCACCCACGGCAGCTTATGATATCACTCTGAAGAATGCAGACGGTCTGGATGTGATGGGTGGTAAACTTGCCGACAGATCTGCAACCGCGACAGAAGGTAGTCAACCGTATGACGCCGGTGGATCTGTGTATTTGAAAATTCCTGTCCGTGGTCCTCTTACAATCGCAATCACCAATAATATTGTGAATGCAGCTGTCGGAACAATAACCATCTTCTATTTTACCTATTGAAAAAATTAATGCCCTGGAAGAAATCAATCAACCAGGGCATTAATCAGCAGCACCCAAACCCGTAAACAAAGAACCCATCCGACACAGGATATTTTATAATACCTTTTTTATTTTACATTTACAAGGCTTTTTAAACCTTCCCACACAGTTTTTAATATCCCACCAGTCAAAGCAGCAACTAATAACATAAAAAAATAAGTGCTGAACTTATCGCTTTTTTCCCTGATTTTTGCAACATATGAATGATTCTTTCTTGCTTCTTCTACGCCTTTGCTCAAATCACCGCTGCCAAGATCTGCCATCATACCGTAAAGGTGGGCAGTCTCAACCGCATATTCATCACTGATGGGAAACCTACATTTCTTCTCAACTGCCTTTGAAACTGATGATGCAATTATGTCTTCAAGTTGTGATTTTGTGATATATGTCCCGTCTTCCCTTTGAAATAGTAATGGATGATTTTTTGTCATGTTTTACCCTTGTTAAAATTAAAAACGGTTTATAGCACTACAATACTATAAACCGTTTTTAATTTGCAAGTTTTAGTTTATTTTCAGGGTGATATCACCGTTATCAATCATTATATCTTTATGATTCAGGATGCATGAAAATTTTTCATATCTGGCAATGAAAGAAGTTCCGTATATAACAAGGTGATTGCATGATATCTGAAATATAATCCTTTTAGATACAAAACCACGGCTTTCTTCTAATCTTCTCATCATCCAAGATAATCTTTCACCGTGTTTTTTTAATTCTATATAAACTGACATTTTTCTTCAATGCCTTTCAATGAATTTTGGACAATATGACAGGGCGCAGTATCCCATATCTAAACCACGACAATCCAGCCTGTAAATGCACTTCACATCCTTCTTCACCAGCGGTGTCCATCCAGGCTTTTCAATGCTTTTCTTACATTCACTATACTCTGTCACGTTGCCGGGTTTATTGGAATTTGTGTTGGATACCATTGTTTCATTCTCCTTTGTTTAAAATGTTATCGGCAACCATCAGATTAAAGCAGACAGCACCACTGTGATCAGTTCCTTTATCATAACCAGGAATTTCTTCACCGTCATAATCATTACCCATTATAATTGCCATCAAGTGACGCAGTGCTGCGCGTAGGAATCTATTTGGATCACTGTCAAAATTTCTCCAATTGTCACGCTCGTATTTCACCACACCAATGCCCAATACAACAGCAAGTGGTTTGACACCATAATAATTAATAACGTCTTTAAAAACCACACTGATGGAACCCGCCGGTGCTTCACCATTAAGGATTGAATGTATCCTGATAAACAAGGACATTTCTTTTGTCCTGTCATAAACATCAGGATCTTCATTGTTTATTTTATATTGGATATGTTGAATAATCAGATCAATAGGCACCAAGCTATAATCAACCTTGTCATAAAGATCCTGGTCGTTTTTTTTACCTTCATTCATGCCAACTCCTTATATGCTACTTTGTGACCTTTTGCTGCAAGGATGAAACCCATGTTTTTTATTGTCTGAAGATCATCCAAAACCTTTGTCAGAACATCATTTACATAAAGTGCGTACATTTTAATACTCCTTTTTTGTAAGTCGTTTCTTACTGAGTTTCCATTTTGTAATTTCCACCGGTAATGTCATATCTATTGCAATGTCAGGATATATGATCGCCGGTGGAAGGTTATATGTTGGTGTTGCGAATAAAACTATTAATATAATGATGATGGATTTCATCATTAAGTCTTTGCTGTATTCGATCATGTTTTATCCTTTGTTTAATGTTTAACTCTGTTGAACAACGTATTACAGATAGATCAGCATGTCAACACTTTTTTTAAAGAAAAAGTTTATCTAAATATCTGGACGCTCGGGAACCTTTGATACCAAGCTGCTGTTCTGCCCTGTAACGGGCAACAACGGCATTATCAAAGGTTCTGTAATTTCCAAGGTTCTTTGACACACCATGAACCGATATGTGTGCTCTCCACCGCTTATCTCTTTTGTCACGGCTCACACCAGGGACACCTGTCTTATTGTTTTTACGAATCGGTTTTAAAAGTTTTAGGTTGGCAATCCAGTTATCACCACGGTTACCATTTATATGCATTATCCTGTATTTGGGCATTTCACCATGGGCATATAACCATGCCAGGTCACATGCTCTGTATCTCTGTCCTGCGATGTGGATTCGTATTTCACCGTTCTTGTCCATATTCCCGGTGATTTTGCCGGTCTGTAGATTATAGAATATACCGGTGTTGACATCATACTTTAAGACTTTCATAAGTTGATTTTTTTTCATAACAGATCCTTTCATACGGGTTTTTGCTGTGGAACACTACCATTTTTTTATAGTACATGTCAACCGTGGGTTATCTGACAAGAAATTATGACGTTTTTAGAGTCAATGACGTTTTTAGAGTCAATGACGTTTTTAGAGTCACTTTTTTAGAGCGAATGGTAATTTTAGAGTCAATGACGTTTTTAGAGTCACTTTTTTAGAGCGAATGACTTTTTTAGCGCCGTAATTTTTTTACGTGGGTTTTGGTCGCCAGATCGTCGCTAATAGGGTCGCCAGGTAGCCCACGGGCACATGTACGACATTTGTTGTGTAAAATCAGCAACTTAAGGGTTCCGATTTTTTACCCGTAGGTTATCTTAGCGATTATCTTAGCGACTTGTTTTGTAATAATATCAATATGTTAATACTTCATACGGGAAAATATTACGGGGCTAAAATGACTCTGAAAATGCATACTATTGATTTTATTGGTGGATATTAACGGTCGCTAAGATGCCTTTGTTTTTAGGAAATTGCCAGGAAATTTTTTCGATATATGTCCAAAATAAAAAGTTGAAGGTTGGAAAGTGAATGTATCTTAGCGACGAGCCGTGGAACAATGGATTTTTTGACGTAAAATGATCCTGAAAACGTCAGTTTTATATAACGGTGAAATCCTTGACATATTAGTATAATTAAATGATAATATGTCAAACAATTAAAGGAGTTTAACATATGCCAAGATATAAACCAGGGACAATCAAGCATGGTGTATTTCGTGGAATGACTTTTAAGGATTTTAATTTTGTGGTGGAATACACAAAGGATTTTGATCCAAGAAGGGCAGCAGTTGCATGTGGTATGGAACCTGAATCTGGTTATGCTGTTAGAAAAAAACCTGTAATAGTTGAAGCAATTGAAACGATACTGGCAAGAAGATTGGAAGAATCAGACATCACTGCTGAATGGGTGTTGATGGAAATGGTTGACAATCATTTTCTTGCAAGAGATCTGAAAAAGCTTGCTGCATCAAATACAGCACTCAGTATGATAGCCAAACACCGTGATGTTGATGCCTTCGCTGCTGACAAGGTTAAAATAGATACTGCTGATGATGTGGTGCAGAGACTTCAACGGGCAAGACAGAGAGCCGAAGAACCATCGTTTTTATGATAAACGCTAAAATTGCCAATATAAGCAACGAATACTATAAGTCTGAACCAATAGACCTGATACTTGCAGATGAGTCATCAAGGTACTATTCTGATCCATATGGATGGGTATTGTGGGCATTTGATTGGGGTCATGGTGCGCTTGCTGGATTTGATGGACCTGATGAATGGCAGAAACAGGTTCTCATTGATATCGGGGAACAGATTAAAACAAGGGGTTTTAACGGTGTGGACCCGGTTGATCCCATCCTTCTTGCTGTTGCATCCGGTCATGGTATCGGTAAATCTGCGTTGTCTGCCTGGTTGATTCTCTTTATCATGTCCACCAGGCCGCATTCAAAAGGTGTTGTGACTGCTAATACCGGTGATCAGCTTAGAACCAAAACTATGGGTGAACTCGCAAAATGGCACGTTCTTTGTATCACTGGTCGATGGTTTGAAAAAACAACAATGTCAATATTTCACAAAGCATTCTCTGACACATGGCGTGTTGACGCAATGACATCTAGGGAAGAAAATTCAGAATCTTTTGCAGGTCTTCATGCGGCAAGTTCAACGCCCTGGTATCTGTTTGATGAGGGATGTCATGATGACCAGACTGAAGTTATGACCGATTCAGGATGGTTATTTTTTAAAGATTTAAAACCTTTCAATAGGGTTTTGACAATGAATACCGAAACAGGTGTGTCATATTATGATCACCCTGAACACTTACATGTTTCCAGTTATGAAGGTGAAATGTTATTGAGAGAAGGCCGTGGTAGTAATTTTTGTGTAACCCCAACACACCGTATGCTTTTTTACAGTAACAAGTTACCTGAAAAAGCTCAATTCTGTAACGCCGGTGATTTAAAATGGTCTAATAAAAGAATGAAACGTGTTGTTAACTGGGGTGCTGATGATGTTGAATTTTTTACAATTCCGCAACATAAAAGTTCTCAAAGGTTGTATCCAAGTAGAATTGTGTCAATGAATGATTGGTGTGAATTCTATGGGTGGTATGTGACAGAAGGTCATACACAGAATCAGAGAGAATGTAAAGGTGCTGCGCCAGCCATGGTTGTTATCACACAGAAGCAAGAAGAATATCTGAATGAGGTTATCCAATGTGTTGATAGAATGGGTTTTAAATATTCCGTCAATGATCAAGGTGTGTCAATATATGACCCTGCACTTTGTTCGTACCTGCTTCAATACGGGAAAGGTTTTGATAAAAAACGGGTTCCGCAATATCTTAAAGATTTGTCAGTTCGCCAATTGAATATTTTCCTTGATGTTGCTGTGAAGGGTGATGGTTATCATGAAGCTGAAAACAGGGACATCATATATACTTCAAACTGTAGTTTAGCCGGTGATTATCAAGAAATGATCCTTAAAACCGGCTGTAATTCCACTGTTACAAAGAGAGATATTGAAGGTAATAAATCTTGGATTGTTGATCATTGGGCAGTTTCAACTTGTGATGGTTATGTTGTTTCTCGTGCATTTAATTCTTCCATGGTTGATGTCAATAAAGCCAAACCAGATGTGGTCAATTATTCTGGTATGATTTATTGTGCCACTGTTTCAGGTGGTGTTCTTTTAACCAGACGCAACGGTGTTCCTTTATGGTCTGGTAATTCGGCAATTCCGGAAAAGATATGGGAAGTTGCCAAGGGTGGATTGACCGATGGTGAACCGATGCATTTTGCGTTTGGTAACCCGACCAGGAACAATGGATCTTTTCACGCCTGTTTTCACCGTCAATCTCACCGGTGGATCACAAGACATATTGACAGTCGTACTGCCAAGATGACGAATAAGAAGTTGATCAAACAGTGGCTTGATGACTTTGGGGAGGATTCGGATTTTTTCAGGGTCAGGGTCCGTGGTCGCTTTCCTAAAGGTGGTGACATGCAGTTCATGCCGTCTGACGTTGTTTTTGAAGCAATGAAACGTGGATCAGGCAGATACCTTGGTGATGACCCGTTGATCTGTGGTGTGGATATGGCGCGCGGTGGTGATGATAACTGCATGATCCAGTTCAGGCGTGGGATGGATGCCAAGTCTGAAAAGGTTTATCGGATACCTGGGGAAAAATCCCGTGATTCAATGAAAGTTGTTTCATTGCTCACCATGATCTTTGACCGGCATAAACCAGATATCATTTTTATGGATAAAGGTTCCATGGGTGGTCCCATCGGTGACAGGATGCGTCAGTTGGGATACAATGTTATTGACGTTGGTTTTGGCGAGAATGCAGACGATGAGAGAATATATAAATCCAGAACTGCTGAAATGGGTGCAAGATGTAAGCAATGGATGATGGATGGTGGATCAATTCCAGATGATGACCAGCTTGAAAAAGAACTGACATCCAGGGACTTTGGTCACAACGATAAAGATCAACTTGTACTGGAAAGAAAGAAGGATATGAAAAAAAGAATTGGTGTATCACCAGATTGGGGTGATGCTTTATATTTGACATTTGCGTTTCCTGTCGCTAAACTGGAAACGCCAAGGGGTGAATATGACAGGTTGCCTGGTATGAGACAATCTGAACTTGATTATAACCCGTTAGATTAAGAAGGAGTATGAATTATGTGTATTGGATCATCATCACCTGCGCCACCTGCCGCACCTGTGGCACCACCTGTGGCACCAGAAGCACCAAGGATGCCAGAAACACCAGCGTCAAGATCTGGTGCTGCAAGCACTGCTTCTGCTGATAGAAGAAGACGCGGTGTTGCTGCCGGAAGGACCGGGACAATTTTAACAGGTTCCAGAGGTGTTACTGAATCGGGCGCAACTGCCACAAAAACACTTTTGGGTGAATAATTATGTCAACACAGAATGTGATTCTTGATACAACTCAATATGTGAGGATCAACGACTCACCGGGTTATTTTCTTTTACAATCCCACGGTGACACTGTGCGTATTGCTTTTTCTGAATTGAAACCGTCATTATCAAACACATCACACCATGATTTAGGTGGTCAGGCCGGTATTGAATCTGTTTTACCGTGTCCTTATGTAGAAACTTACATTTGGGCATTGGCGATGACAAAAAGTTCAAAGTTGTCTATTACAAAACTTACTGATAATGTGCCTGTTCAAATTGCCGACGGTGATAATTTTGCAACAGTAAGCGATGATGGTCAGTTGCATGTTGTGATGGAAGGTAAAGTTGATGTTAATAATAGTACAACTGGTGTCTTAGGTGCAGATGCTGTTTTCACCGGTAGTGCAACCAACCTGTTACCCTATGCAGGGGTTTCAATTTTAATTGGTTCTGATGTTGCCGGTTCTCTTTCGGTTGAGTTCGGTCCCGATGGAGAAGATTGGCATTCTGGTGAAACATTTTCTATTTCACCCGGTACGGACAAATTTTTTACACCACCTGCACAGTCTGCATTTTACAGACTCGTTTATACAAACGGACCTGATGCTCAGACATCCTTTTACATACACTCTGTCTTGAAAAAGCAAGCAATCAAATGGTCAAGTCATAATATTGACATGCCAATAGTTGATGAAGATGATGCTGAACTTGTCAAAGCTGTTATAACCGGGAAAAAAACAAATGGTGTTTATGATAATGTCAATCTGACAAATGGTGCAAATATGAAGATATCACTGGAAGAACTTGAAACCGGTATATCTGATGATTCAAACTCAGCACTGAAAGTTTCACCATACGCCATTGATGAATATGCGAACATTGCAAGACTGTTGGGTGATAACATTTTCAAAGGGTCACTGGTAACAATACCGCCGGAACATCACGAGATCCATTGTGGTGATTCATATGAAATGAGTTACATTACAGATCTTGGTAATGGTGGTGTTCTTGATATCCTGATAATTGTACCGAATGAAGGTCTATCTGAAGTTCATCCTGGTGATTCTCAGGACACAAAACAATATCACTTCAAAGGAACAGTTTCTACTGAATCAGAAGCAACTGTTGAATTTTTTGAAAGTGTCACTGTATCTGCAAATGGCACAGCGCTTGATGTGTTTTGTCGAAATAGAAACTTTTCTTCCGGTGATGAAATAGACATGTATCATACACCAACCGTGACAACCACCGGTACAAGATTGGTTGTTTCTAAGACGGGGAGTGGTAGATCATCTGGTGGTATGGTCGGCAGAGCAGATGAATTTATACTAAAGGATAACACGTTGTATTTATTGCGTATTACAAATAATGTTGTGACAAACGAGTGGGTTTCTGTTAATTTAGATTATTATGTCCATCCAGGGGTTTAAAATGCCAACTATTTTAAGTTATAAAAAAAGGCTTGAAGCACTGAGATCCGAACGATCAAGCTTTATTCCGCTTTATCGTGAACTGTCTGATTATCACCTGGCCCACCGTGGTAGGTTTCTCACATCTGACAGGAACAAAGGCCACAAACGCAACACAAAGCAGATCAACAATACAAGCAGGATGTCTGCAAGGATATTATCATCTGGTATGATGTCCGGTATCACGTCACCTGCAAGACCATGGTTCCGGTTGTCATCCGGTGACACCGACCTTGATGATTTTGCTGCTATTAAAAGATGGTTGTTCCAGGTCCAGGCGTTAATGTATAAAGTGTTTTCATCATCAAATCTTTATAATTCCCTGCATGTTATTTATTCAGAACTTGGTGTTTTTGGCACTGGTGCGCTCGGGATCTATCAGGATTTCAACAATGTCATCTGGTGCCGACCGTACACAGTTGGATCTTACATGTTGGCGTTGAATGATAAAAATGTGTCTGATACATTTTACCGGGAATATGAGTTGACAGTTGGTCAATGTATCAAACAATTCGGTGAAGATAGTTGCAGCGAACATATCAAACAGCAATGGAAAAGTGGAAACTCTGAAGCATGGATCAAAGTGATCCATGTTATAGAACCCAATGACAACCGGGATCAACAAAGCCCATTGGCAAAAGACAAGAAATTCAGATCTGTGTATTTTGAAGACAGCAGTCCAAAAAAAGGCGATAAAGATTTGTTTCTTAAACAATCCGGTTTTGATACGTTCCCGATAATGACACCCCGTTGGGATGTCACAGCTGAAGATGTTTATGCAACTGATTGCCCTGGTATTACAGCGTTGGGCGACACTAAGGCACTTCAGCATGGTGAAAAGAAACTTTACCAGGGTGTTGATAAGGTGAGTAATCCACCGTTGCAGGGTGACATTGGTTTGAAATCCAAGGTCAATGCTGGTGTGTTGAAGGGTAATGAGATCCTGTGGCTTGCTAAAAACAGTGATGGTTTGCAAAGTATTTATAATAATTATAAACCTGATTTAAATGCTATTGTGAAAGTCAACCAGGAATCTGAATTCAGGATTAAAAGGGCATTCTATGAAGATCTGTTTCTTATGCTTGCTAATACTGACAGACGGCAGATAACAGCAAGGGAGGTCGCGGAAAAGCATGAAGAAAAACTCTTGATGCTTGGACCTGTTCTTGAAAGACTGCACACTGAATTACTTGACCCGTTGATTGACCGGACATTTGACATCCTTCAGGAAAACGGTGCTTTACCTTTACCGCCTGAAGAACTTCAAGGTAGAGATTTGGAAGTTGAATATGTTTCAGTTCTTGCGCAAGCACAACGACTGGTTAATACTGGTGCCATTGATAGGATCACTCAGTTTGCCGGAAGTCTTGCTCCAATTTGGCCGGGTGCCAGACATAAAATCAATGCTGAACAAGCTGTTGATGAATATTCAACTGCGCTCGGTGTTGATCCTTCTATCATCAATTCTGATGAAGAAGTTGAATTGCTTGTTGCTGCTGAAGCACAGGCACAAGCGGCAGCACAGCAGCAAGCACAGTCGGCGGCAGCTATTAAAATGGGTAAAGATGCAAGTGATATCAAAATTGAAGATGATAACGCAGTTGGTGCAATGATGAGAAGGGCAGGGTTAGCATAATGTCACAGGATAATCCAAGATCCGAAGAACTTCACACCATCCGAAAACTGATGAACACAGAGAACGGAAGGTCTTTTATGTTCAGATGTTTACAACGATGTGGGACATATGATAGTGTATTTGATACAGATGCCTTAAAACATGCTTACAACTCAGGTTCAAGAGACTTTGGTGTATGGCTTGAGTGTGAGCTTAAAGAAGCAGCAAATGAATCATTTTTAATCATGTTACGGGAGAATTATAATGGTAGATGAAGCAGCAACAGATGGGGTACAGACAGATGACACCGGTGATCAGTCTACAACAGCAACAGACGGGGTACAGACAGATGACACTTCAGCAGAAGGTCAGTCTGTGGATAATAACGGTGATCAATCAAATGACGGTCAGTCAACCGATCAAATCACCTACGCCGATTTTAATTTGAAGGAAGGGTATGAACTTGATTCTGATGCACTTGCCCTGGCAACACCTCTTTTTAATGAATTGGGGCTTGACCAGGAGAAGGCACAGAAAGCAGTTGATATCTATTCAGATTTAGTCCAGGCAGGTGCAAAGAAACAGGTTGATGCTTTCAACGATCAGATTACAAGTTGGCGTGAAGAATCAAAAAACGACAGTGAATTCGGCGGTGAGAAGTTTGATGAAAATATCAAACTCGCACAGGCTGCTGTCAATAAATTCGGAACGCCGGAGTTGAAGCAATTATTGGAGGATTATGGTGTTGGTAATCATCCAGAAATGGTTCGCTTTATGGTGAAAGTTGGAAAGCTCACAGCAGAAGATGTACCGGGTAATGAGGCCGGTGTGTCGCGTAACAATTCTGACCGTGTGTCACTTCTTTACCCTAATGCGAGAAAATCTTAATTTTAAAAGTGAGGTAAAAGAAAATGGCAACAATTGGAAACAGTTTTGTTGATTTGATTGACATTTACAAGCAGCAGGATGGTAGAGGTCAGTTTGTGCCAATCATTGAAATGTTGATGGAAATGAACCCGATTCTTGACGATGCACTTGCTGTGGAATGTAACAAAGGAACCACACACCTGCACACTGTCAGGACAGGTCTTCCCGATGTTACATGGGGTAAACTTTACAAAGGTATTGCCAACAGCAAATCCGGTAAAGCGCAGGTTGAGGACACCACGGGCTTTGTTGAAGGTCTGTCCACCATTGACAAACGGTTACTGGATCTTTCCACAAATGAAGGTGCTGTGAGACTGTCAGAAGCATCTGCATACCTTGAAGCAATGAACAACGAGGTAGGCAGTAAAATGTTTTACGGCAACACATCTTCTGACCCTGAAGAATTCATGGGGTTTGCACCGCGTTTCAACAGTCTGGCCGCTACCAATGGCAACCAAATCATTGACGCCGGTGGAACAGGATCAGACAACACTTCAATTTGGTTTGTGACCTGGGGCGACAATCAGTGTAATCTGCTTTATCCCAAAGGAACATCAGCCGGTATTAACCGTGAGGACAAGGGTGAACAGCGTGTTACCGATTCAGACGGTAATGCTTACTATGCCATGGAAGAACTTTTCACCTGGCATGTTGGACTTGCTGTAAAGGATTGGCGGTATGTGTCCAGAATTGCCAACATCGACGTCAGTGATATGGCGGCAGGTTCGGTGAAACTTTACAACTTCATGCGTAAAGCGTATTACAAACTTCAGAATCGCCGGGTTGCTGGTGGTAAGATTTGCATCTATTGCAACCGTGACGTCATGGAAGCACTTGACGCATTGGCAACCAATGCCGGTGCTGCTGACAGCTTTATTCGTCTGAAGACCATGGAAATTGAAGGTAAGGAAGTTAACACTTACCGTGGTATTCCGATTCGTGAAACAGATGCCCTGTTGAATACCGAAGCAAGAATCACTTAATCATTGATGTGATTTGTGACGATTCAACAACGAATATTTAAAGGAGAAATAAAATGATTCTTTCTGCACAGCAGATTTTTTCTGACGATCAGGCAATCACTGCCACTGCTCTGTCAACCAATGTTATTGACCTTGGTGCTGCCGAAACACCTTACGGTGGAAAGGCCGCACTTAATCAGGACATTGGAAAAGGGGCGAAGGTTCCCATTTTAATCCAGGTCACAGAGACTTTTGACAATTTGACATCCCTTACCATTGCCATTGAAACCGGTGCCGCTGCCACACTTGCAACTGTTGTAATCAGTAAATCGGTGCCGCTTGCAAGTCTGGTACAGGGTTATCAGTTTCCTGTTGATGTGCTGCCCAATGAGATTGACAAAAGATACCTTGGCATCAGATACACCGTCGTTGGCACTGCGCCATCTGCCGGGAAAATTACCGCAGGTATCACAATGGGCAATCAGACCAACATCACAGGCGCTTGATAAAAGTACATGGATGTTTGATTTTTTAATTAAATGGGGTTACCATACAATTGCATAGTAACCCCATTTTTATTTTAATTTAAGAGGTGACAAATGCCAAAGTATAAAGTAATTAAAAAAGGTTTTTATGCAGGTAAACTTTTTGATCCTAACGGGAAACGTCCTTTCCTTCACACTGACAGACCATTGAAACCAGTCCCTGTTTGGTTGGAACCTGAAAAAGAAGAAACACCAACAGAGAAAAAGAAACGCCTTGCAGCAGAGAAAAAAGCGAATTCGGCTGCTAAAAAAAAGGCGGCGGCTGACAGACAGGCTGTTGAAGATCTTACTTTCATGGGCGCAGGTGAAAAAGCGGCTGCCGTTGAAACCCTTTAACACAAGGATACTAATCTGATGGATAAAGACCTGGTTCAGATTAAAAAAGAAAATGACGGTGATGTGATCACCTGTTGTTCAGACGGTCAACATTATCCGTATGGAACAAGTCTTCATATCAATGATGATTTGATTGACGACCTTGGTATTGGTCAGCTTGCTGTTGAGGATGTTGTTGAAATCAAGGCCGTTGCTTTTGTAAATTCCAAAAGTGAAAACAGCAGTTCAGGCGGTGAAGAATCAAAGTCAATGGGCATTCAGATCACCGGGATGAAAATCAAAAGAAAATCAGAAGATGATGCAGTTAAAGTGCTTTACGGGGGTTAATCATGTCAAATGAAGTTGAAATATGTAATCTGGCATTAAGTAACATTCGAGCCGGTAGTATTAACTCTTTGACCGAAGCAAGTTTGCAAGCGCAAATTTGCAAGTTAAAGTACCCTTTTATGCGTGATAGATGCCTACGTGATGCTGTCTGGAATTTTAACAGGACCATCACTGCATTGGCGTCCATTGATGTTGATATTTATAATTGGGCATATGCTTATAGTTACCCGGTGAACTGTCTTAAAGTTCACCGGATGATTCCTGAATATGAAGAAGTGACCGGTGATGCTGATGTTGTTTCTCGATTGGTCGATACTCAGATTTTACCTATCACAAGTTATAGAAGACAGGTTGCTTATGAAGTATTCAACTTCAATAATGTTAAAGTCATAGGTTCCAATGAATCCGGTTTAAGAATTGATTACGCCATTAAAATAACTGACCCAAACATTTTCAGTGATGACTTTATTATTGCGCTCTCTCATCTTCTTGCTTCAGAGATTGCAATTCCGATAATCGGTGGTGAAAAAGGTCAGTCATTGAGATCCGACTCACTTCAGTTGTATGAGCAATATATCAGTTCGGCGGTTGAATCGGATATGAACGATCATTACTTGGAACCGAATGACAGTGAATATGTCACGGTCAGGAGGTAATTAATGACTGAAACTATTCAGAGATCTTTCACATCCGGTGAAATCTCACCGTCATTGCAATCCAGGGCAGATACTGTCAAGTATGCAACCGGTCTAAATCTGTGCGAGAATTTTTTTGTCAAAGCGCAGGGTGGTGTTTATTCAAGACCGGGTTTCAGGTACATTAATGCACTGGATGACCAGACAAAAAAAGGCGTTTTAAAAAGGTTCGTTTTCAACACAGAACAGACTTACATGCTTGCGTTTGAACATATGAAAGTCAGAGTCATCAAGGATGGTGGTTTTGTTCTAAAACAAGCAACCATTACAGGTGTCACTCAGGCTAACCCTGCTGTTGTTACTGCTGCAAATACTTTTGCCAACGGTGAGCAGGTGACTATCACAAATGTTGTTGGCATGACAGAATTGAATGGGAACACTTACACTGTCGCAAATGTCACAGCAAATGATTTTGAATTATCTGGTGTGGATAGTACAGCATTCACAGCTTATGTGTCTGACGGTGATGTTGTGAGTGACGCCATATTTGAACTGGCTACATCTTACACTGAAGCACAGTTGCCAAATCTTGGTTTTACTCAGTCTGCTGATGTCATGACAATAGTCCATCCTGATCATGATCCGCGCAATCTCAATCGCCTTGGTGATTCTGATTGGACTCTCACTGTCATTGATTACACGCCGTCTGTCACTGCTCCAACTATCAGTTCTGTTGTTGCAGTCGGCACCGGTGCTGGTACTTACAATAAGACATATGACTATGTTGTGACTGCTGTTGATGGGGATGGTGTTGAATCTCTTGCATCGTCAAATGTCAGTCTCACAACACCATCACTGTCCACCACAGCAGGAATAAGAATCACCTGGGGTGCAATCACCGGTGCAGATTATTACAGGATTTATAAAGATCTGTCTGTGAATTCTGGAATTTTTGGTTGGGTTGGGGATTCAACCGGACTGACGTTTGACGATTTCAACATTGCCCCTGTGACCAGTGATGCGCCACCTGAAGACAGAACTCCTTTTGACGGTGCAGGAAACAAACCTTCTGCTGTAAATTATTACCAGCAACGACAAATTTTTGCCAATACAACAAATGAACCACAAGTCACATACACTACTCAAACAGGTAATTACATGTCACTTAGGACATCAAATCCTGCAAGGGACGATGACGCCATTACCTTTACAATCGCCGGTCAACAGGTCAATGAAATCAGACACATTGTTGCAATAAACAGTCTGATCCTTTTGACAGCCGGTGGCGAATGGAAAGTCACAGAAGGTCAGGATCAGGTTCTTACACCATCCACCATTGGTGTCAGACCGCAATCTTATAATGGCGCGTCAAAAGTTCCACCTGTAATTGTCAATTCAACTGTTGTATATGTTCAGGAAAAAGGTGCCAGGATAAGGGATCTTGGTTATGAGTTTGCAAGTGATAGTTATACCGGGAACGATTTGTCACTGATGTCAGAACATCTTTTTGAAGGTCATGAAATTGTCTCAATGACTTTCACCGGTGAACCAAATAATATTGTCTGGTGTGTGCGTGATGACGGCGTTCTGTTGGGACTTACTTACCAGAAAGAGCATAAAGTATGGGGGTGGCACCAGCACAACACCCCTGCTGATGGTGAGTTTGAATGGATTGATGCTGTCACTGAAGGTGATCGGGATGCTTTATATGCAATTGTCAAACGAACTATAGATGGAGAAACAAAGAGATATGTTGAACGATTGGAACCAAGGGAACAAACATTATCTGAAAACTGTTTTTATGTTGATTCCGGCCTGTCTTATGATGGTTCACCAATTACATCAGTATCCGGTTTGGACCATCTTGAGGGTGAAGATGTTATTGTTTTGGCTGATGGAAATGTTGTCGAAGGTTTGACAGTTGCTTCTGGATCAATAACACTGCCAAGAGCCGCAAGTAAAGTCAGTGTGGGGTTGCAGTATACGCCTGTCATAGAAACGCTTGATATTGATACACCATCGGCGCAGCAGACCTTGAAATCAAAATCAGTGTCAGTATCAAAAGTATATATTGAAGTTGAAAAATCACGCGGTGGATGGGTATGCCCACGGTCAGACGTTCAATCTGGTTATACACCGACAATATATGAGATTAAACCGCGTTTTGAAAGTGACGGGTATGACTCTATTCAACTGAAAACTTTTAAACAGGAAATAATGATTGACCCGCTTTGGTCCAAAGGTGGTGGATTAAGAATCGAACAGAGGTCACCTTTACCTTTGTCTATATTATCTATCATACCTGATATTGATGTTGGAGGTAATTGATGATAGAGTTCATTAAACCAACAGATGAATTTATAAAAGTAATGGCTGAAGATATGCGTGAATCTGATAAAATTGAAGTTTTTGCATCACACGGTCACACGCCGGTTGAAGCGTTGAGATTTTCATTAAAGGAATCCCAACATGCAACCATGGCGGTGGGTGATGGTATTCCGTTTTCAATGTTCGGTGTTGCTGTTTCAAATGTTGTCACGGGGCTGGGTCACCCATGGTTGTTATCTTCAAATCATATGTTCAATTATAAAGATTATTTCCTGGAAAACGCACCGGTTGTGATTCGGGACATGGTGTCTGTGTGTCCAAGGCTTGTTAACTATGTCCATCATGCGAATGAACTCAGTATTAAATGGTTGAAATCACTTGGTTTCACAATTGAAAATCCTGAACCCTACGGGGTCAAAGGTGATTTATTCCGTAAATTTCACATGGGGGTGATGTAATGTGTGATCCTGTCACAGTTTCTGTTATAGCAGTAGGCACCACTCTTGCTTCAACAGCTTTTTCTATTGTTCAATCACGGCAAAAAGCAAAAAGCGCAAGGGCTACGGCTGAATACAATGCAGGTGTGTCTGAATACAATGCAAGAGTGTCTGAGAATGAAGCTCAGAACGTCAGAAACCAGGCGACTGAAGCAGAAAATGCACAGCGTTTAAAAACAGCAAGATTGTTATCAAAACAAAAAGCACAGATGGGTGCTGCCAATATTGATATCGGCACTGGGTCTGCGCTTCAGCTTCAGGAAGATACGCTTTCTCTTGGTGAAGCTGATGCACTCAGAATAAGAAGATCTGGTGATAGTCAGTTTGCAGCAAGTATGAGACAATCAGAACTTGACCGGTCAAAAGGCGATCTTGCAAGGTATGGTGGTGAAGTTGCTGAAAGTCAGAGTAAATTTGAAATCGCTGGAAGTTTACTATCTGGTGCTGCTGGAATTGCTGGATCTGGAATAGCTGACAAATGGTTCACGAAAAATAGTGTCGGTAATCCGTTTATTACAAAAAACAATCCGTTGGGTCTTGCACCCGGTCAAGGTTTGTAATGAGTTGTAAACATGGTTTAGACGTACAAAAGGATTAATTTATGCCAAAGATAGCACAGTACGAGCATAATCAAGTTCAGACAAGGCTGGCGAGTGGGCCAAGAGCATCATCAATATCATCGTTGCCATCAACAAATCTGCAACCTATAGCGCGTGGTATTGCTGACATTGGTAATGTGTCTATTGACATCGGTAACAGGATCATTGACACCAAAAAACGCATTGACACCACATCAGCAGAAGAAGCATTGATCAAGTTTGAGAAAGCGAAAAACAATATATTATTCAATCCTGATAACGGATATTATAATACACAGGGTCGGAACGCTTATGACAATGCTTCAGGCACCATGGAAGCCCTTGAGAAGTTGAAAAATGAACTTGGTACGGATCTGAATGAAGATTCACGTCTGATGTTTAATAGTGTTGCTGATAAACATTTAATCAGGTCGAATGTTGATATTTCAAGGCATTCTGCAAATGGTCTGAAAGCCTGGGAGGTTGCGACAATTGAAGCACAGGTTGAAAACACTATGGAAAATGCAGCACTTTACTGGAACAATCCACAAGACTTGAAAGTGCAAAGAATACTCGGCGAACAAGCAATAATGGATTCATCAAGTATGACCGGCATTGGTCCTGAAGCAACTAATGAAAAATTGCAAACCTACCGGTCTAAATTCATGGTGGGTGCTGTCAGTGCGGCAACCATGCAGTCATCTGTTGAAGGTCAGAATCTTCTTGATGAAAATGAAAAAATGATTGAACCACAGGATAAAATCAAACTTCAAAAAATGATTGACACCAGGAAAAAAGCAGAGCAGACACAGGCCGATGCTGGTCAAGCCACATTGACTGCGACCAGACTTGTCAGTGATTATGATACCCGGCGTGAGATTCAAGATGAAGTCAATAAGATTGAAGATCCTGAACTCAGGAAGAAAACAATGGCTGAATCAATGACCCTTTATAGTCAGAAAAGACAGGCTGAATCTGAAGAACGCGGTGATATTTTTGAAGATGTTGAAAGTCACGTCATGAACGGTGGGACTGTCGAAGCTTATAAGATGACCAAACCCGGTGATTGGAATAAACTTTCACCGGATCAACAGAAGAAACTGACAACAGATAAAGCTGTGGAAACCAATTGGGATACTTATTCGGGATTGTTGACAATGCCAAAAGAAGCACTTGCCAAGGTAAACCCTGTTGATTACTTTGACCAACTTGCCAAGGCCGAAAGGAAAAGTCTGATAAGCGCAGTAAAGACCGCAAAAGGTACAGGTGGTGAATCTGAAAAGGTTGACACTCAGGTTGGAAGGACCAGAGCAGCACAGGTTAAGTCTGCTGTGATCCAGATCTTTGGGCATGTAAAAAAACATAAAGGTGCCAAGCTTGAAAAAGTCAATGCTTTTTATTCCCTTCTCGATTCTGAAGTGCGATACAGAGAAAATCTGAAAGGTGCAAAACTGACATCTGCTGAATTCACCGATGTACTTTCAGGATTTACCAGGGAAGTTGTGCAGAAAAGAAGTATTTTCGGACAAGACTTTTTGTTTCCTGATACCAAGTCTGACCTTGCTGACATTGAAAATGTTGATGGTTTGAGTGACGTTTTAAGATCCGGCGGTGTGCCGGTTACAACTGAATCACTGGTGTATCTGAATGACAGTCTGTCTTCTGCCAATATCACACCTGAAGATGCTTTACAGATAAGTAAATTTTTGAAGAATAGCAACATTCCGGTTACTGCTGAAAACATTGTTAAAGCATATGGTCAGGCAAGCAGGAAAGTTATAGCACCGGCTGAAACAGAAACTTTTATATTTCCCATCCCTGAAAGGTAAATAATGGTTGAACTTAATTTTGAACAAATTGATCTTGGTAGTTTCGGTATAAACGAAGAACTAGTCGAACAACCTTTAAGATCCACATTAAGTGAAGCAATTAAGGTTAACCCTGATGAAGCGGTTAAGATCAAAAAGCTTTCATCACAATCCGGTATCCCTTCTTTCGCTGTGGAAAATGACAAGCAACCTGTTGAAGATCAGTTGAAATTTGAACAGATTGATTTTGATACACTGACAAAGGACAGTCCGAAAACCACAGATTATCTAACCTTTTTCGACAATGCTTCTATTTCCCATGATGACATTGATGTTCTGGCAAACATTGAGGATGTCCTCGACTTTGGAAAAACTTTTGAAGGCATCGGTGGAACAATAAAGGAATCGTTCAAAAGTCAGATTTTGGGTTTAACTGCCGCTGGTATTGAAATGTCAAAAAGTGACACTGAAGATGTTCTCTCAAGGTTCGGAATCAATGTTGATCTTGATGATGATACTGTCATGGAACAGGCAAAGAAAGAAGCAACTGAAGGAATTTTGACCAGGTTGCGTGAATCTAAAAAGGTTATGGATAAATTAAGACCTGAAGATCTGAATATACTTGAACAGGGTGTCAGGGGTGGTGTTGAATCTCTTGCTAACATGGCACCCGGCTTCGGTTTAATGCTGTTGTCCGGTGGTCGATCAGCGCCGTTACTTGCCACAATTGGAACACAATCTTTCGGTGCCAGTTATGCCGAAGGTATTGCTGAAGGTTTTACTCCTGAAAAAGCAAGCTGGTTTGGCATGATTGATGCTGCCATTGAAGTTGGAACTGAATTAATTCCTTTGAAAACCCTTGAAAATTTTATCACCGGTGAAGTTAAAGGTTTGGGTAAACAGGCATTGAAGTTTGCCATTCAGGAGATGGGAACAGAGCAGCTTGCCACACTCGGTCAAAGTCTGAATCAATATATTTTCGGTCTGGATAAAGAAATTGAAAACGCTGAAACTGTTGAAGATATTGTTGCCATCCAGATGCAGAGACAGGCAGTCACAGCAATTGCAACGGTGGTTGCCGGTGGCGCACAGATCGGCATTGCAACCGGTATCAGAAAAACAATGGACGCTTTGCAGAGTGATGAGCAGAAGAAGCAACAGGAATATGTTGCCGGTCAGCAGACTATTGACAGGCTGAACAGTCAAGCTGAACAGTCAAAATTAAAAGCCCGTGACAAAGAATCATTTAAACAATTTGTTGAAAAAGCAGATGGTGACAATAACACCACTGTCTTCATTGATGCTTCTCAAACTGCCCTTTATCTTCAGGAAAAAAGTCAGGATGAAATTGATGCAGATCCGGCATTGCAGATACTTGATGAACAGGTTCGTGAAGCTGCTGCTGTGGGTGGTGAGGTCCAGGTTCCCGTTGCTGACTTTGCCGTGGAAATTGCCGGGACAGAACATTTTGACGCATTGCGTGACAGCATGACCATGAGTGAGGAAACCGTTTCACCGTTTAGACAAGAACAGGCACAGGTTGAAACTCAGAACTATGTTCAAAGAATGCTGGATACAGCACAGGAAAATGTTTCTGAATATGCTGAAGCACAGGAAATCTATCAGACTGTTAGACAGCAGTTGATTGACTCAGGCAGGGTCACACCTCAGAATGCTTCAGTTATGGCTAACCTGGTACCAGCCTGGGCAACTGCAAAAGCTCAACGTGAGAATAAATCAGTTCAGCAGGTCTATGAAGAATCAGGTCTGAAGATTGAAGGACCGTTGACCGGTGAGAAAGCAAGGCTTGAAGGTGAGCTTGATGTTCTGACTCAGGGTATGGAGTATGACCAGACAGGTCAGATTGTCACTGAGTCTGAGAACTTCAAAAACTGGTTCGGTGATTCCAAGGTGGTGGATGATCAGGGTGAACCGTTGGTTGTTTATCACGGGACAAGTGCTGACTTCACGGAGTTTAAACCGACAAAGAGTTTAAGAGAAGGTATTTTTGGTGCCGAATATGAAGTTGAAACACCTGCTTTCTTTTTCACTGCAAATAGAGATACAGCACAGGTTTTTGCAAAAAACAGGGAAGAATTTAAAGGTGGTGACGCTAAAATTCTTGATGTTTATATAGATCTTAAAAACCCAATAGATTTAACTGGTAAGTTGCCTGATAGATATGAATCCCGTGAAGATGGTGTTTTTGATTCGGAAACAGGAAACTATATTTCAACCGGTTCTAACGGTGATGTTGTTGCTGAAAGAGCAAACAGCCGTGAATTATTTCAAACACTTACTGAATTAACCGGTGTTGATTTGATACAAGAAGGTGTTGCTGAAGAAATGAGTGATCACCCTGTTCAAAAACAATACCAATTTAACACAGAAGAATTGTTATTGTTACTTGATGACAAAGATGTTGTGGATCGTTTAAAAGAAGCAGGGTATGATGGTGCTGTTCTCGATGAAGGTGTTGAAGATGGCCAGACACTTGGTAAATCTTACGCAGTGTTCAACCCCACCCAAATAAAATCAGTTAATAACAGGGGTACATTTGACCCTGTTGATCCTAATATCTTGAGACAGAATGTTGATACTACCACTGAGAATATAGGAACATTTGATCCTGCCGATCCTAATATTTTCAAACAACCAACCTCACCAGGGCAACCAGGGGCAAGGGGATATTATGATCCTGAAAACTCTCTGATCAGAATGACTGAGACATCAAACCTTTCCACCTTCCTGCATGAATACGGTCACTTTATGTATGACATGGAAGGTAAAGGTGGTACTGACATGTATCAGTCCATAAACAACTGGTATAAACGTGATGCTGCCACCGTAGCAACAGAAGCAAACAAGTTTCTAAATAAGAAAGAATATGATGCAGAAAAACAAGATTCAGCAGGAACCAGGGGTAAAGTATCTGAACCTGATGTAATCGCTTATATCGACCAGGGAACCACTGAGTCACCGTCAAAAGATGCAGCAGTCAATAGGGCAATTCATGAACAGTTTGCCCGTGGATTTGAAACTTATTTGATGGAAGGTGTTGCGCCATCCATTGAACTCAGAAACGCATTTGCTACAATTGCCAGATGGTTAACTCAGATTTACAGGGCGATTCGTGGTGATCTGAAGGTGAAACTTGATGCTGAAATGAGACAGCTTTATGACCGGTTGCTTGCCACCGAAGAACAGATTGCAGCAGCGGAAGCAAGGAGCAGGTTTGAACCAATGTTCACCAGTGCTGCCATGGCAGGGATGACCGAAGAAGAATTTGAAGCTTACAAGAAAAGACAGGAGAAAATCAAAGATAAACAGACTGAAACTCTACGTGATGAACTGATTAAGCAGCTTACCCGGCAGACTGAGAAATGGTGGAAAGAAGAAAAAACCGATCTGATTAATGAAGAAATCGAAAGTCTTAAAACTGAAAAAGTCTACACTGCTGCTGATCAACTCAGGAACGGTGATATCAAACTGGATTTTGCCACTGTCAAAGATATAGTCGGTGAACAAAAAACTGATAAAATTGGCAGAAAATCAATCAGAGTCAGTCCGAAATTAAGGGGCATGACTGCCAAAGAACACAAGGGTGTTCACCCTGATCAAGCTGCTGCAATGTTCGGTTATAATTCCGGTGCTGAAATGTTGAATGATATTGTCAATGCGCCATCTATAAAAGAAGTTGCTGACACCAGGGCTGAAGCAATCATGATTGAACGCCACGGTGATATCTTGACCGACGGGACAATTGAACGCGCTGCTGATGATGCGGTGAAAAATGAAGAACGGGGTAGACTGATTCTTCAGGAGTTAAAAGTTCTTTCACGAAACACATCTGTACCGACTATTGATAGAAAGACTATCAAAGCACTTACAAAAGAAAAGATCGGTGAACTTTCCTTCAGGGAGATCTTCCCTGGGAAATATCGTAAAGCTGAAATAAAGGCTGCACAGGAATCAACTGCCGCTTTGAAAGAAGGGAACAAAGAAGCTGCTGCATCTGCCAAAATGAGACAGGTTATGAATTATTACCTGGGAATGGAAGCGGCAGAAGCAAAAGCTGGCACCATGAAAATTGTTGACAGGATGTCCCGATACAATAAGAAAAAAGTCCGTGAAGAAATCATAAAAGCAGACGGTGGTTATTGGGACCAGCTTGAAAAAATCCTAAATCGATTTGAATTTCGGAAATCTGCAACATTGAAATCCGTGGAAAATATCAATACTTGGATGAAAGAACAGATTGAAAATGAAGGTGCCGGTTTAATGCTTTCCAACGCCGTTCTTGACGAAAGTTATATTACCCATTGGAAAAATGTTCCTTATGCCGATTTACAGGGTATAAACGACTCTGTGAAGAATATTGAACATGTTGCCAGGTATTCAAACAAGATCGATCTGCTTCAAGAAAAAGTTGACTTTCTAAAAGTTGTCAATGATTGGGTTGATAACATGAATGAGAAAGTTGAGTCAAAGTTCACACCAACTGCCAGTGTTGCTGATGATCCTGCCAAATGGCAAAAATGGGGCCGGTGGGCAATGGCACAGATGACCAAGATCCCCTTCATGGCGTCCTGGCTTGATGGCGGTGAACGGGTGGGAATGAGTCATCAATTACTGGTTCAGCGTTTCACTGACGCTTATGACGCTGAAGTTCGGTTATGGGATGAAGCGGCAAAGCCGGTCATGGACATGATCTTGAATCGCAGTAAGGAAGACATTAAACGTCATAATACTAAATATTATATTCCTGAAATTGCCGGGACTGCATTTCATACCGGTAACATGATGGGGCATGAAATCATCGCAGTTGCTTTGAATACGGGGAATGAATCTAATCTTAGAAAATTACTCCTTGGTGAAGGTTGGGCAAACCCTGATGATGATACCACGATTTCTTTTCAGAACCCAAAACTTCAGGCAGTTCTTTCAAAAATGACCGTATCTGATTGGCAACTTGTCCAAACTATATGGGATCAAATGGAAACACTTTACCCTGCCCTTGCTGAAGTTCACAGGAAAACAACAGGGCTTACACCACCTAAGATTGAGAAAACGCCCATTGAAGTGCAGGGAATGACTCTCAACGGTGGATATTACCCGATGAAGTATGACCCATCCAGAAACAACAGGGTTCAAGAGCAGGAGGATAAGTTAAATGCTCAAACTGAATCAATGTTTTCCAACACTGCAAGCATTCAGGCGTCGGTCAACATCGGTGCAACCAATGAGCGAACTAAATATTATGCACCGGTCAGACTGTCGCTTGATGTGGTCCAGAATCATTTTCAGGAAACCATTCATTACATCACTCATCATGATGCAGTCAGGCAGGTTAATAAACTGATCAGAAACAATGAAGTTACAAACACCATCAAAGCAAAACTTGGACCTGATGAATATGCTCAATTAAGACCATGGTTGAATGATATTGCAAAAGATGGGCGTGAAGCACCGGTGAAAATGTTTTGGGATGATATTCTTCAAAGGTTGCGTTTCGGTATCACCCTTGGTGTCATGGGTTTCAAAGCGTCCACCGGTATCATCCAGATTGCTGGTTTATCCAATGCTTTTGCTGAAATGGGAACGGCTTCAACCTTACAAGCATTGCGGTCTGTGGTCGGCAGCCCAAGAACAATGCGTGATTCCTGGGATTTTGCCAAAGAAAATTCAAAAGTAATGAACCACCGGGTGAACACCATGGACCGGGAAATTAAAAACGCCATGCGAAAACTTGAAGATAAAAAGGGTTTCAAAGCGGCAGTTCAAGAAGCATCCATGAAACACATTGCTTTGATTCAGACTTATATGGTAGATTTACCTACATGGCACGCTGGATATATTGCTGAAATGAAAAGAAGTGGCGATGAACAAAAAGCTTATCAATATGCAGATTGGGCAATTGAAAATATCCAAGGGTCTGGTATTACAAAAGACATGGCTGCTATCATGAGAGGACAATCTGAAACAGGTAGAATGTTGACCATGTTCATGACATACTTTTCTTCTTTGTGGAACCTTGAAAGGGATCTGGTTAGAGGTGTAAAAGCAAGAAAATATTCAACCACGACAATTGCAGCAAAGACCGCTTTTCTGTTCATTGTTCCTGTTCTGTTTGAAATGGCAATGCGCGGTGAGTTCGGTGGTGAAGACAAAGAACCTGAAGAAAAACTTCAGAAAATGTTAACAAATGTTGCATTGTATCCGGTTCAATCTGTACCCTTTGTCCGTGACATAGCAAGCGCCACAGTAGGTGAATATGGTTACAATATATCACCGGTTGCTTCTTTGATCGAACAAACCACACAGGCCGCACCGGGTTTATTAGAAGGTATTTTGACAGATGAGGAAGTAACAAAAGCGCAGGCAAAAAGTGTGAGTAAAGCAGTTGGTGCTGTAATAGGTTTACCCGGTACCGGTCAGGCATGGGCCACCGGTGAGCATTTATATCAGGTGTTGGAGGAAGGTGAGGATCTTGCATTCAGGCAATTATTATTTGGACCAAGGAGAGATTAAATGACAGTTAACACGACAAGCATTACATCAGGGCCGTATCCTGGCAATGATATTGCTGATGAGTTTGATTACAACTTCAGGGTTGAAGATAAAACTCAATTGATAGTTTATGAGACTGATGACGCAGGTTTTCAAACTACTCTCACAGTTGATACAGATTACATGGTGAATGATATAGGTGTTGACGCTGGTGGAACTGTAACCAGGGTGGCCGGAGCATTACCAACGGGTTATGTGTGGTATATCAGGTCTAATTATAAGCAGACTCAAGGAACTGCCTTTTCATCGCAGGGTGGTTTTTTTCCTGATGTTCATGAAGCTGCTATGGATAAATTGACTTTTTTAGTTCAGCAAATCACAGACATTTTAAATCGGTCAATGCGGTTATCTGAAAGTTACACCGGGGATGCAATCACAGCGTTACCTGATCCGGAATCTCAGAAATTTCTGAGATGGAAAAGTGATCTTTCGGGTTTTGAAAATACGGCAATCCTTGCTTCATCAATTCTTGTCGGTTTGGATGTTGGGGATGTTGTTCAGCTTATTGATGACGGTTCAGGTAATGGTGTTTTTCCTGAAGATCAGTTAAGAATCGGAACAGCAATTGGAAATCTTGCTAAATTGATTGATGACGGTTCGGGTAATGGTGTTTTTCCTGAAGATCAGTTAAGAATCGGAACAGCAATTGGTGAAGTTCTGAAGCTTGTTGACGCTGGTGCAGGGGTTCCTGCTTTACCTCTTGAATCAAAAGCTACATTGACCACTGCTGGTGATATCTTATATGCCAGTGCTGCGAATGTACTTGCCAGATTAGCAAAAGGTACGTCGGGGCAAGTTCTTACAATGGGCGCGGTACTTCCTGAATGGGCTGATCCGTCAGGTGGTGGGGGTCTTGTGTTGCTCGCTGAAAAAACAGCGTCATCTGACACAACGATTGATTTTGATTCACTGATAAATTCAACATATGACGAATATGAAATAAGGTTCTATAACGTAATTCCAGCGACGGATGCTGTAAATCTATTTTTAAGGACTTCGACTGATGGTGGATCAACCTATGATTCCGGTGCTTCTGACTATGCCTGGTCTGCTGGTGGTATTGTCGGTGCAGGGGGGGTTATTAGTGATGGGTCTAGTAATAGTGCAGCTATTTTAATAACTGCATCTAATACAGTTGGTAGTGATACAAACGAAACCGGAGTCTCTGGAACGATCCGGTTAATAAGACCTTCAGTTGCTCAATATTTTGCATTAATGTATAGTGTTAAATACACTCAAAGTAACGGTGACAGAGGGTTCATTAATGGAATGGGGGAAAGAAATACGTCTGCTGATGTTGACGCTGTAAGATTTCTTTTTTCGACAGGTAATATAGAATCGGGTGTTTTTTATTTGTACGGCATTAATAAAACATTATAATGGGGGGGGGGGGGGAATTGAAAAAAATCCCCAATTTATAAAAAAAGGGGGAAAACCAGTTTACCCCAAAAAGAAAAACACACCAGAACCA
>Ga0194010_1000004_pt1 | contig 25532 bp, 29 predicted proteins | sample FLC_67_MG_FD_140372 | JGI IMG/M metagenome (GOLD analysis project Ga0194010, IMG submission 140372) | Sediment microbial communities from the Broadkill River, Lewes, Delaware, United States - FLC_6-7_MG | ecosystem: Environmental > Aquatic > Freshwater > River > Sediment | place: USA: Delaware...
CACATGCACATTTTTTGACCTAATTTTGGCCCCAAAACGGTTTGGTTGGCCCTGTCTCGGAAGGGCCTGTTTTCAGCCACAAAACCGACAGCAATGTTAACGCTCTATTTAAGTGCTATAATGATGGCATGAAACGTGGAGTTAAACCAACACCAACAACCCTACTGCCTCCAGATTCCAGGTCGCATTATGACCGGGCCAAAGAACCCATGCCTGTCGGCGATCTTGCGTCACCACCGGAATACCTATGTGATGCGGCGAAACAGGCATGGTTCTCGTTAGCGACCAAGCTTAAGGGCATGGGTGTCGGCAAAGACGTGGACGAAGATGCGTTCGCAAGGTATTGCGAAACATATGCTATGTGGGTAGATGTCGCTGAAAAAGTAAGAGTAAACGGACCTTCTGAGCAAGTAACGACTCAGTATGGAACCAAAACCCAAAGAACTGGCGATTTTACTGCTTACATGGACTTATTAAAGCAATTAGAACGAATGGAATGCAAATTCGGCCTGACACCTGCCGACCGGGTTGGTTTGGGTAAGACTCAAGGCAAAAACGACGGACAGCATGGCAACTCCAAAAGGGCTGCTTTGCTAAACAGGAAAAAAGCCTAAATAATGGCTAAAAAGAAAATATCCCAAAAATGGCTGAAGATCATTCAGTCATTGCCTGATTATGATCCGCTTATAGGTGCAGATGATTTCTGGTTCGACGAAGACGAAGCACAGGCTTCAATAGATTTCTTTGCCGAGTTTATCACACACACCAAGGGCGGCATGGCTGGCAAGCCTTACATTCTGGAACCTCACGAAGAAGCTTTGACTGCTAATATATTTGGCTGGAAAGACAACAACGGAAACCGAAGGTATCGGGAAGTGCTGTATTACGTTCCTCGCAAGAACTCCAAGACCACTTGGGCGGCTGGCACGTCACTACAGGTATTGTTCACTGACGGCGAGCCTGGGGCTGAATGTTATTGTGCTGCCGCAGACCGAGAGCAGGCGTCATTGCTGTACCAGCAGGTGGAGCAAATGATACATAATTGCCCACTTCTCGAAGAAAAGGTGATTATGTATGCAACGACTAAAACTACAAGGTACTGTGAGGAGAACTCCTTTTTTAAGGCCATATCCGCAGAGGCCAATACCAAGCATGGCTTTAACTCGCACTTGGTGATAGTGGATGAGCTTCATGCACAGCCCAATGGCGAGCTGACCGACGTTTTAGAGACATCTATGGGTTCCAGGACGCAGCCTCTGCTGATTTACATCACAACAAGTGATTACGAAAGGCCCGGCTCTGTCTGCAACATGAAGCACGACTATGCCAAGAGGGTGCAGGGCGACCCATCGATAGATCCCAGGTTCCTGCCAGCTATTTGGGAGGCTTCGGTCGAGAATGACTGGCAGGACCCGGAAGTATGGAAGAAGGCGAACCCTAATTTGGGCAAGTCAGTTTCTATGGACTATTTTGAGCGAATGTGTAAGAAGGCGGTAGAGATACCATCTTTCGAGAACACATTCAAACGGTTGCATTTAAATATCAGAACTGAACAGGACGTGCGATGGATTCCGGTAGCCAAGTGGGACGCCTGCCTTGCGGAAGACGGCTATACTCCGGAGGATATGCTTAACCGGAAATGTTATATGGGTATTGATATTTCCAGCAAAGTTGACCTTAGTTCGCTGGCTCTTTTCTTCCCCGGAGAGAGCGATTTCAAGCATAGAATATTATGTTATAATTGGATGCCGAGAGACAACGCTCTGTTAAAGGAGCGAGAAACCAAGGTTCCATACACCCTTTGGGCAAGGAACCCGCGATACCCTCACCAGCTTACATTAACTGACGGTGATGTTATCGACCAGGAAGTCGTGCGGAATAAAATACACGAGCTGGCCACCCAATACGAGGTGCTGGCTATAGGGTTCGACCCTTGGAATGCTGCCCAGTTAGGCGGTGAGCTACTGAGGGACGGGCTACCTGTATTTGAGTACAGGCAGACCTTTGCTTCAATGTCACCCCCAACCAGAGAGTTGGAGGAAATGATATTGACCAGAAAACTCGAACAAGATGGTTCGCCTATATTAAGGGCAGCCATTTCCAACATAGCGGCAGAATTGGACGGTAACGACAACGTAAAACTGAACAAGAAAAAATCCACCGGACGGATAGATCCGATAGTAGCATCGATTAATGCTATTGGATTGTGGTTGTCTGCCGAGCTGGAAGAGGAATCTATTTATAACGAAAGAGGACTTATATGTCTTTAATAAGTTGGTTCGGAAGCCGTTCACCATCCCGAAAGAAAGACCGGGGCGGAAGTTCTGTGTTGGGGTCTGGCGATTACCCGGTTTACCTATTGAATAATTCTTACAATTCGGCAAAGTCTAAACAGACCATAACACCCGAAACGGCAAAGGGTATATCGGCTTATATGGCGTGCATCCGGGTGATATCCGAAGATATTGCCAAACTGCCTATCGATATTTACAAACCAGTAGGTAACGTTAAGCAGCCAGCTAACGAAGAAGTCGAATGGTTGCTCAATTATCAACCAAATCCATACACGACTGCTATAGCATTCAGGGAGACCATCACATCTCACGCATTAGGGTGGGGGCTTGGCATTGCCGAAATCCAAAGAGACGGGTTTGGCTATCCAATTGCAATGTGGATCATCCACCCTTCAAGGGTAAGTTATGAACGAAACAACAACGGATCTATTACATGGAAGGTAATGAACGACGACAACACCCAAGTCACGCTTAAAGATCGCAACATCTTCAAGGTGAACGGCATGGGCGATGACGGCATCGCAGGACAGACCCCGGCCCAGGTTGGTGCAGAATCATTAGGCGTAGCCTTGGCACAGCAGGACTATTCTTCTGGATTTTATGCCAATGGCGGCACAATGTCCGGTATCTTAAAGATAGCCGGTAAGCTGGACGCCACCGCCTCAGAGAGGATAAGGTCATCTTGGGCAAAAATGTACGGTGGCGGTGAAAACTCAGGCAAGGTGGTAGTTCTCGAACAAGGGTCGGACTTCTCTCCTGTATCTATTCTGCCAGCCGATGCTCAGTTTATTGAGACCCGGCAGTTCACGGTTGAAGATATTTGCAGGTGGTTTAGGGTAGCCCCCCACAAGGTGCAGCACCTTCTAAGGTCCACCAACAACAACATTGAGGCACAGAATATAGACCATGCGACCGACACCCTGCACCCTTGGGCCGTCCGTTGGGAACAGCAGATAGTTATTAAGCTGCTCGAAGAAGGGGAGAGGGCAAGGATAAGCTTTGCCGAGTTATTGAGAGGGGATAATGCTTCCAGGGCAACGTACCTGAGAGAAATGTTCAATTCGGGTGCGTTCTCGCCTGACGACATAAGGGTATATGAAGGATGGAACCCAAGAGATGACGGCAGGGGCGGCGAATACTTCACTCCAGTTAACATGATGACCCCAAAAGAGAGAGATAAGGCGAAAGCCCAATCTCAGCCGGGCGAAACAGTCAATCGAGAGGTTGCGACCGCAAAGATACTGGAACCGTTTGCGAAAAAAGAGGCTAACGCATTAGTTAAGCACCTTGAAGGTAAGCCTATTCACGAGAATTTCTTTAATAGAAATATCACCCAAATACAGAAAGCCCTGTCGGGTATAGTAAGCCCTGAAATTATCATTGACGGTAGGGAAAAGTACCTTCAAGGTTACAGATTGGACCCTTCCGGGTATAGCCAAGACTCAGCGGTTTCAGGGTTAGAATTATCTGATATAATACTGGCTGAATTGATAGATTGTTTTAAAGAGGTGAGCGATGACTAAAAATATCAGAAATTCCATCCCGGAGGAAAACACAAGGTGTTTTACTTCTCATATGGGACTTTATGCAATGGAGCCAAACCACCTTGTCAGTGCATTAGGCATGATACAAGCCGGTATTGATATAGAGCTATCTGCGGCAGAGGTAGAGAAAAGATCGAAAACATACCTTGAATACAGTGTAATAGAGGGAGTGGCAATAGTCCCTATTACGGGATCGCTCACAAAAAGACCATCCAAGTATGGCGGCACTTCCACTGTTAACGCAAGAAAAATAATCCGGGATGCTGTAAGTAGTAAAGACGTAGAATCTTTAATGTTATATGTGGATTCACCCGGCGGTCAAGTGAGAGGCACGACAGAACTGGCTGATGAGATCAGGAAAGCTTCAGAGAGCAAGGAAGTACATGCTTACATTGACGATCTGGGTGCGAGTGCCGCTTACTGGGCCGCATCTCAAGCCAGCAGAATCACCATGAACAAGGCTGGAGAGGTGGGAAGTATTGGGACGCTTATGCTGCTTTACGACATGAGCGAGAGCTATGCCAAGGATGGGATAAAGCCTATCCTGATAGCGACCGGAGAATACAAAGGGCTGGGCGTGCCTGGAGTTGAAGTAACAGAAAGTCAGATAGAATACCTGCAAGGCAAGGCTGAATACACACAAAAACAGTTTCTTGAAGCTGTCGCATCTGGCAGGGGAATGTCGGTAGAAAACGTAAAGAAGCTGGCTGACGGAAAGACTTACAACTCCGAGGAAGCCTTGGCCTACGGGCTGATAGATTCAGTTTCAACTTACGAAGACGCACTGGCTGCACTCATAGGCGTGTCGCAGGAAGATAAAAATACCTTACGATTAAGAGCTGAAACAGTACAGAGAGAAATTGATCTTATGTAGCAGAGTCCTACCGGAGCAAGTTCCCGATACTGTAGCTGATTTATATTAACATTATTATTTTGGAGTACGAAATGGACAAGCTAAGAGCTAAATTCAAAGAGCTTAAATTGGAAGCTCAATCTATTGTGGACTCTGCCAAGGAGTCAAATGATGGCATTTTTACGGCAGAGCAGACTGAAAAATACAATGAGATCAAAGACAAGATGGCCTCTATTGAGTCACAGATGGCGTCAATGAAAGAAATGGACGATCTGTCTGGCAAGATTGGAGAACCTGAAGCTGTCAAGACCAATGCTGTCACTACAGTGAAGGTCATTAAAGAAGCCTACGAAGAGACCGGCGGTTTTAAAGATTCTCACGATTTCCTGAAGGCAGTTCAGGATTCTACAGTCAACCCTTTTGCAAGGGATAAACGCTTGGAGCAGTTAGCTACAGCCGGTTCTGATGAGGCTAAATTGTCCTCTAATCCGGACGGCGGCTTCCTTGTACCAAGAGGCTTCCTGAATATGCTTATGAAGACTGACGCCAACGGCCTTCAGTATGATACTGGTCAGTTTACACGCAAGATTCCTATGGGCTTTGGCGGCGTAGATGTTCCTGCAAGGGTTGACAAAACTCATTCAGACGGTTCTGTAACTGGAGGTTTCAAGGTTTATCGCAAGGCTGAAACCTCAGCCGCCACCGCCTCACAGAGCGAATACGAACAGATTAGCCTGAAACCTGTAGAACTGATTGGTGCTACCTATGCGACCGAAATGCTTCTAAAGGCTAACCCAATGAGTTTTGCAAGTATTATCCAGACCAGTTTTGGCGAAGAGTTCACCTCTAAGCTGAACGCAGAGCGTCTGACAGGTACAAGTGCAGGCCAGTATCTTGGCGTGCTGAACTCTGCCGCCCTTGTAACTGTAGCGAAGGTTACAAGTCAGACTGCCGACACTATCAATTTTACTAACATTGTAAATATGTTCTCTCGCATGTATAATCCTTCCCAGGCTGTGTGGCTATGTAATCACAACACCCTTCCTCAACTCATGTCACTTGCAGACGCTGGCAGTAACCTTGTTTGGCAGGACAGTCTTGTCGAAGGCCCTGTAGGTCGAATACTTGGTCGTCCGGTTTATCTGGACGAGAATTGCGAAACCCTTGGAGATAAGGGAGATATTTACTTCATTAACTGGAACGAGTATTTGGAAGGTACGGTTGGTGGTATGGACATGGACGAAAGCATCCATGTGAGATTCCTTGAAAACGAAAGAGCATATCGCTTTGTCAAGTACAACGATGCCCGTCCTTGGTGGACTTCCGCATTGACACCTAAGAAGGGTTCTACCTTGTCTCCGTTTGTCACACTTGCAGCTCGTGCTTAATTAAAATTATAATTGTGGGGGCTTCGGCCCCCAGTTTTTACTTAGAAAGGTAATACTATGGCTGTTGTAGCAACATACGCATCAAGCAGAACGAACCAGATAGGTACGTCTGAACTATTTATTAAGAGTTACGATTTTGACCCTGACGCAACCACCGCAACTGATATCGCATGGGTTGACATGGCAAAGTACGAATATATTGTTATGAGCTTCTGTCGAACAGTGGGAGTCTCAGACCTTACAATGAAGGTTATAGCCAACACAGACAGTGACGGCGGTGGTACTGACGATTATGTTATCAAGGCAGTTACTTTGGCGGCACAGCCAGATGCTGTGGGCGATAATGTTTTTGTAGAGGTACATGCAGATGAAATAGCTCACGCCGCCGCTAAAGCTGGCGTGGCCTTAAGATATGTAAGTCTCAGCCTTGCAGTAGCGACAGGAACAGATGAAGGCATCTGTACTTATGTGGCGAAGGCTAAGAACGCTGCTGAAGATACTACTGCCGATGCAGTTTCAGCGTAAAATATGATTTTTATGTCAGTGGGTATCATGCCATGTATGGCTCCAAACCCACTGGCATGTATTTTTTTACAAGGTGGCAACATGGGTGAAAAGTGCGAATACCACGATACTGTCATGCAGGAAATCAGGCATGATATAGTTAAGGTTAGAGAGTCTAACGAGAGAATAGAAAGAGCATTAGTAGGTTCGATTATAAATAAAGAACCTGGGCTAATAGAAGACGTAAGAAACCTTAAAAGATATGCTTCTGCCGCCAAGTGGCTGGTAGGTATCTGTATCTCAACTATAGCTGGTGTGATAGGCTGGCATTTCAAGAAATAAAGCAACTAAAGGAAAACACTATGAGCTTTGAACTATATGGAAAAGGCATACTTATCAGCGAAGACCAGGATTGGCAGATAGCCGTAGATGAGATGGCTTATGGCGATTACAACTCCAGTCTTGGCGCATTATCAGCAAGCAACCCACGTTACGTTATCGTACCTCCAGGTGTTTACAACCAGGGCGTCACTATGCGAGAGAACGTGCATATAACGGAAGCTTCGCCCAATACTGTGTATAACTCTGGCACGATAGTCAATACAGTTAAAAGCAAATACTTGATAGGCATAGCGTCCCCAGAAACGATGGAGCTTTATGCCTCTAACATGGTATCAGGGACAGAAGTGCAGGACTATTACGATAGCCTTTCCGATCTTGCTGGCAGAGAAGCCGAACTTAGACTTTACGGAGATTTCCACATTAGAGGAAAGCTTGCAGAGGATCTTTACAGCGGATACATCAATGGAACATTGGCTGGCAGCTTGGTGGGTGGCGGCGAAATGACGGCTGGGCAGGATATTGATGTTGATGATGTTGTCACCGGAATAAGGCTTACCCTTGACGGGACTCCAGACAGAGCTACAGCTATAACGCTTATGGAGGCGGTGATATCAGGAAGTACACTGACACTTACTATGACTGACGGATCTTCTGACGAGGCATATACCGTAAGTGCCGTAGCAGCCGTAGAGGGGACCACCAACGATGTAGATTTCACAGTTGGTTCTACCACAGCTACAGTAGCATTAACAAGCGGCACTGACACCGGAACTACTGACGCAAGCAAATGCACCTCAATCGAAATAGAAAGCGTAGTTGGAGCATTAACGGACGTTTCTTCTACTGGAACATTAACCTTATGGACGGGTACTACCAGCGAAGGGGTTGACTATACTGCACACAGTTCTGGAACCTTTACTGTTGCCGGCCCACTGACCAATGGTTTCTCCTCTGGCGATATCGCTTTCACCGACAGCGAACAGCCGGTAACAGAGGATGACTCTCGTATTACGATTGTGTACAATAACTCAACCGGTGTAACACAGAGCGAAACCATAACTGCGGCGGCAGAAACAGCGGTGTCCTTAACTAAGACTACGACCCTTGATTCTACCAGTAATGCTATTGATGCCACCTTGGCAGACGGCACTTATATCGGTCAGGAAAAATACGTTGTAATGTCAGATGCAAGCAACAGCTCAACCTTGACAGTTGCACACCATTCTACCAGTGACCCGGAAGTTTTTACATTCGACGCATCTGGAGAATACCTTCTGCTTAAATGGGTTGGTACTGAATGGATCACGGTAACAGGAACAGCCACAACTTCATAATAATGCAAGGACTACAATATGAACAAAGATGTAAAAACAAATTGGCACACACTCAGGGATATAACTGCGGTAGATAGCTCGACTATAGCAGATAACGACCTGTTCCTTGACGCAAGACCTTCAGGCACTAAGTCTATCGATAGCGAAATTATATCAACCATGTCTATTATAGGATTTGGCTATAATGGTGCTGTGGCTAATGACACATTCACAGTAAAGCTTTGGGGTTTTAGGAGTCAGGAAACTATCGCAGAATACATTGCGTCAGTAACGGTCACAATAGGCACGTCGGCTCTTGCCAGCGATCCAGAATCAGCCGATACAATAACTGGTTATTTTGCCGACACAATGACAATAACTGACGTATGGACTCCTGCGGCATCTGGTGGTGTCCTGATCTCTGCTGGCGGCGATGAAGGCAACAACCGCATTGGGAGGATATTGCTTGATACATTAGGGCTAAGTTATATCTACGCAGAATGCACAGCCAATAGCGGAACAGGCGACCTTAAACTGATTTACACTTACCTGAACGGATAATATATGCGTTACGACAGATGGCGAGCTGGCAAGGATGTAACCGAATTAAATGGGTTTACATTGGAAGCCAGAACTAACACAACCTTATCTTTTGTAGATGCTACCCGAACATTTACTATCTCTCCAGTGTCAGGAGGGTTTAGTTTTTACGTTGAAGGGTTGCGATATACAAAAGCTACAAGCGATTCAGTTGTTATCGACGACACGGAAGGTGAAGTAGTAATATACTATGATGGCCCTGCCTTAACAGCCTTATCAAATCCGACAGCAGGTAATATCGATACGATAATCAGGACGAAATGTATTGTTGCCATTCTTTATTGGGACGCAACGAATAATGTATCTATAACCCCGATACTGGACGAGCGACATGGGGCTGTCATGGATGGCGTTACTCATTCATATTTACACTTTAGTAGAGGTGCCCAATATATAAGCGGATTCGACCCTGATGATATTGTAGCAGATGGTGACGGCTCCAGCAATACTCACGCTCAATTCTCTGTTGATGTTGGCATGATAGCAGATGAAGATTTGACATCAACCAGCAGTGCTATAACAAGTACGACCGGGTATGATATTTATTATCTACTTGGAGCAAATGGAGATTTAAGAAAACTTAATAAAGCTGGATTCCCTGTAATTGATGACACGACCGCTTCTGCTGGTACTACAACAGGAAGAATTGTATATAACCAATTTACCGGTGGTGCGTGGCAACTTACGGCAGTAACTAATAACGACTTTGTGCTTTGCCATGTTTTCGCAATCAACTCTGACGATGCCAGCAAAGAAGTAATGGTCGTCATGGGGCAAGCAGAATATGCTACGATAGTGGCGGCAAGGGCAGGAGCGAACACGGAGATTTACAACCTTAGGGTAGCGTTAGCACTGCCAGAAATAGTACCTTTATATACATTCATATTCGAAACTAAAGATAGTTTTTCAAACGATGTTAAGGCAGTAATTAGAACAGATGGAGACGGTAATGAATATACGGATTGGCGTATTGATAGGGATAGTGTTATCAGTAGCGTGTAGTAGCAGTTCAGAAGAAGTAGATTTAAGAAGCTTCGAAAAGTTCAGTCAAGTTTGGCTAAAGGACAAAAATATGATAAGTACACTAAATAGGTTCAACTGTGGATATGATTCAAAAGGCGGACAAATAGGAGTTTATGGCAGTTCTTCTGGCGATGGTTCAAGTAGGTCGAATGCAATAATTATAGACAGTACTGGTGCGTTCAATAGGATGGCTCAAGATACAGATAATTATGATAAGTATTTTATACTGACAGAGGATCTTGACTTCAAAGGAGCGATAATTCAGCCAATAGCAGATATATCCAACCCTTTTACAGGAACATTTGAAGGTTTTGGTCATACTTTAAAGAATTTTACTATAGACTCTGCCGCAGATGCCAATAATAGAACTGCCATGTTCAGGTATTGTGAAGGTGCTACAATATTTGGGGTTAATATCGAAAATGCAGTATTAGAAAGTGACACACCTAATGATTCACGGAGTTACAGTTCTTTATTGGTTGCAGAGAACGACTATCAATCAAGGATACTATATTGTAATGTGAACGGCTCACTGAAACACACAGCAACCCAAACAGCCACCGGCGGTTATGATCTTGTAGGTTTAGTAGCTGGTTCTAATCACGGCCAGATTGAAGGCTGTCGTGTATCTGGACGGCTAGAGGCTTATAGTTCTGCCGACAGTTATTGTTCTTTCGGTGGTCTTGTAGGAAGACAAACCGGTCCGTTAAGCACAGCAGGGACCGGAAGTTGTTTAAACTGTACGTCTGATGTAGATATTTACATAAACGGTGAGTTGGACGCCGGTAGTAATTATGTTGGCGGCTTTGCCGGAAGTATTGTTCAAACAAATTCTGGTGCGAATGCAAATTATATCGAGAACTGTCATTCGACCGGTAATGTTTTTGTTAATCAGGTAGCAACAACAGCCAGTAATAGTTATCTTTTCGGAGGGTTTATCGGAAGTGTGACAAGTAAGGTCATAAATTGTTCTGCCGCCTGTGATAGCATGGAAATTACTTGTGCCGGTACATATGCTGCTGACACCGTAAGATGTAGAATAGGTGGATTTGTTGGCGGCGGCCTTACTTTATCAGGACAGTCAGGTGATATAGATTCCTGTTATTGCGATGTCAACTTGAAGATAGGTTATACCGATTCAGCATTACCTAATGTCGGCGGATTTGTCGGTCGGTTTGAATATGCTATAACTAATTGTTACTCGTCAGGTACTATCTACGATTTAACAGCAGATGGTATAGCACTAGGTTTTAGGTATGGCGGCTTTGCTGGAAAGCTTGCCCTTACATCTTGTGATGTTGATGATTGTTACTGTGTCATAGATACATTATACACAGGTACAAATGTTGCTGGATTTACTGTATCTGAGGCAGCTTCGCCTAACGTAGATGGCACCTTCTGGAACTCAACTACCAGCGGAATAACCGCATCGGAGACAAGTTCAACAGCAAAGACGACAGCAGAAATGACAACATCGTCAGCAACAACTTTCACAGCATGGGGACCTCCTTGGGCTATCGTCGCTGGTCAATACCCTAAATTACTTTGGGAATAATATTTATATACAAGGAAAATAAAATGGCAATTACAATAGTAAACGGAACGGTACTAAGCGATGGCGTAGAGGTAACAAGAACTTCAATGCTTGCGTTATCGGAATCTGACCCTGCGGCTTACGTTACGTTATGTAGCGAGATCGTAGCGGCGACATGGGACACGATACCTGACGCAGTTAAAGAAGTACTCATCGCAGAGAACGAAGCTGGAGCAAGGAAGATTGGAGAAATCTCCAAATATCTTGGTGACTTCGATACGATCGTTACTTCTCTAAATGAAAAATCCGCAGAATATGGCGGAGATGTAATGTTCGAAGCCCTTGTCGCCGCTGGTGGTAACGACAAGGTTCTTAAAAGATTGTTTGAAACCAAGTCAGAGATGGGCTGGCAGTACTTTAACAACGTAGCAGGCTTAACTAAGCTTGTACTCGGTCTAAAGGGTGACGGAACTATACCAGCAATGACAGCGGCAGCGATTACAGCACAAAACAACTTTGCACAGGCTAAGAAGTAATAATGGCAATTATATGCACAACTAGAGCAAACGCTGGTGAATATTCCGGCGGCGGAGCAGACTTCACCGAAGCCGCCGGTCACGACTATAGCGATTTTATGACCGCTACCGGCGGACCAATTCTTGATGGTGAGCAGATCACTGGATACACCATAGATACAGCGGCTACGTTATGGACGTTTAATTACACTGTCCTTGGAAACGATTTCAGCGGCATTAAAAACGGCTGTTATGTTAAACTGACAGATGATGTTTCGGCTAGCTATAGCTACTTTTACGCTAAGATCGTTGATGTTGACGACACGAACAAAACGTTACAGATGAGCTATCTTGACTGGACAGATGCAAGCGGGCAGACAAAACTTAGCGGAGCAGAGGTTGATGCCGCACTAGGTAGTTCCACATTATTTTATACTTTTGTAGGCGGGAGTAAATCAAGTCCTGAAGAATTAATAGCTTTAATGGATGTAGCGGAAAATGGTCTTGGCATGATAGAACAAGGCACTTATAATATCACCACTAATATTGCCCCAAACACTACTGGTGACTATCCAAGAATTGTTTACGTTGTAGATTCAGATGGGAGTTGGTCTGACTTTCAAGCTATTTTGTCAGGTACATCTTTATCGAGCGGCTATATACTTGATATGTCTTCCCCAACAATGTCTGGCTGGATATTTTTCAATCTGCGTTTAACAGATGGTCCGAGTCATAATCTAGTTGTAGGGGAAAACGGTTATTCGCAATACTTCGGCTGTCGATTCGATAACGCTGGCGGTGCTGGAGCTTACTACTCTTCGCACAACACTTACGGCGAATTTATCAATTGTGAATTTGACCATAACACTGCTGAAGGAGTTAGGAACGGATATTCGTTAATGTTAAATTGCGTTAGCCATAACAACGGGACTCACGGCTTTGTCTGTTCGCAAGCTATCAATTGCGTAGCTTATCGAAACGGTGGGCATGGCATATTTGTTCCTGATTACAATTACGTGAGGAAATTCGAGAACCTAACTCTTGCAAACAATAGTGGCGATGGGTTTAGAATAGACGATGGCAGCAATCCTACAAGCAGCTGGGTAGCTATCCTATCCGGAGTATTGTGTTATGGTAACACCGGCGAATCTATCAATAACTTGAATCCAGAAGATTACTCCAGGTTGCCACTATACGATTCTGCTTTTGACACTCTACCAATATCACTTAATACATACGGATGCAAGCAGTTAAATGAAGACCCATTTGTCGATAGTACTAACGATGATTATAAGCTCAATCTAGAAGGTGCGGATTTTAGTGATTTGTACGATTCTACAACAGGGCAGATATTGGCAGGTGCTTTAGGGCCGGAACTTACAGCAGGCGGCGGTATTTCAGCTTCACGAATAATAGGAGGAGTTTAATGCAACTCTTACAGTATAATGATAGCAGTTCAAAAGTAGTTCTGTTTTACATGGTATCGTCAACCGATCATGTCACGCCAGTCACAGGAGCTACGGTTGCAGTTGAAATATCAAAAAATGGCGGAGCTTTTGGCAATCCTAATGCAGGAGCAACAATCGCAACTGAAATATCTGACGGCTGGTACAAATGGACACCAGCGGCGGCTGACCTTAACACTTATGGTCCGTTTGCCGTTAAGGGAGTAGCGACAGGAGCAGATCAGTTTAACGCCCAGTATTTAGTAGTTGCTTACGATCCTTATGCATCAACCAATTTAGGCTTGAGTTATCTCGTGAATAACATTGTCACAACTTCGAATCTGCCTGCTAATTTCAGTTCGTTGGGAATTGAAACAGATGGAGACTTGACTAAAGTCAACACTCTCGATGGGCATACACCACAGACAGGCGACAGCTACGCTATAGTTAGCAATGGTACATATGGTAATTCGGCATTATTGCAAGGAATTGACGCTAATGGTCAGGACATAACCGATCTTGACCAAAAGGTGGGTATAATAGATGCAAACGTAGATCTTGTTTTAGCAGACACGAACGAATTACAAACTAACCAATATACCACAGCAGACATAGCTGACGCTGTCTGGGATGAAGTATTAACAGGGGCGAGCCATAATACGCCAACCTCGGCGGGTAGAAGATTAAGAGAGCTGTCAAGCACAATAGTTCTATCTGGTACTGCTGTCTCCGCAGGGACAAACGGAAATCAGATACAGCTCGACACCGATGCAAGCACATCTAACGGAGCTTATGATCCTGCTGAAATAGCTATCGTAGCAGGTACAGGTATTGGGCAGTGTAGGCTTATCTTACAATATGACGGAGCTACAAGAACCGCTACTGTTGACAGAACATGGAAAACTACACCTGACGATACAAGCCAGTATATAATATACTGCTCGTCTGGCAGAGAGCATGTTAACGAAGGCCTAGCACAAGCTGGCGCAACTACTACAATAACTCTCAATAGCGATGCCAGCGACGAAGACGACGCATACAATGGGCAATTATTGTTCATTAGGTCAGGAACTGGAGAGGACCAAGTCAGGCAAGTGACAGACTATGTTGGCTCCACTAAGGTAGCTACCGTTCACCGAGCATGGGACGTTACTCCAGATACAACATCCGGGTATGTCATACTCCCTTGCAGTACAGATGCTGAAATAACAGCCAATTTGTCAACAGCGGCAATCACTGCAATAGATACAGAACTTACCGACAATCACGGTTCCGGATCATGGACTACAGGCGGCACGGGCGGTGGGGCTGTGACATGGGTTGATACCACCACTGATTCTGTCTCTGGAAACCCGATAGATGGAGTGAGGGTTTGGGCAACCACAGATGAAGCTGGAAGTAATATTGTCGCCTCCGGACATACCGATAGCTCTGGAGAAGTGACCTTCTACTTAGATGCTGGTACTTATTACTTCTGGAAGGAGTTGGCAGGCTATAGTTTTACTAATCCACAGGAAGTAGAGGTGGCATAATGAGCAGTTCCAGTTCAGGAACCCCGGTAACATCGACCAGAGTAGTAACATTGGCAGAGATTAAGCTTCAGCTTAGACTTGATTCTGACGACACGTCAGAAGACGATCTGCTTAATATGTATATTGACGCAGCGACCGAAAAGTTCGAAAAGGAAACTCGCAGGTCATTGCTTACTAAGACATACACATACACACTAGACAACTTTCCAGACACTACCTACAATAACCCATACGCCGAGATAGAGCTTCCGTACAGCCCGGCTACTGCAATAACCAGCATATATTACAAAGACTATGACGGGACCAGCACGTTGTATAGTTCGAGTTATTACACATTGAATACTGGGACCGAGCCAAGCACAGTGTCCCCGGCTACTTCATGGCCTACTGTGGGCGATTATTCTGGGGCCGTGACCATAACTTACACTGCTGGATATGGGCCGTCCGCTACAAACATTTCAGACTTGGCAAAACATGCTATAATATTGCTTGTAGGCCATTGGTACGAAAACCGAGAAGCTTCTACAGGGCTTCGGCTAAATGAAGTACCAATGGGTTATGATGCCTTAGTGACAAACTACAAGAGGTGGGAAGCCTAAATGCACGCTGGTAAACTTAGACATAGATTAACGATCCAGACCAGAACTGCCACAACTGACAGTTATGGGCAGGATATATACACATGGTCTGACCTCGCCAACGTATGGGGAAGCATTAAAAGCAACATTGGGGGAGAAAACAATACGGAACAACTGGAAACCGGGGGAAAAACAGTAGAAATTACTATCAGATATAGAGATGATATTACTATCAATGATAGGGTGTTGTCCGAGAGAAGCGGAAGATACTTCTATATAAACGACATCCAAGATCTTTACGAAAGATATAGAGAATTAAAATTAACGTGTTCAGAAGCAACATAACAATAGAAGAAAAAGAGCTTGAGCAAGTACTAAGAAACCTGAAGAGGTTTGAGTATAAGTTCCAATCCAAGGCGGCAAGGCCAGCTATCAGGTCGGCGTTAAAGCTCGCAAGAGCGAGTGCTAGACAAAAAATGATGTCTATTGTTGGCGGCAGAATGGGCGGCCTCATGGCTAAAAGCCTTAAGCTGAAAGTTCCTAAAAAGAGAAAAAGATATGTAATAAGGAACATGCTTACAATGCAGGTGCAGGATGACTTCATACACATGACCGGAAGAATACCTGGAAGAATAACATCTATAAGGTATTTTATCCCGGCTGCGATAGAGTACGGTCATGCAGCCCCTTATGATGGTGTTCTAGCTATGGGTAGCGGCAAAAAGACAGCGAAACCAATGCATCCTTTCACCAAAGCATGGGAAGAGTCAAGAATACCAATGATTACAGAAGTAGTCAGGAAAATAAGATCGAAAGTAGATTCAAATGAACTTGGATGAGTACATAGTGGCACAACTTAGGTCTTTGACCAGTAATGTATATACAGACATGAACCCTGCAAGGAATAATTACCCTTGTATAGTCATTGACAACCAGTACTCGGACCCAACTCAAGCGATGTCCGAATCTGTTGACTTCGAAAACAGAGAGTATGAGATATCCATATGGGCAGAGACGAGAAGGGAAGCCGTTAATCTGTCTAACCAAGTTAGAGAACTCTTAGACAACACTTCGGCTACCGGAGTAATAAACATAAACAAGATAATATACACAGGTCAGTCAAGCGACTTTATAGATTTGACAGGGCCTATAGGCAATAAGGCGTTAAACGAGTCCAACCGTTTATACGGGATTAATATGGACTTTCAATTTTGGACATACATATAGGAGCTAAGTAATGGCTAAGTTTCACGGTAAAGAAGGTTCAGTATCAATAACAGGGATAGATCCACTAAAGGTGAGGTCTTTTACAATAGACATTGCCAGCGATACGGCAGAAGTTACAGACATGTCAAGTACTGGCGATTGGAAAGAGTACCTCGCTGGATGCAAAGGTTGGACTGTGAGCGTTGAAGCGCTTGCGGACAGTACTGGGTATGACATTGCAGTTATTGGCACACTGATAAGCAGTGCAGTCTTCACGCTAATTTCGGGGACTACGCTTACTGGTGATGTTATCGTTACCGGCATCAGCGGAACCCAAGGCGTTGACAGTGAAGCGACAGTAACATACGAACTGCAAGGCACCGGGGCATTGGCTTAATAACGGGAGTTAATCATGGGTAAATTTCACGGAAAGAACGGAGTAGTAAAGTTCGATGGTACCGAACTGCTTCATGTCACATCGTGGACATGCGAAACATCTTCAGACGTTGCCGAATGCACAGCGATGGGGGACGGCTGGAAGAGCTATCTTGCCGGGCTGCTTTCATGGAACGTGTCTGTTGAAGGGTTCGAGGATGACACCTCGACATTTGACTGGAGTACATATATCACTGACGGGGATAGCTCAGAGACCTCAAATGTTAACATGTTCACCATTGAGCTTGTCTTTGACGAAACCGAAGGAAGCCCACAGTCTATATACGGCTACGCATTCCTAACAGGATATGGCAATAGTGAAAACATCAACGAAGCAGTCACTAACACATACACCTTCCAGGGCATACCAGATTCTGCTGGCGTAGGACCGGCTGAAGATGACATACAAGTATAATTATGAGTAAATTTTACGGAAAAAATGGAGCTGTATATTTTGGCGGTGTCCAAGTTGCTCATGTAGCGTCGTGGACAGCAGAGTTTACTACCGACAAAGTAGAATCAACACCAGCCAGAAATGGTAATGGCTGGAAAGATTATGTTGCAGGCGATAAAGAATGGTCTGCTTCGGTAACATGCTTTACTGACAATACTAACTCAAATACTTTTAGTAATTACTTGGGTGAAGACACTTTTTTTTACGAACTGACATTACAGTTTGACGATACCAATTACGCCATAATAGGAACGGGTTTTTTAACAGAATTTAATCCATCGGTCCCGGTTAATGGCGTCGCAACACATACACTTCAATTCACAGGAGTACCAAACGCAGTGGGCGTTGGGCCTGTGGTAGTTTAGGAGAAACAAATGGCAGGAATTGATAACGTTTTAGCAGACAAAGCTGAAGTCTCTTTGAGCTTTGGTAAAGTAGAAATTAGAAAAGTCACGCTGGGCGATATTGCCGCAATGAAAAAGTGGCTTAAACAGGAAAGAATTAACGGTGCTGTATTGGCACTAAAGGAATCCGGAATGCCCAAAGAGGCGGTAACTGCGGCGATGCAGATTTCAAGGCAGACTATTACCGATACTGAAATGGAAGAAGCCATGAACACTATTGAGGGTGCAGACTTCTTACTAAACAGAATATCAGGAGAGGCCGACTTCTCATCTAAGTTGAGCATGGACGATGTGCCGATAGTAATAAATGCTGTAATGCCGGAGGCAGAAGAATCGCCGGGGGAACCTCAACCCAGCTAAATAGCTGGGATTATTATATAACCTTCTTCCTGCTACAGTTCCCTCAATATAGGGCCAGCGAAATAAACAACATGTCGCTGGATTGCTTTACGACAATGTTAAAAAACATGGCGAAGATAAGAAAGCAGGAATCCGGATCACAAAAAAACAGCAACGACGATAAGCCTTTAGGTGGAAGTCTTGGCGCAAAGGTAGCTGCCGCAACTTTTGGAAAGCGAAAGATATAAATGGCTCGTATAGGAACCTTAAATTTATTAGTCAACATGGATCTCAGACCCATGAGACGAGCAATGGCTAAAGCTAAAACAAGGCTTAAGCAGTTCTCTCGTGGCATCGCAGAATCAAGTACCACTTTACAGAGATTTGCAAGAAGGTTAGGCAGGCTTAAAAAGTTAGGCTCTAAGCATGGACCATTCGCCATGATGGGTTTTTATGTTGGGAAGCTGGCACATGGGATATTTAAACTTACGCAGCTAATAATGAACAAGCTGGTGTCTGCCCTTAGAATGGTCGCAAGGGTTGGTTCTATTTCTCTTTTGTTGATTTATGGTTCTATAGTTAAGATAGGCACAGCGTTCGAGAGGTCAATGTCCAGGGTCAGGGCTTTTTCTGGTTCTACCAATCAGGAAATGACGACTTTAACCCACGTTGCCAAACGTATGGGTGAAACTACTATCTTTTCCGCTTCTCAAGCAGCCGAGGGCATGGCAGTCTTGTCAAAAGCTGGTATGAAACATAACCAGATTGTTGCTGCGATGCCTGCATTGCTTAACATGGCGGCGGCTGGCGAAATTGAAGTGGCAGAAGCGGCAGAATACACAGCTTTAATAATGTCGCAGATGCAGATACCTGCCGCAAGATTTGCCGAAGTGGTTGACGTTATGGCACTGGCGGCAAGCAATGCGGTAACTGATATGAGAGAGTTGGCAGAAGCTATTAGCCATACAGGTGCTGTCGCAAGCCAACTTGGCGTGCCAGTAGGTGACGTGGTTGTTATGCTTCAGATATTGGCAAACGCTGGTATAAGAGGCGAGAGGGCTGGTACAAGCTTAAGAAATGTTCTTAACAGGCTGGCTGGCGGTGCTTCAGAGCGTGCCATAGAAAAAATGAAACAGCTTGGAATAGAAGTGGAAGACGCCGCAGGCAATATGAAGCCGATGGAAGATATCGTCAACCAGTTCATACAGGCAACTGCCAGACTGTCAAAAGTTGGCAAGGTTGGCGAACTAATGGGTATCTTTGAACTTAGGGCAGGACCGGCGATGTTGGCTACGATGGCTGCTGGCGCTGACCAGATAGTTAAGCTCAAAAAAGAGATGGATAATGCCAGCGGTGCTGCTTCGCAAATGGCTAATATACTGTGGAATAATGTTACTGGTGCATTCCTGATAATGAGATCGGTAATCAATACTATCAGGATAGAGATATTCTCTCTTTTTGGAAATGCGATACAGCGTAGAATACAGGCGTTTACACAATGGTTAAGAGACAATAAGAGAGCAATAATCCAATGGGGTGCTTACTTTGGGCAGAAGATACTAAATGTTATCGACTGGTTTGGTATGCTCATCAAAAAGATATCGTCCAGCGAAAAGTCATTTGCCAAACTTGGGGTTTCCATAAAGGAAACCTTGATAAAAGGAATCATCGAAGGTATGCTTGGGATGACTAACATAATGATAGCATTAGCCCCGGCTATAGCCAAGACAATGGTTTATGTATTTGAAAACGCTATGAGAGCAGTAGGGAAAGCTGTGATAAGCAAGGGGCCTTTAGGATTGATCCTGAAGATGACATCTCCGGGAACGTACCAAAAAATATCAGACTGGTACAGCGGTGCAGAAAAACTTAGAATGGAAGAACAAAGGGCTTCTCTGTCTAAAGTTTTCTCATCTTCAGTTGGTGAGGCGGCTGACGTCAGTAGCGAGACCGTAAAAAACATTATGAAAGCTATCAACGAGTCTCCGATAGGCAAAGAAATAACCGCCGAATTAGTTAAGATAAGCAGGAATACAGCAGGAAATCCAGGTAATTTATAATGTCAAAAACAAAAGAAATAAAATCCAGCAGGGTATGGAGATTTAACGTAGATGGTTCTACGGTAACTTCGTATTGGCATGTAGAATGGGGTGAAATAGACAACATGCCAGACATTGGGCAGGATTTCGAAGCGTGGTCGAACTCTGTAGGCTGGTCAGTTTCTGGCAATATACCGGAAATGAAACTTACAGACAAAGAGATAGTCCCCCTCGGTGGTGCTGAAAATTCTATCGGGCTTGTAACCCTTACGTTTTCTACAGAGGGTGACTCTGCCGCTAAAAAAACAGCAGATTTGGCTGCAAGTATCAATGAGGAATTAAGCAGTAGAACAGTTGAAATACCGATTAAATACAACCAGTATTTTTATGATTTTTCCACTGGAACTAAGGTAAACTGGGGAGCAAAGTATCAGGCTGTCGAAACCTCGGTTAATGAAGAAGACATTCCAGATTTGCATATAATCGGAATGCAGTCAGAATACAATCTCACCACCTATGGCAGCAGTACCTACATCGATGAAGTTTTGAGGGCGAGAGGGAAAGTAAATAGCACATATCTCTTATCTAGAATATATGCTGCCAAGTCTTCGGTATTAGGTAATTATGATTCATCTGCTCCCCTGATAGGCGACGTAGGGACATGGCTGCTTCAGTCGGTGAGCATGAAGTATATAAACAAGAGTAAGCTACAGTATGATTTTAGCTTCATTTCTCCTGACCCACAAGTCAGTGATGGCGTCGCTTACGCATCATGGCAAAAACCTTATGGGATAACTGGGATACAGCCTTATGACACTTGTGATTTTTGGGGCGAATTCCTAAGTAAGATGTCACTAATATCTTCTCCTCCTGGAGATGTTGGAGGGGCCACCCCTTAATGAAAAAACTCCCCCTAAAATCAAAACCTACTGCCAAGGACTTTAATCAGCTTATTGACGACATTAAGCGATTATGTAGAATTACGTCCAGGTCTTCTGGCGTAAGGATTAGTCAGGGCGATAATGGGACTACGTTGAGCTTGCAGTCAATTAGTGCTGCGGTAGATGAGCTTAAAGAAGTCGTCCCTGTCTCTCAGCCACTTAGCCAAGGTGTAATACAATGCAAAAATATAGCTACAGTGTCGGCTATGAATGGCACGAGTGCATTTGATGTTTATTTGTTTGGCTCAAGACAAAGTACGGTTCTTTTATCGACATTGGGAAACACTTGGGGGAAAACAACCTTCTCGCTATTTACGGGCACATCTGCCACTCTATCTTCTTGTGATAGATTTACCGTAAGAGAGAAGCAGTTTGGAATAGGAGACTATGACTTTGTGTGTGTAGAACCATTATTCTGGGATGGGGAGGAATATTAATTGCTTTCCGGACCGAATACAAGAAATAATAGGGTACTTACCAAGAACGCAAAACCCGTTTATAACACAGACTATAGCCTACCGCCTAGCCCTTCCTTTATGTCTATTCCTTCACAAACTGGCGTAGATATAAGGGTGTCTTTTTCTGGAGGCTCGGCAACGGCTCACGATATAGAATTTTTCAAAAACGGGGTATCTCAAGGAACTACCACATACCAAAATGCAAGCACTGAGTATTTTGACATAGACGATTACGGAGAATGGACGATTGTTTTTAATGAGGTAGTTACAGCAAGGACCACTGTAACTATTTATAATTATGGCGTAAGTCTTATAGATTATATTCATACAGCATCGCTTAACACTACTAATCTGCCAAACGCAACATCGTTTTCTATCGCCAGCTCCGGATGGGTGAAGAGGCGATGGGAATACAGCTTTCCAAGAGACACAAGCACGATAGGGCAAGTAAAGGTGCTAAGCTTAGATTCTATGAGTGGCTTAACTTACATAGACATAGACGGTAATGGTATTAGAGAGCTTGACATAACAGATTGCACGGTGTTAGAGTATGTTATGGCTCAAAATAATAACATTAAAGAAATATCATTTACTTCAAGCAGCTTGACGGGTATAGATTTTGACTCAAACGCCCTGACAAAAATAGACATTTCTGGACAAACTAATTTAGAGTCTGTTTATTGCTCTTTTTGCAATTTGGAAAGTATTGATTTGACCAATTGCTCGTCTATAAAGTATTTGGACTTGCAACATAATCGACTAACAGAATTAGACACATCCGACTGCACAGCGTTGCTTGGGATTTACTGTAATAATAATTATCTAACAAGTATAGATTTTACCGCCAACACCAGCTTAACCTACATCTACGCTCAATACAATCTGATAAGTTCGGCTTCCGTAACCAACCTGACAGCTTTGTACAGGTTGGAAATATACAATAACAAGTTGGTGTCGTTAAATGTTAATGGTGCTTCTTCCTTGCAATATTTGTTTGTAAATAATAATTTATTAACAGCTCCTCCAACAAACCTTCCTAGCAGTATGTTTACTCTAAGGTTGGAACACAATCGTATAACTAGCCTGAATTTAAATTTGTCTAATTTGTTATATTTGTATGCATACAATAATAAAATAAGTTCTTTTTCGATAAGCAATCTACCTGCCTTAAATTACCTATACTTAGGAAGCAATTTATTAACATCTATAAATGTTGCTAGTCATTCTTCGCTTGTCATCTTGGACTTAACTGATAACCTGCTTACAGAAGCACCTTCCATAAATTCTAATTTAACAGGACTGTACCTTGAAGGAAATAACATAACAACTTTTGATTATAGCACAAGTAGCTTGTCTCGTTTTTCTATTTCTGGGGAAGCAATTACTTCGGTAGATGGGCTGTTGCCAAGCTCAATGATTTCTTTATTTCTAAAAAACACAGGAATTACAACAATCGATGTAAGTAGTTATACACATTTGACGACTTTGGACCTGAGTAATACACCGCTGACTTCTTTAGACATGAGTTCAATCACAACTCCTTCAGCTATCGTATTGTATATAAACAATACCCCAAGCCTTGCCAGCGTTACGTTTAGTTCGAAAATGTATATTCTGGAATGCCGAAATACCGGCCTGAGTTCTTTGGACTTGGCCGGAACCCAGGTGTATAGTTTGGACTGTAGGCATAACAGTTTTAGCTCGCTGATCTTAAATACTGCATATTATGCCTTTAATGGTTATGTGCTTTTATATTGCTCTGATTGTAGTTTAACCTCAATAACAAACCATGCCATTGCTACATCTAAAATAACAGCAGCTTATTATAGAGATAACAATTTCAGCCAAGCAACAGTAGATGCTATCTTGACAGAACTGGATAATGCTACTGTAACTAGTCAAGTAGAATACGACACTGCAAACCCTTACCAACATGTGTACCCAACAGTCAGTCACATAGACTTGCGAGGCCCAAACATGGCAGAACCGTCTGCGACTGGATTGGCGTATAAGGCTAGTTTAGAAGCGAAGGGGTATAGAGTATTCGTAAATGGGAGTATATAATGCGAACAGCAACAATAACAATAATGACAGTGCTTATATTACTGATAGGGTGCGGTACTGCACGGCAAAGTAAGGGCGAACAGACTATCGATGACAAAATAGCAGAGACCGCACAAACTGACCTCTACGAAGCTATCAGGCTTCAATTTGAAAAAGATAAAATGGACGCAGAGATCAGACGAGATGACTATAGAGACAAGCTGATGAGCTGGGCCATAATTGGAGCCATAGCACTCGGTGCTATACTTGCATTAAACAAAGACCCGTCCTCAGCAATGCTCTCGTGGGGTTGCGCTATTGGGGTAATGGTAATACAGGCTATTCCGGAAAGCTGGCTGTTGTACGGCGGCGTGGGATTAGCAATAACATTGGTAATTATATCAGGCAGAACGGAAGGCGGCTTCCTGGACTTCAAGAAAATATTTAAGAAAGGTTAACTATGGCTACTACAATTAAATCAACATATAACTTACAGATGACCGTTAACAACGCTACCGGACTTGATCTTGCGAGCAGTGCCAGTATATCTCAATCACTGGGAAACGTCGTCAGTAACTACACGGCGGATACCGACGAGTTCGGCATAACATTAACCCTTGGAACTGATACTCCTGCCGGGCAGGGTGCTGAGATAGATTTGGTCAATGGCGACTACACCGATAAGAACAATACCGGAGCGACCATCGAGGATTCTTTTGGCGCTACTGTAACAATGGATAAGATACGCACGTTAGGTTTTTATGGTGGGTCCAGCAATTCGGGCAATATTACTGTCACTATCGACAGAGGAACCGGGACCGACCTTGTTTTCGAGGTCCAGCCTGGGTCTGCTATCGGATGCGAGTTTGCAAACCTGTTAACTTCAGGTGGCACTACCCTTGACATAGACTTTGTTGGTACTGCTGACGATACAATTAACGTACTGATTACCGGGATAGATGCCGCATAATTTCTTCCTGTTTCTTCGTTTGGGGGAATATTTGAATTTTTTTCAAATATTCCCTTTTTTTATGTTGACATAGCAAAAGTTTAGGGTACAATCATAATTAAGTTGATAATAACGATAGAAACTAAGGAAGTGATCATATGAGTTTTACTAACAGTTCGCTTAAGACATTCAGGCAATGCCCAAGAAAATATTACATTAAATACGAATGTGGAATAGGGAAAGTATCTACCAGCCCATCATTCCTTCGGATAGGATCGGCAATTCATGCCGCATTAGAGAATTACCTTATCAGCTCTAACAAGAATAAAGGGACCGAAGCCCTTGAGCAGTCACTCAGAGCAGAATGGTGTCTGGCTGAAGACAGCGAAATCCGTGATACTATAATGTACGAGATGCCGTATGTTACCGCAATGTATAATTACTATATTGACAGATGGCAAAATCACCCATTAGAAACTTCAAAGACTGAAGTCCAGCTTTCGCATCAGGGCGTATTTATCAAGTGCGACGGCATAGGTAAAATGCCTGAGTCTATGATGATGCCGGAGCGAATGGTAAATATCGAACACAAAACTGTCAGTAAGGCTATCGACATAACTGATTACACAACTAATCTCCTCCTGGATTCGCAGGTCAATATATATACTGACATACTGCGAAAATGTGGGTATCCCATCCTCACAACTCTCTACGACATCATAGTTAAGCCTCCATTTAAAGTTAAGAATATTGCAATCACGGACGAGGATGGGATACCTATTATTACTGACGAGTCTGG
>Ga0194010_1000005_pt1 | contig 21024 bp, 16 predicted proteins | sample FLC_67_MG_FD_140372 | JGI IMG/M metagenome (GOLD analysis project Ga0194010, IMG submission 140372) | Sediment microbial communities from the Broadkill River, Lewes, Delaware, United States - FLC_6-7_MG | ecosystem: Environmental > Aquatic > Freshwater > River > Sediment | place: USA: Delaware...
ACAAGCAGAAGGTCACAGGTTCAAATCCTGTATTACCCATTGCTTTTATTGGGCCTATCGTCTAACGGATCAGGACAGGAACCTTCTAAGTTTCTAATGTAGGTTCGATTCCTACTGGGCCTACACTTTTTAGTCATAGACCTAGACTAATTTATTTTTTATATATATTTTTTAAAAGTAATTAAATTTTATTCTGTACTATTTTTTTTTTATTTTTTATTGTTTAATGAGTTAGTATTCAACTATAATCTAATATTAATTCATTAAACAATAAAAAATAAAATATGATCGATCGTAATTCAAAAGTTCGTATTCTTAGAAAAGAATCGTATTGGTTTAATCAAGTTGGGACAGTTGCAACAGTTGATCAAAGTGGAATTAGATATCCTGCCGTAGTTCGATTTGATAGTGTAAATTATGCGGGTACAAATACAAATAACTTTGCTTTAGATGAATTAGTTGAGGTAGAAGAAAAATAAAAAGTACTTTTACTTTTATTTTTAATACCAAATAATTAATATACACAAGTGTATAGAAAAATAAAGAAATAAAGTAATTTATATTAAGATTGCTCTACTTCTTTATTTATGATACTATTTTTTAATTAAAAATTTTGTTTAACTAATTTAAAATGAAACCTTTTCCTCAAATTGGAAAAAGAGCACCTAATTTCTTAACTGTCGGAGTTTTTAAAAAAAGATTAGGTAGAATTCGTCTCTCAGATTACCGTGGAAAAAAATATGTTATGCTTGTTTTTTATCCCGCCAATTTTACACCTGTATCACCTACAGAATTAATTGCTTTAAGTGACAATATCTCTGAGTTTCGGAAATTATCAACTCAAATTTTAGCAATTTCAGTTGATAGCCCTTTTTCTCATCTTCAATCTTTATTATTAAGTCGAAAAGAAGGAGGTTTAGCAAATTTAAATTATCCTTTAATTTCAGATTTAAGCCAGACTATTACTCAAGATTATAAGCTTTTAACAGAAGAAGGGTTGGCACTACCTGGGGTATTCATTATTGACAAAGAAGGAATAATTCAATACTATACTGTTAACAATTTATTATGTAGTCGTAGTATAAATGAATTAATTCGAATTATTGAATCGATTCAATATGTGAAAAAAAATCCAGGTCACGCCTGTCCTGTAAATTGGCAGTCTTCTTCTTTTACAAATTTTCAAAAGTATGATCAAATTCTTTATTCACATCCTCTAAGATCCAAACTTTATTTTAGAGATTTATACTCTTCTAAAAAAAATTAAAAATTTATGCCTAAATTAAAAACTCGAAAAGCAGCCCTGAAACGTTATAAAAAAACAGGGACAGGTAATTTTTTACGCCGTCATGCGTATAAAGGTCATCTCTTAATGAAAAAATCAAACGTTCAAAAACGAAGACTATCACAAAGAGTTTGTGTTGCTCCAGGTGATAGCAAACCTATTAAATTAATGTTACCTTATTAAATATAGAAAATGGTAAGAGTTAAACGAGGAAATGTTGCCCGTAAGCGTCGAAAAAAAATTTTACAACTTGCTAAAGGTTATAGAGGTGCTCATTCTCGCCTATTTAGAGTAGCCAATCAACAAGTAATGAAAGCTTTACGTTATTCTTATGTTGGAAGAAAACAGAAAAAACGTGTTTTCCGAAAACTATGGATTAGTCGAATAAATGCATCTGCAAGACAAAAAGGTATTACTTATAGCCAATTAATAAGTTCTCTTAAAAAGAACAGAGTTAATTTAAATAGAAAAATGTTAGCTCAAATGGCAGTTTTAGATTGTTCTACTTTTAACCACTTCGTTGATCTTGCAAAACTTTAAACTGTATTAGTTACTAAAGATATTACTATTAACGAAACAATATGTACTCTTGACAAGATTTAAACGCATAGTAGTTAGGAGAAAATCATAATGATATAAGAAATAGTTAAATTAAATTCTTTATAAGGTTAACCTTATAAAGAATTTATTCACTTATCAATCATAAAATCTTAAAGAAATTTACGTTAAATGAATATTGATGATGATTTAGAAAAACTTTTAAAAAATTTACCATTTTTTATTTATCAACATTTATATAATTATCCAAATAAAGATAAATTAATCGAAATTGTTTTAGATTTAGGAAGGCGGCCTGAAGCTCGATTTACCACAGGTCCTGAATATTTATCACAAAAAATTATTTCATGGCAAGATATAGATTATATAACTAAACGTATAAGTAAATTTAGTGGAGAAAATCGTGCAGGAATTGAGCGAACACTTCATAGAATAAGTTGCATCAGAAATCGTCAATTTTTAATTAATGGATTAACATGTCGCGTTGGGCGGGCTATTTTTGGTACAATTTCAATTATTAGAGATTTACTTGAGTCTGGAAAATCTATCTTAATATTAGGAAAACCTGGTGTTGGAAAAACAACAATTATTCGAGAAATTGCACGTGTACTCTCTGATGAAATAGAAAAACGGGTTATTATTATTGATACATCCAATGAAATTGCAGGAGATAGCGATGTTCCTCATACTGGCATAGGTAGAGCTAGGCGAATGCAAGTTCAAAAAACTGATCTTCAACATAAAATTATGTTAGAAGCAATTGAAAATCATATGCCACAAGTAATTGTTATTGATGAGATTGGGACAGAACTTGAAGCTTTAGCAGCAAGAACTATTGCAGAAAAAGGTGTTCAATTAGTAGGGACAACTCATGGAAATTGTTTAGAAAACTTAATTAAGAATCCCTCTTTATCAGATTTGATCGGTGGAATTCAATATGTAACCATAAGTGATGAAGAAGCTAAACGAAGAGGTACACAAAAAAGTATCTTAGAACGAAAATCGTACCCTGCATTCCAACTAGCAATTGAAGTTAATAATGTTTATTCTTGGACAATCCATGAGAATGTTCAAAATTCTGTTGATTTAATATTACGTGGAAATCATAATATTTTACAAACTCGCATTATTAAAAAAAATGATAAATCACTTATTAAATATAAAAGGTTACAAAAAGATTTTTTAGTAAAAAGTTCCCGGTTTTTAAACCAAGAAATGATCTCCATTCATAAAAATTGGTTTGAAATGGATAAATCAAAAAGACTTGGATTAGTAGCTTCAAAAAAAACAACTCTTATTATTTACCCATATTCATTATCAAAAAATTTAATTCGAGAAATTTTAATAAAACTTGGGGATAAAGTTATAATTACAACTCAGATTAAACAGGCAAATATTATAATAGGCTTGAAAAAGCATTTGAGACAAAATTTTCGACTAAAAAATTTAGCAAGAAAACAAAAAATACCAATTTACACAATAAATCAGAGAAGCATTTATCAAATTATGCGGTTATTGCAATTTTTTATTTCTTAATTCTATTTCTATTAATTAATTAACGTAATAGTTAACTATAATATTATTACTTGCTTTTTTAATATAACGTTTTGCTATCTTATACAAAACTGTTTTCAAATTAATGATTTGATATAAAAAAATTTTCTTTTTAAAAGAGGAAGTTACTTAGGTCTAGAAAACGATCTTATTTAATTCTCTTTATGCATTTGGGTTAATATTTCGTATGGACTAGTTCCTAATTTTTATGTTTCTTGTCCAGAGCAATGATAATAATTTTCTCTTTAGTATTTTGATACACCATTGTAATTAATGGTATCTCAATAAATAAATAGAATTTAAAATTAACATATTATATTTTCAACATGTTGACCTATTTTGATGAAAATTTTTTTAATTCTTTTAATGTAGTACTTATATTACTATTTAATTAAAACCAGCATAGTATAATCTCAATAAGCAATTTAATGCGTTTATTTGGAATATAGTTTAAACAAATGCCAATTGTAATTACAATAGTCGTGGACATATAATAACCCACTATTTATTGTTTATACTTTTGAAAAATAGTTGGTGACTCGCGATGGATTGGAACCAACTAAACACACATAATTTTATTGATATAGCTAAAATACTAATATACTCGTTAAATCTTATGCTGCTATTTTACAATCCTGACATAGTTAGATTTTATTAAGTAAATTATATTATTTGCTATATCTGATATTAATTATACTACATTTTACCTAAAATAGCAATATTAATTAATATTGCTATTTTAGGTAAAATGTAGTATTATATATATAAGCCCGGATAGCTCAGTTGGTAGAGCAGTGGATTGAAGATCCTCGTGTCCCCAGTTCGAATCTGGGTCTGGGCATTTATAGTGGGTTAGCAAAAGTATTAAGAAACTTAGTAGGGTCATTTTGAAATGATAATTCAACCATTCCCAATGGTCCATTACGGTGTTTTGCAATTATTAATTCAGCCGGAGTAATTTTTTCATTTTTTTCACTTATTGAATTATAGTAATTTTCTCTATACAACATTAATACTAAATCAGCATCTTGTTCAATTGATCCACTTTCGCGTAAGTCAGATAAAACAGGGCGTTTATTAATTCGATTTTCAACATTTCGACTTAACTGAGATAATGTAATAATTGGTATTTGAAATTCCTTGGCAAGATTTTTCAATGACCTAGTAATTTGAGAGAGTTCTTGAACGCGGTTTTCAGTTTTTAATTTTGAATTAATAAGTAGTTGTAAATAATCAATAATAATTAACCCAACCTTATTTTGTTCAAATAATATTTGTTTTAATTTAGAACGAATATCTTGAGTTGTCAAATTTGCTTTATCATCAATAAAAAATGGTAAGCGAGAATAATTTTGAATACTTTTTCTTAATTCATGCCAATCTTCTTTATATAAATTCCCAATTTTTAAACGGGTTTGACTTATTCCTGTCTCGTTTGAGAGTAGACGGTATATTAATTGTTCTTTTGACATTTCAAGACTAAAAAATAATATTGGTATTTTATATTTTTTGAGTACATTTTCTGCAATATTTAAAACAAAAGCTGTTTTTCCCATAGACGGTCGTCCTGCAAGGATAATTAAATCAGATTTTTGGAAACCTTGAGTTAACGAATCTAAATCACAAAACCCAGATGCTAATCCTGGTAATTCCGGTTTTAATGCTTTTTCTTTTAATTCTAAAAAAATGTTTGAAAATAATTCTGCAGTCGTTAATTTTTTTTCTTCTATTAATTCATTTGTTAACTGAAATGACTTTTTTTCAAAATCATTTAAAATTTTTTCTAATGGAATATTTGTAATATAAGCTGAATTAATAGCTTCATAACCTAAATTAATTAACGAACGTCGTAAATATTTATCTTGAATTAATTGAATATATTCTTCTAAATAAACTAAATTAGGGATTTGGTTAAGAAGCTCTAATAAAACTTTTGTTCCTCCAATTTTATTTAAACAACCAGTTTCTTTTAAAAAGTCATTTACTGAAAAGACATTTATTGGAAGTTTTTTCCTATACAGTTCTAAAATAGCTTTATAAATTTCTTGATGATTTATAAAATAAAAAGTTTCAACTCGAACAGTCTTTATTGTAATTTCAATTGCTTCATAATTAATTAACAAACAACTTAATATAATTTTTTCTGCCATGAAATTATGTGGTAAAGGAGTATTCGAGATTGAAAACTGTACTTTACTATTAAAATTTTGCATATTCATTAAAATTTATATTTTACCTTAAAAAAAATAAGAAACCTTGTCTTTTAAACATATATTTATTAAGATATTAGTATGCGTCCTTAGTTCAGTTGGTAGAACGCTAGTCTCCAAAATTAGATGTCGAGGGTTCAAGTCCTTCAGGACGCGTTTCTCTTAAAAAAAAGAGGTATGTATTTAAAAATAGAATTTTAATTGTTCAAATTTTCCGTAACTAATTGATTTTATAAAAGATTTAAAGATAAATTAAGAGTAAAAACTTTTAACAAAAACGTTAAATTTTTTATGGTTAATTAAAGTTAAAATTGTATATCTCTATTCTATCAAGAAATAAAAATAAAATTATATGCCAAAAAAAATAACTGCATTGATTAAATTAGCATTACCTGCTGGAAAAGCTACACCTGCCCCTCCTGTAGGTCCAGCTTTAGGTCAACATGGTGTAAACATTGCAGCCTTTTGTAAAGAATATAATGCTCGAACTGCTGAAAAAGCCGGACTTATTATTCCAGTTGAAATTTCAGTTTATGAAGACCGAAGTTATACTTTTCTTCTTAAAACACCACCTGCCTCTGTTTTATTGGCTAATGCTGCGAAAGTTAAAAAAGGCTCGTCAACACCAAATCGAGTAAATGTTGGTTCTGTAACAAAAGCACAATTAGAAGAAATTGCTAATATTAAATTACCAGATTTGAATACTACTAAAATAAGTAGTGCAGTCAAAATTGTTGAAGGAACTGCCCGAAATATGGGTATTACAGTTATAGATTAAGATCTAAGTTTATAAGTTTTAAAGAAAGAAATTATATGCGAAAATTATCCAGACGTCAAAATGAAAACTTTAAAAAGATTACAAATGTTGTTCATTTAAGTTTAGAAGAAGCCATTAATTTGCTTCAAGAAACTGCTACAGCAAAATTTATTGAATCTGTTGAATTACATGCTAATTTGAATATTGATCCAAAATATGCAGATCAACAATTACGTACAACAGTAACATTACCTCATGGAGTAGGTAAGTCAACCCGTATTGCTGTTTTAACAAATGAAACAAATTTTAATGAAGCAAAAGAAGCCGGAGCTGATATTGTTGGTAGTCAAGATTTAATTGATGATATAAGTCAAGGAACCATTAATTTTGACTTATTAGTAGCAACGCCAGACATGATGCCAAAATTAGCAAAACTTGGCAGAGTTTTAGGTCCAAAAGGATTAATGCCTTCACCAAAGTCGGGAACTGTTAGTACAAGTTTAACAGAAACATTATCTGAATTCAAAAAAGGAAAATTTGAATATAAGGCGGATAAAACAGGTGTTGTTCATGTAAGTTTTGGAAAAGCAAATTTTTCAAAGACTCAATTAATTGAGAATTTAACATCATTATATCAATCAATAGAACAAAATCGTCCTTCTGGTGTAAAAGGTAAATATTTTAAGAGTTTATTTATTTGCAGCAGTATGGGCCCATCAATTCAATTAGATTTAAATGCATTTGATTAGTATATCAAAAGCTAAATAAATAAATCAAATTTAAACATATACCATAAATAAAAATTATTATGTCAGACAAAATTAATCAAATCGTTGAAGAATTAAAAACGTTAACTTTATTAGAAGCATCAGAATTAGTAACGGCAATTGAGGAAACATTTGGAGTTGATGCATCCGCGAGTATGGGTGGCGGAGTTGTAATGGCTGCAGCACCAAGTGCTGCTGAAGAAGTAGAAGAAAAAACAGAATTTAACGTTATGTTAGATGAAGTTCCAGCTGATAAAAAAATTGCAGTATTAAAAGTTGTTCGGACTTTAACTGGATTAGGTTTAAAAGAAGCAAAAGAACTTGTGGAATCAGCACCAAAAATGGTTCAAGAATCATTAAGTAAAGATGCAGCAGAAGATGCAAAAAAACAAATTGAAGATGCAGGTGGTAAAGTTTCATTAACATAATAGTTTAATTTTACAGAAAGAAAGTGACTATAAATCTAAACTTTCTTTCTGTAAAATTACACTAGGTCAAAAAAATTATTTTATCTATACATTACAAAATGTTTTAAATACAAATTTTTCTCTTTAAATAGACCTATCTCTTTACTGTATTTTGATTGATTGTATCTGTTAATGAGCTTAAAATTAATTTAATTGAGCGTACAGCATCATCATTACCAGGAATTGGTATATCTACTAAATCTGGATCACAGTTAGTATCTAAAATAGAAATAATCGGAATGCCTAATTTACGACACTCTTGAATAGCGGTCATTTCACGTTTTTGGTCAATAATAATTGCCACATCTGGTAATGTCGTCATATTTTTAACACCATTTAAATGCTTGCGTAATTTCTCTAACTCTTTTAAGCGTAATGATGCTTCTTTTTTTGGTAATAAGTTAAAGATTCCATCAACTTCTTGTTGTTCTAGTTCTTTTAAACGCTCAATTCGACTTTTTAGTGTTATCCAATTGGTTAACATTCCCCCTAACCAGCGATGATTTACATAATACGAATCACAATTATTTGCTTGTTGAGCAATTACAGCACTTGCTTGACGTTTTGTTCCAATAAATAAAAATGTTTTTCCGTCTGCTGCTGCTTTTGCAACATATTTATTTGCTCGTTTTAATAATTGAGCTGTTTGAACTAAATCTAGAATATGAATATTATTTCGTTCAGTATAAATATAAGGAAACATTTTTGGATTCCATCTATAAGCTTTGTGTCCAAAATGAACCCCGGCTTCTAATAATTGGGCTAAGTTAACATCAGCCATAAAATTTTATAACTCCTTAAGTAAATAATTTTAGTTTATTTTAGTATAAGACAACATTAACAGATTGAAAAGAAATAAGTCTAGATTTTAGTTTTAATTTTTTCTGGTCTAATTGCGGTTATACTTTCAGTATTTAAATTAAAGCAATTCGTGTAACTTTGATAACCTGTTCCAGATGGTATTAAATGCCCAATAATTATATTTTCTTTTAAGCCACGTAACCAATCTACTCGACCTTCAATAGCAGCTTTTGTTAAGACACGGGTAGTTTCTTGGAAACTTGCTGCTGAAATAAAACTCGGGTTATTTAATGCAGCTTTTGTAATTCCTAATAATAATGGAACATAGTATGCTGGGCATTTATTATGACCTTCAATGATTTCATTAATATATTGGATATGGTATAAATCAACTACTTCACGAGGCAATAATGGAGTGTGACCTTCATGTGTTATTAAAACTTTTGTAGTCATTTGTTTAATAATAACTTCTAAATGCTTATTTGCAATTGAAACACCTTGTGATTCATAAACTGATTGAACTGCATTCAATATTAATAATTGAATTTTTTTAAATGTTCTATAACTTGCTTCATAATTATTGACTAGTCGATATGAAGTCGAAAACCGTTCTTGACGTGAGAAAAATTGTTTTTTTATTCCATAATAATTGAAGTAAATTTTTAATAAATTATGAGGATTAATTTTATCATTTTCTTTTATAGTTGTTCCTAGTTTTTGAAATTCAAAACTTGAATCAATACTTGTTTTTTGAATTAATAAACTTTTCTTTTGATTTATTGCTAAATGTTTATTTGTAGGTTTCTTTTTTCGTGCTTCTAATAATTCTTCTATTCGTGGTAAGCCTTGAACAATATCTCCAGTAATTTCTTTTTCAAAATTTAATAAACCAAGAACTTCGCCTTTTTCAATAAATTCACCATTCTTACAATAAACACTATTTACTTCTTGTTCAAAATAATCTTCTGTTATTGAATGAATTCCAATTGATTTATTAAAAGGGTATTTTAATAATTTTAAACCTGTTAAATTTGTACTAAAAGGACTATTTTCTTTCATTTTATTTGAAATTAATTCAGAACTTTTTAGAAGTAAGGGCAAACATTGTTTAATTTTTAATTCTGTATTTTTAATAGTAAGTGCACTTATTTGGTTTATTTTTTGTTTTTCTTTTGTTAACGAAAAATTATTTAAAGTTAATGGGATTGGTGAACTGTAGAATTTTCCATTTTTTTTTATAAACATTTTTGAAAATTTAATTTTAAATCCATATGATTTTTTATTTGGATCTAGTTTTTCTATGATAGACCTTTTAGTGATATCATAATAATTTAAAAAAGTGTTAGATTTATAATTACAAATTTTTTGGTTTAATTTTAGTAACTTATATTGGAGATCGAGTTTTTCTTTAGAATTATCAGTTTTACAATTTGGAAAAAAGTAAGGTCGTCCTTTTTGAATAGTTAAAAATTTACCATTGTCAATTAAAACTTTTCCTGTTTGATTTACTTTAATATTATCAATTATTAATTCATTAACTAAGTTCTTTTTGTCTTGTTCTTTTTTAACAGTTATACAATCATCATTAGATATTAAAAAAATTTGTTTTTTGGTTGAATGTTTTGATTTAAATTTTACTACTTCTAAAGAATTCATTGTAAGTGATTCAAGATATCCTAAAGTTGTATAAGAATCAATAAATTGAGCTGGCTCAAAAAGTAAGCAAGATTGTAAATTTGTATATTTTAAATATGCTGGAATATATTGATTTAAAACTAATTCTTGTAAAATTTTTAGATTTAACCGTTTCATTTTAAACGAATTACTTAAATCAATTGTAATATTATTCTGTAATGAATTTTTTGAATTTAAGTTTATACTTTGAGAAATTAAATTTATGTTATTAGATGTTTTAATCTTTTGATTTGTTTTATATAAGTAATTAGTTTTAGTACTTATTTTATAAATTGATTCTGAGTCTTTTGTATTAGTAAAAATTTTTTTGAATTTCTTTTCTTTAGGGATCTCGTAAATAGTTAAAGGTCTAATTAATAATTGATTACTAGCCTTTGTCGTAATATGTTCACACAATGAAGGTTGAGTTATTTCAATATTTTCAAAAATAATTTCACCTGGGTAATATACATTTTTATCCAATTCTTCAAGTTGTTTACCTTGATAAACAAACCCAGCTTTAATTGCAATTTCTTCAATAATATTATTTTTTTGAGAAACACCTATGATACCTGCGGTTTTAGAAACAATATTTGGTATAATTTCAAAATTTTTTGATATGAAATTACCATTTTCTACTAATAAAATATTTTTATCACAGTTTAATTTATATGTTTCTTCAGAAAGCCAAATTAGGGAATTGTGAATAATTTGTTTTTTTAATTTAAATTTTGAAAAAACAATTTCCATTTCTTGATAATTTAAAAACTTTTGATAAAAAATAAAGCCATTTTTATCAATTTTAGTTTTTAAATTCTTTAAAAAATTTTCGTAGTGGTTTTTACTTATTTTTTCATAGAATTCTTTATCTATTTCATAGGATATATTGTATGAAATTAATTCATCAACTGTATCTTGTTTTTGCTTAATTCGTTGATCATAATACATTATCCCTCCTGTCAAAGTTTTGAAAGTATTAGTAAAGGAAAGGGCAAAAGGTTTATTATTATTACAACGTTTCCAATTTTCAAAATTTGAATCTTTTAACGTAACTAAATATTTTGAATTCTCATTATTAATTAAATAATTTTTATTATTTTTGGGTTTAAGAATTTTTTCTATATAACTATTATTTAAAAAATGTGTATCGTTTATAATTTGAAATTTTTGTCCTAAGACATTTTTTTTCGTATCAAAAATTTTAATATATCCAGAATATTGGTTTATTAATTTTGTTCTAAAAATATAACTATTTTTATTAATCTTGTGATCTGTATAAAAATTTAAAAAAGAATTACTAGGAGCTTGGTATACTTGTCCTGATAAAATCCATAATAGTCGATTTTGGGCAATTAAATTTGTTTTATTTTTTAATCTAGGAATGAAAATCTCACCAGCTGTATCGCTTAGTATTGGTTTTCTTTCTGTTAAAGTTTGTTTTTCTGTACTTATGAGTTCTCCTATTATTGCTGATTTTTTTACATATTGATTACTTTTTACAAATAACATTGTATTTCGTAATAATTCTATTTGAATCATTTTTTCTTCCCGTTGTTCAGGAATTAATAGTAATGACCCAGAATTTTTAGTAACAAGTACATCATCCCCTCGGTTTGTACGTAATATAATTGTTTTTAAAATTTTAGAAAACTTAATAACACCATTTGTTGGACTAATAATTTGTTGTCTAGCTTCGGAAGTAAAAATCCCTCCTGTGTGAAATGTTCGCATTGTTAATTGAGTACCAGGTTCACCAATGGATTGTCCAGCAAGAATACCAACGGCTTCTCCTAAATCAACTAAATTTTGATTTGATAAATCCCATCCATAACACATTTGACAAATTGAATGGTATAAATTACAAGTTAGTGGAGAACGAATATGAAATTTTGATATTTGTTTTTGTTTAAATATATTTAATAATTTTAATGTGATATGTGTATTAGCTAAGGCGACTAATTTTTTAGTTGTTGGATCATAAACTGATTTTGCTAAAATTCGTCCAACAACCTGTTCATTGTCTAATTTATTTTTACTATCAATTATAAAAGAAGCTGAAGTTGAACAATCTTTTTCGCGAATAATAATATCTTGTGCAATATCAATTAAACGGCGAGTTAAATACCCTGAATTTGCTGTTTTTAATGCAGTATCAACAATACCTTTACGAGCCCCATAACCCGACATTAAATAATCTGTTATTGTTAATCCTTCACGAAAATTCTTTTTAATTGGGACACGCATAATTTCACCACTAGGATCAGCCATAAGTCCGCGCATCCCTACAAGTTGACGAACTTGAGATAAATTTCCCCTAGCACCGGAGAATGCCATTATATAAACGGAGTTTAAAGGATCATAGGTTTTAAAATATGCTACTACATTATCTTTTAAAGATTCACTAGCTATACTCCAAGTGTCAATAATTTTTTGAAAACGCTCTACATCTGTAATTTTCCCTTTTAAACAAATTTTTTCGGCATTTAAAATATTTTTATTTGCTTTTTCCAACATTTCATTTTTTGTTGCTGGAACTTTTAAATCTTCAATGCTAATAGAAATCCCCGCTTGTGTTGCATATTTAAATCCAAGATATTTTAGTTCATCTGCTAGTAACGAAGCTTGCATTGAATCATATCTTGAAAAACTCCAAGCTAATAATTCTTTTAACTGTTTTTTATTAATCAGTGTATTTTGATAAATATAATCTTTCATAATTCTTTTATTTAATTGTTTGCTAAAATTCAAATATGTTAAATCTTTATAATTTAAGATTTAAAGTTGTTTGAATTGTATAATTTAAAAGAACACGCCCAGTTGTAGTTTGTAAATATTGAACAATCGTTTTATTATTTTTATCTTTACGAATTTGAATATTTTCATAATATTCAATAAAACTTCCATCTTTTAATTTAATTTGCTTTATAAGATTTGAAGGTTTAGAAATTTTATGTTTATACCGAACCCAGATTGACGTATGAATTTCTATTTGATCTTGATTATACGCTAATATAACATCGTTTAAATCAGCAAAATAGTGGTTTGACCCCAACAATCCATTTATATTATTAACGGTTAAATAATAACAACCTAATACCATATCTTGACTTGGCATAATAATTGGTTCACCGTTTGCAGGAGATAAAAAATTATAAGGTGCTAGCATTAACATATAACATTCTGCTTGCGCTTCTAATGAAAGCGGAACATGAACGGCCATTTGATCTCCGTCAAAATCAGCATTAAAGGCTGAACAAACTAAAGGGTGAAGTTTAATGGCACGGCCTTGAACAATAATCGGCTCAAACGCTTGTATTCCTAAACGATGTAATGTAGGTGCTCGATTTAAAAAAATAGGGTGATTTGATAGTACTTTTTCAAGTACAGGATCTATAATTGGTTCATTTTGTTGGAGTAAGTTTTTTGCAACTTTCATATTGCTTGCTAACCCCTGATTAATTAATTCACGAATTATAAATGGTTGAAATAATTCAATTGCCATTTCGTAAGGTAGTCCACATTGATTTAATTTTAAACTCGGACCTACAACGATAACAGATCTTCCCGAATAATCTACTCGCTTACCAAGTAGATTTTGACGAAAACGTCCATGTTTCCCTTTTATAATATCAGATAATGATTTTAGTGGACGGTTACTTGCACTTAACGCAATCTTGCCACGTTTTCCGTTATCAATTAATGTATCTACTGCTTCTTGTAACATCCGTTTTTCATTTCGAATAATTAATTGAGGAGCATCAATTTCTAATAGTCGAAGTAAACGATTGTTCCGTGTAATTATTCTTCGATATAATTCATTTAAATCAGAAGTTGCAAAACGCCCACCTTCTAATTGAATCATTGGTCTTAATGCAGGTGGTATAACTGGTAATATTGTTATAATCATCCATGCAGGATTTGCACCAGTAGTTAATAAATTTTCTAAAATACGAATTCTTTTAATTGATTGATCTCGTAATTTATAAATACGTTGGTATTCCCATTTCTTAGCCCAATGTGAAAAATTATAGAAAGGTTGTTCTTTATGAAGTACTTTACTACAAAGGGTAATAAAATTACGTGTTTTAATTATTTCTTGTTCAAGATTCAATTTTTCTAATTCACGTTTAATTAAAACAGCACCAATCAAATAATTTGGGGTTGATCGTAATAAATATTTTGGTGTATTTCGACGTCGGTTATGAGATTTTGAATGTGGCTTTAAAGGGTAACCTGTAAACCCTAATTCTCGACAACGCCTATATTGCTGTAAATCCCAATGCAGTCCGTAAAAACTAATTTCATCCTCAGCAATAAAATAAGCAAGAGATGCTAGTTTTATACGTTTAATGCGTTCATCATAAAAATTTACAATATTCGATTTTTTTGCTTTTGACTTTTTTTTGAGGAACTCTTTAGAATTTAGAAGTGCTTTAGGGCTTATAAGATAATTACGACATTCAATATCTGAAGAAGGATACTCAGATATAATTTTATTATCTTTCTCTTTAATATCGCGTGAATTTGTAAATTCTGTCCATCCTGTATCTAATCTTTTTTCACATTGCTCAACTTCAAGTAATAAAGCAATATAATTTGGTCGACTATTAGTATACCAAACATGTGTAACAGGATAAATTAAATTTATATGACCCATCCGATGTCGTCGAACTCTTGATTCGGTTAACTCAACTCCACAACGTTCACATATTAATCCTTCATATCGAACTCGTTTATACTTCCCACATGCACATTCTAAACTTTTACTTGGCCCAAAAATTCTTTCACAAAACAACCCATCCATTTCAGGTTTAAATGTTCGGTAGTTAATAGTTTCAGACTTTTGAACTTCTCCAACAAATTGTCCATTAGGTAATTTTCTATGAGACCATTGTAAAATTCTCATAGGAGAAGCTAATTTTATTTTTATATAATCAAATTCTTTTTCAGAGCGTATCATATTAAACTTTTAAAATGAAATATTATTTATATTTGATGTATGAGAAAATGTTTTTAGCAATGGATTGTATTTTTCAATTAAATTTAATTCAATTTCATAAGATTCATCCGAACTAAATTCATCAATTCTATAAGTACTTAAATCTAATCCAATTGACCTTAATTCTTGAACTAAAACTTTAAACGATTCTGGTACACCAGACGTTGGTATGGGTTGACCTTTAATTATAGCATTTAACGTTTCATTTCTCCCTTGCATATCATCTGATTTAATTGTTAAAAGTTCTTTTAATGTAAAAGATGCACCAAACCCTTCAAGCGCCCAAACTTCCATTTCACCAAATCTTTGACCTCCATGTTGAGCTTTTCCACCTAAAGGTTGTTGAGTAACTAATGAATAAGGACCTGTTGCTCTTGAATGCATTTTATCATCAACTAAATGGATTAATTTTAACATATATGCATTACCTACAGTAACAGGATTATCAAACTCTTTGCCTGTTCTACCGTCAAGAAGAACCATTTTCCCTGGAGAATAAGGATTGAACAACCAAGCTTCGTCATTTTCAATTGAAGCTTGTCTTAATTTTTTATTAATTAAAATTCGTGAAACTTCTGACCCATACATTTCATCAAATGGTAAAATTTTAAAGCGACGATTCAATTTATGACCTGCTAATCCTAATAAACATTCGTATAATTGTCCTACATTCATACGAGAGGGAACTCCTAAAGGGTTTAAAATAATATCAATAGGTGTTCCATCTGGAAGAAAAGGCATATCTTGACGCGGTAAAATACGGGAAATTATTCCCTTATTTCCATGACGACCAGCAATTTTATCTCCTACTTGAATTTTTCTTATTTGTGCTATAAAAATTTGAATTTTTTCAAATTTATATGCAAGTTTTGTACGCCGATTAAAGGTTAAAGTTTCAATAACCCGTCCATATTCTCCTTCAGGCATTCGGAATGAAGTATCACGAACTCCTTTTGCTTTTGCCCCAAAAATTGCTCTAAGTAATTTTGATTCTGGTAATTGTTCGGAATCATCTTTGGGAATAATTTTTCCTACTAAAATATCCCCTGGTTTTACAAATGTTCCAATTGTAACAATTCCATCTTCATTTAAATTTTGAACATCCGAAATACTTAAATTTGGAATATTATTCGTTGTTTGTTCAGACATTTCAGCTGTTCGGTCAATTTCAATTTCATATCTTTCAATATGAATTGATGTAAAAATATCTTCATAAACTAAACGTTCATTAATTAAAATTGCATCCTCAAAATTATAACCTTGCCATGGCATGTAAGCTACTAAGACATTTTGTCCTAACGAAAGTTCACTACTTATTATTCCTGGACCATCTGTTAACATTTGGCCGGATTTTATTTTTTCACCTTCCCATACTATGGGTCTATGATTAATACAAGTTTCTTGGTTCGACCGTTGATATTTTTGTAAATCATATTTATAATGTCGTCCTGAATTTTCACGTATAATAATTTTATTTGCTGTTACTGATTCGACAATCCCCGCACGTTGAGCATTGATTACCATACCAGAATCTAATGCAATTTGATTTTCCAAACCTGTTCCAACAATTGGCTTTTGGGGTAATAATAATGGCACTGATTGTCGTTGCATATTCGAACCCATTAGGGCACGGTTCGCATCATCATGCTCAAAGAATGGAATTAAAGATGCAGCGACCGAAACAACTTGAATGGGAGAAACGGCAATGAAATCTACTTCTGATGGAGTAACAGTTAAAAAATCTTGTTTATAACGTACAGGAATTAAATTTTTTGTTAAGTAATTATTTTCATTTGTGGAGATATCAGCGGGAGCAATTTTATAAAAATCTTCAATATCAGCTGTTAAATAAATAGGATTTCCTGTTTTAATAACTTTTCCATTTATAACTCTCCAAAAAGGTGTTTCTAAAAATCCAGAGTCATTAACTCTTGCACATGTTGTTAAAGAAGCAATTAAACCTACATTTTGTCCTTCAGGGGTTTCGATAGGACAAATTCGCCCGTAATGACTTGGGTGAATGTCTCGAACAGCGAAACTAATTCGATCTCTATCAAATCCTCCAGGTCCTAACCCACTAATTCGTCGTCGGTGTGTCAATGCTGATAATGGGTTTGTTTGATCCATGTATTGTGATAATTGACTTGCCCCAAAAAATTCCCTAATAGTTGCTCCGACTATATTAAAACTTGATAATTGGCTTGAATAAGTTTTATTTGTTTGACTTCGTAATTTTCGCAATAATCTTTGGAATCCAATGCGGAATAAATTTTGTAATAATTCGCCTACTGAACGAACTCGTCGATTTTTTAAATGATCAATATCATCACTAACCTGTTTAGAAGTAGACAAAGTTATTAATTTATCAACTATTGCAAAAACATCTTCATAAGTAATTGTCGTAATACGTTTTGATAGTTTAATATTTAATCTATTATTTAATTTTGAACGACCAATTTTTCCTAAACGATAATAAGAGGGATCAAAAATTCTAGAAAATTCTGAAATATTTTTATAATAATTTTTATTTAAATTAAAACGTAATAGCTTATTTGGTTGATAAATTGAATGAGTTAAGATTGGTTTATTAAAATAGAAAAATTCTGAATTTTGTAAGTTTTGACAAATTTCTAAATCTGTAACCCCCATTTCTTTTAGTAAATGGATAATTGGTTTTTGGGTTACTTTATCAAGTTGAATAATAATTTCATCTTCTTGATTTTTTATAGGGTATTTTGCAATGTTAATTTTCGTATTTTTTTGAAAGCCAAACCGAATCCATGATCCATATTCAGGAATTAATGTCGCAGTATATAATTCTTTTTCTTCATACTTTTCTTTATAAATATCTTTTATTAAATGATCGTCTTTATATTGAATAATTTTAGATTTTGTTTTTAGATATTTTGTTTTGTTTTTAAAGATTTTTGTTTGTGATTGACTTCTTCGTTTTTCTTTCTCTTTTTTGGTAAAGTTATATTTAAATTTAATAAGTTCTTTAAAACTATTAGTGAAATAAAGGTTAGATTGTATTTTAGGGCTATTAATAATTACATTAAGTTTAGGTACAATATTTAATTTTAAGAAATTAAAGTTATTAATTTGAGTGAAATTATCTAAATCTCGAAGTAAAAAATTAAGTAATTCCAAATTTATATTTAAGTTAATCAGTGCTTCTGATTTATAAGATGTTTTAGTGTATAATTTTCTAAGCTGGTTAGAATCTTTAAATAATATTTGGTTATTATTACTTTTTTTCAAAATTTTATATTTTGCAACTGTTTTTGTTAATAAATTAAAACAATTAATTATTAAAAAAATTCTATGTTGACTATTAGATAATGTAAACTTTTCATTACATGCTAACCATTTTAAAAAAATGTGAATCCGTTTTATTTTTGTGGCTAAATCTTGTGTTTTAGCTAAACTTTTATAAATCTTAAAATATTCAATAAATGAAGAACTAAAATCAATTTCAGATTCTTTTAATTGTTTAAATGAATAAATATTTATAGTTTCTCCTAGCCAATTCCAATTTTCTTTATTTTTATTTTTTTTTTTAATTGTTGGTTTTAAAAAATATAATCGACTTTCAGTAGGTAAAATTTCACTTGGAGGAGTAAAACTTTTTAATTTTCCAATTTCATTAGATACTTTTTTTATTTTTTTGTTATTCTTTTTTTGGTGCTTGTTTTTCTCAAAGTATACACCGGGACTTCGAATAATTTGGCTAACAATAACACGCTCACACCCATTAATAACAAATGTTGCAGCACTTGTCATTAAAGGTAAATTAATAATAGGAAATTTACTATGGTATTTTATAATATTTGTTTTTTTATTCCGAACTTCTAGAGGAATAACAAGTTGAGCAGAATAATTCGCTGTATATTTTTTAGCTCGAACTATATTATATACAGGTTTTACTAATGTATATTCTTGACCAAATAAAACATATTCTGTATTTTGGCTAAAATCATAAATTCTTGAAAAAGTATTTAATTCCTCATTTAGTCCTTCTGCAATAAACCAACAGAAACTTACCCGTTGCATCTCAATAAAATCAGGTAGAGCAGTTGTGTAATTCATCATATAGTAGTTTAAAAGTTTTATCAGTGATTTATTTAAAATTTAATAATTACTAGGTTTTATTAGGGATAATAATTTTGTAAAATAAATTAAAATTTTAATTTTATCCATTTATTTCAACTAAGATGATTTAATCTATATTTCCAAGATATTTGATCATTAAAAATATATAATTATTTTACAAAAAAATTAAATTGTATAGTGGTGGTAATTAGTTTTTTATTGATAAATAGTTAAGAATTTTGATGCTTAAATTTTTGATAGATTAAGGTTCTTATCGTAAAATAATGCTCAATTATTTTTTGATGTTAAGCTTAGTCTGGAAAGATTAATTTTATTAATTAATAAAATTAATAAAATTAATAACTTGATAATAGGTTATTTTAGAGTTTAGATAATATTTTTAAAAATTATGCAGCTTTTAACAACGCAGCTAACTTTGCTTTTTTACGTGCCGCTGTATTTTTATGATATACATTTTTTTTCGAACCTTTATCAATTAAGCTATAAATTGAATTTAATATAACTTTTACTTTCTCCTTATCAGTGCTATCTTGTGAAGTCTTATAAATTTCTAAATCTTTTAAAAATCTTTTTGTTAATGTTCGAACTGAACTTTTATAAAAACGATTCTGAAGATTATTTCGTTTACTTATTAATATACGTTTTTTTGCTGATTTGTTATTTGCCATAAATAGAAGTTAGATATGTATAAGTCAGTATTTATATTATAGTTTTGTTTAATAAAATATAATATATTTGAGAAAAAATGAAAAGTTTTTATATCAAATATTTTTATGTTTTTTTGAATATTTTTTAAATCATACACTAAACCCTTGATAAGCTAAGAATATTTAGGCAATATAGTAAAGTAAAAATACTATTAAAAATTCATTGTATTATAGGAATTGATATGGCAAAAAATAAAGGTACTCGAATATTGATTACTTTAGAATGTACTGAATGTAGAACAAATACAAATAAACGTTCTACAGGTGTTTCACGATACTTAACACAAAAAAATCGTCGAAATAACCCCGAACGAATCGAACTTAAAAAATACTGCCCACATTGTAATAAGCCAACTATTCATAAAGAAATAAAATAAAAGTATGTTAGCACAAAAACAAAAACTAGCGCCTATTGGAATTAATCAAAAAATTGATTATAAAGATATTGATTTATTAAAATTATTTATTACAGAACAAGGAAAAATTCTTCCACGTCGAGCAACTGGAGTAACAGTTCAACAACAACGTCAAATTGCAAAAGCTATTAAAAGAGCACGAATTTTATCTTTATTACCATATGTAGCTTCTAATGAACTTTAAATCTTTTTATAAGTTAAAGTTTATTAAAATGAGTAAGGAGGATTTCTAGCTTATGGGTGTAAGGAATTTTATTGATCGTGTATTTACCGTTATCTCAGATCTTATTCTAAAACTCTTACCTGCGAGTAAACAAGAAAAACAAGCTTTTGCTTACTATAAAGCTGGTATGGCAGCTCAAGCAGAAGGGGATTATGCTGAAGCATTAGAAAATTACTATGAATCATTGTATTTAGATGAAGATCAATATGATAGAAGTTATACTTTATATAATATTGGTTTAATTTATGGTAAAAATGAAAATTATCCTCGTGCATTAGAGTATTACCATCAAGCTGTCTCTTTAAATTCAAATTTACCACAAGCTTTGAATAATATTGCAGCAATTTATCATAGACAAGGGTTATTAGCCTTAGAAATGGCTTCTCAAGATTATGATTCTGCAATGGAAATTTCTGAAGAATATGAATATATTGAATTAGCAAAAGGGTTATTTGATAAAGCTGCAGAATATTGGTATCAAGCTCTTAAATTA
>Ga0194010_1000008_pt1 | contig 18340 bp, 16 predicted proteins | sample FLC_67_MG_FD_140372 | JGI IMG/M metagenome (GOLD analysis project Ga0194010, IMG submission 140372) | Sediment microbial communities from the Broadkill River, Lewes, Delaware, United States - FLC_6-7_MG | ecosystem: Environmental > Aquatic > Freshwater > River > Sediment | place: USA: Delaware...
ATGCTCAATACGCAAAGTTTATAATCATTCCCACGAGGAACACCCATCATACATTGCTGCGTCTGGCCTTTACCAGCAGGAATTTCTGCAACCTTAGTGCCACCAACTGTAATAGAGATCGTTCCAGCGTTTACACCACCTGAACCAACATCCTTGATATAGGCCCGATCTACCAGACCGACTACATGAGAATCTGAGTTGACATCTTCGGTAACAGAGGTCGTGCCATCCATTTCAAAGATCAATTCAGCACCATCATTGTACAGCTCATAAATGCCGTCTGCGTTATAGATCAGGGCTGGCATGGCGATTTTTTCTGCGCCAGTACCACCGACATCATCTGCTGTGCTGGTTGAAACAATAGCCAACGCTCCGTTAGATGACGGGATTGTGCGAACACCACCAGCAGACCACATGTCCTCTCTGGTAGTACCAATAGCGAAGTTGTAACCGAACTTTGGTGTACCACCTTTATTTACATTTTCAATTCCATTGCGGAGGAATTCTGCCAATTCTCTAATCATGATTATTCCTTACTTATAAATGAAGAAGTCAATGGACACAGACACCTGCGCTGCGCCCGTGCTTGTTTTCGCCTGTACCCGAACATCATCTGCTCCAGGCAAAGCTAACGGCGGGTCAAATGTGTGTGCCTGTGCGGAGTGGAAGTTATCCACAATGATTGAATGGTACGTATGCCACGCAAATCCGTTTTCACGGGCCTGTAATTCGATAGTAATAATTTGATTATTCACCACCGTACCTATATTAGGTTTGATCTGATTTACCCCTAATTTCCACCCATCAGCACGGGGGATAGACCCCATTGCCATTTCAGCAATGCCTTTGCCAGCACCAATAGTGCAGACTACATCTGAACCGACCTTAATCTTAATGTCCCCTGCGTTCGTGCCACCAGTCCCAACTTGTCGAATAAATGCTCGATCAACAATCAAGCCGACATTAGTATCACTATTAATATCAGTTGTTACATCTGTCAATCCGTTCAATTCGTACTGTAAATATTGATCTGGTTCAGGTGTTGGATCAGTATACTTCCCATCTGCGGCAAGTTTGATATAAGGAAACATCACAACCCAAGCACCTGTGCCTGTATCTGCGACATCATCTGCGCTGGTAGAAACAACGCTAATTGTATCTTCTGCGGTTGGAATAACTCGTACTCCCCCTTCTCTCCAAATGTCCTCGAATGTCGTACCTACATCTGCATTTACACCCTGATAAGGGGATAATGTGTAGACCGCATTAGGAACATCATCTTGTACTGTTCTTAGTTGGTAATAAGACATCTCTAATCTCCTTTCCAACAATAAGGGCTGGACTAATCGCCCAGCCCGTGGTTATCATTTCTTCGGTTTAGCCTTCGGTTTTTCCTTGGGTTTTTCGTCTTTTGGCTTCGGTTCTTCCTTGGGTTTTTCGTCTTTCGGATTTTCAACCTCAGGAGCCATACCAGGGGCGAACTTGCCTGTGTCTTCCACTTCAAAGCCACCCATGCCGGATGAATCAATCAAGGCCTGCGCAAATGCACCGTGGACTTTGATCACCTGACCTGGGTAAAAAGGTAAAGCGTAGTTTTTAGGGTCTTTTTTGATAAACTCAGCAAAGCCCTGTCGAATCATTCCGTCATCAAACGGGTGGTTGGATGTAAGAATGTATAGTTTTTGGGGAAATAAATTCACTGTAACCGCCTTTTGAAAGAGATGACCCCGTCATATGACGGGATCATCGTTTCTTAGTTCAATTAGGTGGTAATCCCAGTAATGCGGGTGTGGCCGGAGGCTCCCTTGGAAACTGCCAAGGAGAATTCGCCGACTACTTCGGCTTTACGGGAGTCACCGCTCTTGGCTAATTCTGCCCAGGACCAGGGGTGTAAGGTGTACAACCCGATCCGAGAGGGATCAAGAATATAAGCGTCAGAAGTGGGACACCACTTGTCCATCACGATAGCAACTTCACCAAACTGGGTGTAGATGCCAGTGACCTCAGGAAGACCCTGCTTGTTTTCATCAGTACCTACACGGAGTAAGGAAGTGTTGCCATCATACAGTTTGTAGATGTCACCAGCTACTTCGTGGTTACAAACGAACACAGAGGGATTGGATCCACCTTCAAAACATTTCTGCATTGCAGCATCGATGGTGGCTTTGGTAATCGCACCGCCAGCAGCCTGGGTCTGGGTTACAAAGGTGGGAAGACCACCCATGGAACGAACAGGAGTATCTGCTTTTCGTGCGCCATGGAACAGTTGGAATTCAAGCATACGCATCAGTTCGGGAACTGCTTTGTCTACTTGGTATTGCCATGCACCCATGGGCTGACCGTGGGAATCGGTCTGCATTTTGGTGCGGGACATACTCAAACCCTGTTGGAAGATCGAGGTGTAGTTGTAGGGCTGAGTGGTTTCACGACGACCGATATAATCGGCATCATCGCCTTCCAAACGAGCCATACCACGAATATACACAGCGGTATTGTCAGCGTGAGAAGCAGCGGTTCCAGAGAATCCACGAGTTACGGTCAGCACGTTTGTGGTCGTGTTTACAGCGGATACCCAGAGGTATTCACTTTCGATCAGGATGATGTGTCCAGGCTGGAATTTAGAACCGTCATCAACGGTGATACTTGTGGCACTATCGTCGGCAATTGCAGCAGCAAGCTGATCAGCATTTGCATTCAGTTCGTCCTCGATCCATTCAATCTTGTAGCCATCACGCATCAAGCTGAATTTGGAACGAGCAGAGTCGAGTCCAAGAATCATCTGCAAAGGAACGTCACGATATTCCTGCATATCGATATAATCGGGAATAATACGCCAGTCGATTTCATTATCGAACGTGGTCTTCAGTGGTTGGTCTAAGACAGCCATTTCTAACTCCTATGTTAGATGTCTAGTCCCTTACTCCTGTACTTTTGTCGGACGTTTGCTTTTGCAATCGTTCCAGACACTGAGGCAATTTCTGCCTTGTATTGCTTGCGAAGTATTGCCATATCGTCAGGGGTAGGGACGATTTGTTGGCCAGAAGGTGCGGAAGCATCAGGTGCTACTGGTGCCTCGTATTCCATCACGGCCATCGCTAATTTGAATGGATCATTGCCAGCTTTCTGAAGGATCCCGTTTTTCACAGAATCATCAGTGATACCAGCTTTAGCGAACAACTCATCTGCTTGACCAGGAACAGGAGTGGCTAACTCGTTCACAACATCTTTCACGTTGGATCGTTGGTCCTCAGCCAGTGCGTTTTCAATAAAAGCTTCTCGTTGCTCGGGTGAGAGTTCGCCAACCAAAGATTCTGTTTCTTTTAGGCGATTCTCAATCTTTGCAATACGACGATCTTTTGTAGCTTGCACCTTTCGGGTCACAATGTCATCGATGAAAGAGTTGAATTCCTCGTTCTGCAGTAAGTCTGAAAATGGCTTGTCATCTTGTCCTTCCGAACTGGGAGCAGGTGCCTCCTGCGCCATGTCCGTGGGGTTCAGATCGCTTTCCGAACTCATGTGTTTGCCTCCATATATGTTAAGTTACGTTATCCTGATAGTACCACAATAAGTTTTACTTATCAAGACAAACACCTTGCATAAGTTTTGCCTATGCAAGGTGTATTCTACTGCTGACTACGTGCCACTAACTGCATCAGTTGCTCTCGGCTCATGCCAAGAGATTCAGCAACCTCTGAGAGTGTTCGCATCATAGCTGGATCCATGGGGCGACCTTCATAAATAAGGTCTAGTACCTGATTGTAAACCCCACGTCCTAGTTTTTCCTGAAGCATCTTCCGATCAAACACTGGGAATTCAGTGCGACTATCTTCGACCCTGTCCACGAATTGCTGTTGCATCATGGTCTGAGGATCACGGACGATGTTCACAGGAGTTCCTTCCTCCATATCAAGGTTGTTCATTAGATCGAAAAGGTTTGCCTCTGCGATTCCTTGGAGCCTGTCTCTTTCATCATAATACCGTTTTATGACGGGATTTGCTCTCCAGAAATTGGATGCTGACTTTCCTTCTAATCGATAATATTCAGTAAGAATATCGTCGATTCCAGGGAACATTTTCTTCAACTCCTGCTTGATTTCGGAATTGTAGTATTTGTCGTACAGGTCAAGGCCACCGTAATACTTTCCTACGATAGGATCGTTCGCTTGAAGTGCGACTTTCTTATCACGGTAAGCTTGAAGATTAGGGTATCTCTGCAGGAACGCTTGCCCAGCAGCCATACCACCCTCATTAATGGCTTCATAATACATGGAATCGAGATCCTGAATTCCTTCTCCGAATTCTTTCTCAAGATTCTCGTACATCTTCTTGGTTTCCGCTTTTACGTACTGCCACTCTTTCCGTGTCATATCATCTGGGAATTCAAGCATCATTCCAGCGGTCATAATGAAATTCATAAACGACTGCCGATCATCCTCTGCCCACTCTGACAAATCACCCTTAGTCTCGTAAAACTTCTCCAACATATTGTATGGAAGACCAAAGTCTCTGGCCAGATCGTCTGTGTTGCCTGGGGGAATTTTTCCCATAACATGCCACGAGATAGCAGAATCCTTATCCGGACCAGACTTCCGTGTGGTTGAAACCAGAGAATACCAAGGATACTGGTTGTGCAAAGCATTCATAGCTTCTTTGAACTGATCATTATCCATATACGGTTTTCTTGAATACAGAGTGAAGAAAGCCTGATCTGCTGTGTCAATATCGACATCAGTTTGTGTTCTGGCCTTGAATCCAACACCGGTCAAGTACGACCACACATTACCCCAAGCTCGCTTGCCCATCGCCATGGATACTGCCTGATCCCAAAGTTTACCTTCCTGATTCTGAAGTTGTTCGAACATATAAGGTTCATACTCTGGGTTTTCAGCAACAATTGCAGATGCCTCACGACCAATGCGACGTAGTTCAAATGGAGTGTATTTCCCTGAGAACAACCGTGTTGCGGGATCAATTTCAATTGCATTTCCTGTAAGCAGGAATGATGCTCCCTTGATCGCCTGAGTTTGGGGAAGAAGTCGACCGCCCCATCGGGCAGCAGCCTCTTTTTCTCCCTGCAAATAAAGACCGCCAGCGGTAGCCAGAGTAATCAGAGGATGCCAAGATGCTCCCCACTTACCACCATCTTGCAGGAATTTGGTCCACCAACCCTTTACACGGGCAGGATCTTCAAAGTCCACACCAACGGCACCGTAAATCGGGTTCAGCGTTGCCTCTACGTTGAACACCAGAGGTTCTTTGATGATTCCACCAAAGTCAGTTTGTACACTGTGTCGCCACCACTCTGGGCGATGCACATTCAATTTTTCCGTCGCCTGACGGTAATTCATGTAAGCTGTAACAACAGCAGGGTTTTGAACAATACGCTTTGGCCAGTTTTGGTAAGACTTCCTGTACCAGAATTGATAGGGAAACAGATACGAGAATGCTGTATCCATATTCGTCTTATCGCCATAATTCAAGAATGTAAAGTCTCTTGCATTTCTGGCGAAGTTTACGGACATATTTTTCATTTCAGCAACATCAGATCGTATGATCTGCTCTGCAGCCATCAGCGCACGATTGAAATCGTCATCAGGAATAAATTCTTCCTGGTATCCCCAGTTAGCTACTACCTTATCCCTAAACTTCTCTAGTTCTTTTTTCACAATAGGAGTGTTATATTCCACTGACATTGCCACGGTAGGCTCTGCGTGATGCATTACAACTGGCCGACCCTCTAGGTCAGAAACATCCAGACCCTGCCTTCGGAAGAAGTCCATTGATTCATCTGTCATGCCCAACTGAACCCTTCTTGACTCTTTCACCTTTACAAGCAATGAATTCACTGAGTCTTCAAGGTGTCCAACCTTTATGTCTCCAACCTTGGAGTAATTGCTTCCCGTGACAGCATTTACGAAATTGACGACATTCTCTGCGTCCGACAATTCATCAACATTTTCAAACCCGTATTCAGAAAGGTTCTTCATGAATTGAGCTTCATTCAATTCCGCAGACATAACAGCCTTATTTAGAAGACCTTGGAAATTATTGTAGTTTATCGCACTTGCCTGAGTCCCAATATTGACGAACTTGCCCGTGTTTGGAACATATGTAGCCCTAAGATTCACGGAGTTCTTATAGTAATTGGTTACATCTAAGATGTTCTTTGCAGTATACTCACCCATGCTTGCATTGTAGGCATTGCCTACAGTATTGCTCCATACGTTGAATATATCGTCAATGACCTTGTTGTACTCGGCAGCGTACCTGGTGTTGTAATATTGGAAGAGAGTATCTGAAACCATGGAGTTAATCTCATATACACTCATCCCATCGATATCTCTCATCTCGAAATCGAAGGTCTGACCGATAATCTGGTCATATTTTGCTTTGTAATTATCGAAGCCAGCGTATATCGCCTCTGGTGTGTAATCATCGATGCCAAGTGTTTTCATGATTACTTTTTGCATTTCCTCTTCGTTGCCACCAATTGATGCTGCGCTAACTCGATTAGCATTTTTCTTCATGGAGTCATCGAAGTTTTTCCCATTTGCTGCGTGAGAAATCTTTCTCTGAAACTCATCCAATTTATTGTAGTTATCCAACTCTCCGCTTTCAGCAAGAGCATTTTGGAAATAAGGAGTTTGGAATTGCTCTTGAATTGTTCTTATAACCGTCTGATCAGATGATGTCTTGGTAACATCTGTGGCCACCTTGCCAAATGGATGTCCAGTTTCAAGCTCGATCTTAATTTGTCCAGCAAGCTCTGGGTTATCATCCACAAGTTCTGCAATGACTCCACCGAGATTATCCATGGTACCAGACGCTTTCATCAAAGCATCATCAACATCTTTCTCTAAAAGACTCATTCGCATAAGGAATTCGTCAAGACTAAGATCCTCCAAGGTGTCACCATCAAACCTTTGGAGAACTTCACGTAATGCACCATTCAGATCAAATCCATCAAGAACCAGCCTGTAATCCTCGAATAGGCTTGCAACCTTTGGATCAAGATACTGGCTAGGTTCACGCCATGTTTGATGGAATCCCCTGGTGGACGCATCCTTGATAACCTTGAATGAAGCGTCAATATCTCCATTGGTTTCCACCAATGTCTTTACGAAAGAATCACGAACACCTTCTGGAAGAAGGTTGATAGATTTCATGCCGTGATCACTAAGCACGTATGTGTTTAGGGTCTGCTTCATTTCCTTACGGTATTGTTTTAGCATAATACCCTGGCTCATGATTCGCTCACGACTTGCCTGAAGCCCCATTAGTTTCCCGAGGAATCCTTCCTTTTTGATCCACTTATGAGATTGATCAGTAAAAAAGCCACCAGCTTCTTCAATTGAATAAGGTACATGATCCATCTCTCGAAGCATTTTATCTACTACGTCGTCATTCTTACGGAAGTATTTATAAACATCGCCGAGAGAGCCAAGTGTATCCCCGAATCCATGATCAATAATAGAAAGCACTGTATCACTGACCATGTTCCTAACTGCATAAGCAGGGGAAAGGCCAAGATAGAACAGAGACATATAGTCTCTTGCTCCAGCAAATAATTTGCCTGGCAAAGCGTTTTCGACTGCGTTTATTGCACGGACATATGGATCAACTTTTTTACCTGCTTTGATCAGGTCATTTGTGGTTGGTGCAAATTTCTTTGCAACCTTCTCAAGATTCGGCCGAAGCTTATCCATAACTTTCATCATGGTGTCAGCGTTGCTAAGACCCTCTTTCTTGGCCTTGTTGATAACACTCAGAATCATACCAGTGTCTCCACCAGTAAATTCATGCATCATTTTCCCGAACAAAATTGTTCCGTTCGTTAGCCCTGCCTGAAGCTCCTGAAGCTTGCTCATGTTCTGCAGTGAGTCAAGAATCTTATCGGTATCTCCAGTCGCAAAATTCATGGCAGCATTCACTAGTGCCATTGCCTCTTGTGGATCATCTGTTGCCCGAAGCATCCGTGCAAAAGACGCCATGGCATGATCCATGACAACAACACGCTTTGCCTTCGTAGTGCCACCGTTGATCGTTGCAGACTGCAATACATCCACCATGAATTTATCAACGTCGTCGTTGGCTTTCATTATAAGTTGAGCAAATTCAGGAGCCTTCTCCTGAAGCATATCTTGGGTTATCTGGCCACTTTGAAGGCCTTTCTTGATACCACCAAGCATATCTTCGCCACCCTCTACAACTGTTTCAAAAAATTCCTGTGCTGTTTTTAGTTCTGTCGAACCAGGTCCTGGGATCAGCAAATCAACCCATGTCATCGGGTTTACTAGCGTATCTCCTACAAGTTCTGCCCAAGGATGCTCAAGTTCTTTTGATAATTGGAATCCGTCTTCGCCTTCACGATACCTCTGCAGGAATTCATCGACCTTTGCATGGTCGTATAGGTTCGTCCAGAACATTCTTGCAGCCTCGTGGGCTTCATCTTGAATTTCACCAGCAAGCGGATTCCCAGATTTTACAAGCTCATTGTAATCACGGAACGAGTAATTGGACATAAACAAGCCGTGGATAACTGTTTCGTCCCCAATTTTTCCGATATGCTTTCCATACAGATAGTGAGCCATCAGAGGTGTACCAATATATCGCTCGGTAGCATCTCCAACAACCTCTTCAGTTGCATCAAGGAATGATAGGGCAGACCCGATTACACCATTAAGTATATTCAACGGGTTCAAATTGATACCAGGTTTGATATCTTCAGCTTCCGCTTCCTCTGTTCGTCCGGCCTCCTCAACAACTGTTTCCTTATCGGTAGTCAGTGTTGCGATTCCCTGAAGAAGACCACCTTCTTTGGTGTTTTTCCAAGCTTCCTCTCGACGTATTGTTCTTTCTTTTGTTTCACGATAATCAAAAGCATCTGATAAAGGTTGAAGGGTCTTTCGCCAAATGCGATCAAGACCCTCTCCATAGTACGCTGTACCATCGTTGTTCCATCCAAGTGCTAATGATGGCAAATCCTGGCCGATCGGACCCTTGTCGTAATTGGGATCCTGCTCTCGAAACAATCGCCAGTCGGACAAGATTGACTCTCTATCTCCCATGGCCATTTTCTCTTGCTCTGCAGTATGATACATTCCACCAGGATTGTAATAATCACCAGACAACGCACTCTGCTGTATGTCTGTATATTCCCCAGAACTTCCACCTGAAATCTCGTAATACCCAGAGCTATTTGACTGACTGCTCTGCAGTGCTGCTTTTTGAATATCTGATAAACCGCTGTTCTCTGACATTACCAGCCAACCCTCCATTGTGTACCAGTATTAGGTTCTAAGTAAGCCATTCCTCTTTGGGCTTTATTCTTTTTCTTTCCATTGTTTCCATAAATGTTTCCAACGAAATTAGACATTCCACCACCAGGTAGATACTTGTTAGCAACATTATATTGCCAAGGATCAAATACCTTGAGGTAATCAGGGTACCCATCCATATAACCTGTGGGCTGCGATACGGTCTTTTGATCAACCGTACTTTCTAAGTCTAAAGAAACATCCTGAGGATAACTTGAGTTTATAAGCCCGAATACATCCGATGATGTAAATACAGCATCTCCGAACCTAGATTTCACAAACTCTGCTGCGCTCATTTTCACATCAAAATCAGACAAATTGACGTTTTGAGGAGCGTTCCTGATGGTTTCATATATGTATCCAGAAAATTCGGCAACATTTGTATATCCATCATATGCACCAGGGTTGCTCGCCATAAAATTATCAGTGCTATTAAACGGGTTCATAAGGTCTGTTTTTGTAGAATCCGCTGTAGCAATGGTACTATCCATAGTTTCGTTATATGTATTTAGTACAGCGACATCACCTTCTCCACCGTATTCAGACAACACAGTGGGCTGTGTCCCAAACATCCTCTCATAACCAGTGGTTGCAGGATCTCCCTGCTGACTTGCAAATGTAGGTTGATCCCCAAACATCCTCTGATATCCAGGTATATTTGGATCTAATGTTTGCCTCGGATCAATGCTCGGGACAACTGACTCTGGTATCTGCTGGCCCATCATTGTTTGCTGAATCGGTGGTCCAGACAAACTAGAAAAAGGATTTACTGGACCAGGTTGAGCAAACGGATTTACAAATTCAGGACGAGGTGGCCCAAATGGTTGCACTGGCTGAATCTGACTATCGGGCAGTGGCTGTTGAATGCCACCTTGTGTAGGGGCGATGTTTGGTGCCTGCGTTGGTGAAGCAGGTGGTCCGATCAAATCTGGTGCGCCCAAATTGCCGCCCATTCCAGGTGGAGGTGGAGTAACAGAGCCAGCTCCAGAATCAGGTGGAGTCGATACTCCTTCCTTCTGTGTGCTAACTGTAGTTGGCGTTCCTCCACCCAAGAATGCTGTTGCAAAGTTTGTTGTCACCAGAGGGTTATTCAGCGTGTTGAACTGGGGAATCTTTAGTCGGTCGCCTGGGCGAAGGGTTCTTAGTCCCCCTGTACCAGAAAAACCATTTGCACGGGCAAATGCTTCAATAAAACGCTGATCACCATAAAGTTTTCCAGCAATAGATGCCCATGAGTCACCAGGTTTGACAACATATGTCGCCTGGCCTTTACTAAGCTCTACGCCTGATTTATTTTTTAGTCCTTGAGGAGCAAGGGCTGCACCAATACTAGACCCTCGGAGGATTTGCTTGATCCGCTGCCGGATCTCCACTGCCTCGTCGGGTCGTCCCGCTGCTTCCGCTGCTCTCGCCTGTTGTTCCAATTCCTTGGTTGCTATATTCTTTTGCCCGTTGGCCATCTGCTCTGCTCCCTGTAAATTCTTTCTGGAAGTCACCTAAAATTCTTTCGACTTCTTTTTCAGCCTGGAATTGGAGTAATTCCATCTTACGTTGAGTGATCACTGTACAATCCCTCCTACTGCAGGATTAGCTCCTGCGCCTGTCATGTTATTTGTCCCTGGTAATGGGACCGGCCCTTGACCTAGCCCTGGCTGAGCTGCGCCCATCTGTTCAGCCATTCCCTGAGGAGCTTGCTGTTGTTGCATCATCATGGCTTGCTGTTGTTCCATCATTGCCTGTTGCTGTTGGACTGCTTGCGCTTGCATCTGCATCTGCATTTGCTGTGCCTGTTGCATCTGCTGCATCTGCATCTGGGCTTGCTGGATCGGTGCTTCTACCATCTGGAACCGCTGCAATGCTACTTGGTTCTCAATTAGCGAACTCTCTAACAATTCCTTGATGGATCGCTCGTACATTTCCTGAGGATCATTGAATCCTGCCAACTTGAATGCATCCACACTGGAAACATTCATCTGGGTTCGGAATGTGGCTGCTGCTTGTGCTTTGGCTGCATCCCCACCAGGTTTATACGGACTCAACTCCACAGAGATATCCAAGTAATCAATCGGATACTCTGATGGTTTGATCTGCATCTGCTTTTCATCCAGAACAAAAGGCTCTGGGGGATAGACTGCATCCTCTCCAAGACGCTGTAACCACATCAAAGTGATGTAGAGCATGTCTTCGAGAACCATTTCCGCTAACCGACGATAAGGCTGAAGCTTTTTCAACACACTATCGCTGATAGTATCAATCGCTCGACCGGGGGTGTTTGCTGCGAACTCACCCAACTGGATCACACGGGCAACCGTTGACTTATCAATTCGCCCCTGCATATCACGAGACACCGTCAATAATGAAGGATCAAGCGAACGCTGGGGAATCGGGGCAATGTTCTGCCCAGGTTTACCCATTACAATGGAAACAGAGGGATCATTTGTGTCTATTTCTGGCGGTTCATCATCGGAATATCCATCTTGCTCTACCTGAAGGTGGGGCTGGAATCCGTTGATAATTGCATTCGTGGCCAGAACTGTATCAACTGCGTTCTGTGTGTGCCATTGTCCGGACTGGTAAACGGATCTGAGTAGGGGGTTATGAACACCGTCTTCGGTATACTCCCGAACAGACCAAGGGAAAAACTCCAGTCCTGTATCCTTGGATTTATCCAACCAATACTCTGCCTGAATCTCTCCTGATACAACATCTCCACGGGGAACCTGAGACTTAGATGGGCTGGATCCTGTGTCGGATTCATTCCCCGCCACCCAGATACTGCGGATGGTCTTGCCTTCACTGTTCACTTCCCAAAGCTCATACACTACCATGTAATATGCCTCGGTCTGCGACTTGGCCAATTCCTTCAGTTTACTGATCGATGTTCGGTTCCGATTATGATATTCGGAGATGATGCTGTTGATTTCCTGCCGCTTGCGAATCAGGACTTTTTCAAGACCAGTATCCGATATAAACGGATAAACAACCCGAGGGTTGTAGAATTTGTAGTTCATTCGTGAATTTTTACGACCATGGATGGACTTAGGTTTGTTACCAGTCTGCTCCATGTCTTCGACATGTACGGCCACCATCGAGGATTTGTAGGCATGACGAGTGACCGTCTGTACAATGTCCTCAGATTTCATCCGAGATACGTTGCGAATGATATAGCGGAAGACCTCTTCCATACTCTGGGCTGCCTCGGTGTTCGCATCACCTGGACCATAAGGTTCTACCGTAATATTAGGGATTTCTGTGGAGAATACGCTGGCTGCGGTTTCAATTGCATCACGTGGGTCAGTTGAAATGACCTCGTGCATGTACATCCGCTGATCCTCTGGGACTGTAATTTCCCATTCGCAATTCACCATCTTCTCAATTTCGTCGTACATCTCGTCACGCATCTTATCCCTCGTGATGAGGGATGAGGCAAGACGGAGAATTCTACTTTCTTCCGACATTGGCTAATGCTCCTATTGCTTGAGCGTTGCGTGATTTCCGTCTACGCTTACGCTTTTTGACCACACCAACAGTGTTGCCATAAACTTCTTCCTGGGACATCTTCAAGTGTCCTTGAGCTGCAAAAACAGCCCAGTATACTGCATCTAATGTATCGTCATGGGAGGCCAGAGGGTATTTTACGAATTCTTCCTCAAACGCTTCAAGGAAATCATTCTCTGGATCGTCGAGAATCTTCAGCCTGTTTGTCCTAAAGACTTTCCCAAGCACCTTTTCAAACCTGACACCTTTGGCTGTTCTTCCTGGGTTGAATGGAAGCATGCGGTAAACCCTCTGTGGGCTGGTGGAGATTCTGTCATAGAACATCTCACCCTTACCAACTGCCTCAACCCCGATAAGGTCGATTCGCTCGTGATACTTGGAAACAAAGTTCCAGAATAAAACCTCGGCTTCCGCTGCCGTGATCTTGTTCTTACGCAGACCATCTATCAAAACCGCTGTTCCATCATCCATCAATGCAATAACTGCGATTGTCATGTAATCAGGATCATAGTTCTTTTTACGCTTTAGATTATCTTCAAGAGTTGAAGCATGGTCTACGCCAATAATAACACGTTTTTCCCTTAAGAGAAACTCCGTTTCGGGTGTATTCGGATACCGTGGATCGAGCAAGCTACGTTTCAGCCCCATCTCGTTTGCCTTAGAAAGATCGAGAAGATACATCTGGGCGTAGGATATATCCCCGATTTCCAGTTTCACCTTCTCTAACTCATCTTCTCCAAAGCGTTCTGGCCATGCGTATTTACCATTCTTTACGGCAGGAACAGAAACAACCTCATACTGCCCAGACTTCATTAACCTACGCAGGACATCGTCATCCAACCACGGTGTACCGATCATAATCTTCAGCGTTTGGTTAGGAACCGCAAGAGGCATGATGGTTTTGATCACAGTCTGCCAGGTATTTTCAAGCTCACGGTGAGATCGAGTGTTGTTTTCATCGTGGATATCATCAAAGATCAATAGACCCGTGGCTCGCTTACCAATGATCCCACGAGAAGCGTAGCCCATACCGACTACGGTGGGATCTTTCGTTTTAGAAGTGAGCTTTACCCACTCTCCATAGTCCATGGATGTGTTCTGCACGTAGTAACCAGACTGTGACCAGCCTCTATTTTTATCTGGGACGATGTGGGGGAAGACGGCTTTGAATCCTGAGTTGAACTCAATTGTGTCAGCGATCTCTTTTGCGTTATCTTTGGCGATATCGTCGCCTACCTGGATCAGTACATTTGTCGTATCAGGGTGGTGGCCAATATAAAAAGTAGTAAAGCCAATCGTAACAGTAGTCGTTTTCGCACCGCCACGGAACACCTCCAGAGCCATCTGATTCTTTTCGGTATAGCACTCAAATATCTTCTCAACGATGGGCATCAAATGTGGCAACACAACCAGCCCCCCATGCGTCAATTCAAAGTAGGCTTTGAAGCCATCAACAGTGAACTCCTGCGCTCGCTTGATCAGTTCTTTTTCTTTCAGATAATCAAGGAGTTGGGAGTCCGTCATATCACGGAGATCATTCACCTAACAACCCCCTGTTACGAGCTTCCTCGTATACGTCCTGCAGATCATGGATATACCTCTCTGCCGCCTGTTTGATTTTGGGATCCTCGTCAATATTCGACTCAAGCATGGCCATGATGCGATCAAATGCCTGGAAAGACTTTGCACTCTTCGATGCTGCGATATCCGTCAGGTTGTCCAGCACCTTGCCCATGAAATCCTCGAAGGATCCGTACTTTTCTGCAATGAATGTATCGGCCTGCATCTTGATCATCTCGTTGCGGGCAACCCGTTGGACAGTGATCGATACTGCCTTGGCCTCTTTCATCTTGTCAGATAGTGGCAGTGAACCCAAAAGTCCACCAGACTTACGTACAGTGGACCGGATTTGAGTGTCGTCCATGATGTTGGTTCCCAGTTCCCAAGTATCCTGAGACTTTCGATATACATCAACATACTGGAACAAAACAATGCGCTCTGGCTGGTCTTTCTTCTGGATGATCTTCTCGTACCAGCGACATGGCCACACATCCATCCCGAACTGCTCTTTCCAAATCTTGTTGAAAAACTCTTGGTGATCCTTGGCGAACTCAAATAACCCATCTGGGTTTCTGGGGTATCCCTGCTCTATCCAAGATAATTTCTTACGTTCCAAGTAAATCCTCCAGATCATCAATACCCTTGGAGAAGCGATGCTCAATGCCTTCGCTGTCCAGTGCCGAGAAGAATTTTAGCTGATCAGGGCGTGGTTTACCCCCCTCCCCCTTCATTTCTACGAATACAACCCGTCCATTCTTCATCAATAACAGGTCTGAAAGGCCTTTTGTAGAGCTATCTCCAAGGTATTTCCACCAGAAGAAGGAGATTTTACCCTTGCGTCCACCATTGAAACGGACAACAATCCAGCCCAGAGACTCAAATAATTCAATAACTTGTTTCTGTGCAACTGATTCTTTCATGAACTTATTATATACTAAAAGCAAAAAAAGCACAGTTACGTGCTTTTCTTGATTCGTATGCAACCTGTCAGATAATCGGAACACATATTCTCGTTTCGCCTCTCGATCCTATGTGTCTGCCGTGTATATTTGTTCAGACCACGGCGATGATTATTTGTCCGTCATATGACGGTGGTTAGTGGAGCTGCTCGGTACTGCCCCGAGGTCCTATATAGTGCGCTTCGGCTTTCCATATAGTCGAATCTATTCCTCAGCCCCAGGTGTTGCCCCCGGCACGAAACCAGTCAGGGCAACTCAAACTGTAGGAGGTTTGATTGACTTATAATACCACATATGATAACATTGTCAAGTAAGATAACATAACTTTAGGAGGTATCATGGATAAGAAGCTAGAGTTACCAGCAATGTGCGCCTTATGCGGTCGATCGAAGAATTGCGAGATCCTGAAGCGTCGCATCAAACATGGTGTTGAAGCCGTGGTAAAAAGCTGTCCCTTGTTCAAAGGAGGAAAGGAGTTTTATACAAATGGTAAGAAAATGCGATAACGAAACCTGTAAGAACTCAGCATTCAAATTGGTTGAGATTCATAAGGACACCTGGGTTGCGCTTTGCCCAGCATGCATGCGCCACCACGTGCATAAGACCTATGCCACGAAACTGAGAATAAAGGATCTAAAATGAAAAGTATCGTTGGATTGATCGTAATATTTACTGCGGTATTTATCGTATGGCTGAGCCTAAAGTAACCTGTTACTTTTGTGGCAACGAGGCCACGGGCATCTTATACACAACACCATTGTGTAATGCCCATATGAGGGAGAACATGTGTCTCCGTGGATTAATCGCTCAACGGGCAGTCTCTGACAGTGTTGTTGAAGCGTTTGAAAAAATTTTTGTAGGACCATAAGATTATGTATAAGGTAATACACGGATTTGGAAACACCCTTGCCTTCTGGGGAAACCTACTCAAGAACTGGGGGCTTGATCTGAAGTCATGGGCCTGGGCGAAGATTTGGGGCATCGAAACCAGCTTCACCTTCAAGGCGACTGACAAAGAGGTTGCAGAGGATCTCTACAAATTGTACACCGATGAAAGCCCCGTTGATGCTGCATGGCCGATTTTCATGGAGATGAAAAGTGATTCTATTCTAGGCACAGAAATGGGCCGGATGATCGCTGATGGATATTCCAGGCTTCTTCAGGAAATGATGGATGAAGAAAATGATCACTAGAGAATTACTTGAAAAAGCGCAAAAAATTTTGGAGCGAGGAACAAAATGAAAAAACACAACCAGCCAATTGAAAAAATTATCGAAAGTTGCAAAATGTTCAGCCCGTTTCAGTATGAGTATATTGATTTAGAAACCGCAAGAAATTATTATGGATGGAAAATCACCATGAATGGTACAGTTGTTCATAGGTGTCTGAGCAAGAGTGATGTTGTAAAGCTGACCGAAATCATTGACGAACATGTCAAAAGTCATGGGTTTGAGGTTGAATCAAACTTTCCGGAGAGAGGGCAAATCCTCAAACGTTACCGGAGAGAGAAATAATGAGAAAATGTTGCGATGAAAAACCCGCAGTCAACAGGTGGACAACAGACAGACCAATGTGGAGAATCTACTGCCTGTACTGCGGAAGCAAAACCAAGTGGTACTACGCATACACATATGCCGTTGAAAACTGGAACGAAGGAAGAATAATATGAAATGCCCATATTGTAAAGAAGACAACCTGACCGTCACAGAAGAAGATGGAGATGAATTCCAGGCCGGATGTTGGGACTGTGGCACGAGAGGCCCGATCAAATTCAGCAGGGAGGAAGCGATCGAGGCATGGGAGAGAATTGCGCCAGATAACCCGTTTATCATTCCACAGACAGGTAAACCCAAAGCCATCGACCCTGGGCGCAAAGACTGCCAGTGCCTGTACTCAACGATCATCGACAACGTATGGGCCTGTGCAATATGCGGAAAGAATTTATGAGGAGAATAAAATGAAATACGAAGCATATACCGTCATCTCGATGGGCAAAGATGGTGACGGGTTTAGATATTACAGATTTGCCAACACATTCAAAGATGCGCAAGAGGCGATGCGTGTCGCATATGAGCAGCACCTGAATAGCCATTACAAGAAGTCCGTGGGAGTAATTGCTGCTACTGGCGAAATCGCCTGGCAGAAGGACTCACCCGATGCAGAGGTCGCAACAGAATTCCGCAAATATTGCGATTCAGTATCTAAAGAGATTGCAATTGCGACAAAATTTACCATAGACTCATTAAAAGGAGAATAAAATGTTAGACTGGCTCACAACACCAATCGAATTCATGAACATCCACGCAGCGCTTCTATGGCTGATCTTCATCGAGGTCGTCTTCTTTAGCGACTAGTGATACAATAGTTATACAAGACTAGCCGAGCCTCTGATTCAAGCTGAAATGTTGCTAGTTTTTATAAGAATTCCCCCCAAGCCTCTCAACGATGCGATCTCGTGGGGGGCTTTTTTTATTACCATAGCATGTGGGGGAAATGGTTACAATGTTTCACATGAAACATCAGTGGGGCTGATGACTATGGACCCGATGTCATCAGTGTGGTTTATGAGAGAGGGGAAAATGGTACATACACGAGCGGGCGTAGGGAACCCAACAATGCAACCTACCAATCGCTCCGCCGTACCTCCCCCACGTACTACCTACCCTACCACCGCAGCTGAAAAATAGAACATATATTCTAATCTCTCCTCCCCCCTTGCCATTGCTCCGACAGCCGGACGTGCCCCCGTTGTACCGTCGTCCTGTCTTCTCTCATTCTGCACCTGGGTTCCTGGGGTTCCTGGGTTCCGACGTTCGCAATGGCTATGTTTCATGTGAAACATTATCGGGTTTGGCTTGGGAAAATGTTAGAACAGGCGTTCGGGTTTGCTCTCCCTGCATAAGCATCATTTTCAGAACACCTATTCTTAGAACCCCGTGACTACGATCCTACTATAAGCAAAACCTATCATAACTCCCATCTATCATAAGTAATTACTTCTTGTGC
>Ga0194010_1000012_pt1 | contig 16062 bp, 17 predicted proteins | sample FLC_67_MG_FD_140372 | JGI IMG/M metagenome (GOLD analysis project Ga0194010, IMG submission 140372) | Sediment microbial communities from the Broadkill River, Lewes, Delaware, United States - FLC_6-7_MG | ecosystem: Environmental > Aquatic > Freshwater > River > Sediment | place: USA: Delaware...
TTATCTTTTTTAATTCTTTATCGTACATATATGCTTTAACATTTTGTTTATACGCTTTAAGAATAATATTAACTTGTTCTTTATTAGTTAAAGCCAAAGCACAACCATCAAGAACAACAAACTTATCTTTTGGCATGATAGCACTTATTTTATCAACATCTATAAATATTTCATCGTCTACGTTTAATATCATAGTATCCCCCTTAAGATAGGGAGGAGGACTATGTTCTCGCCCTGCTCCCTTACATTATTTTATACAGGCACATAACCACAATGTGCTTGAACTTCCCAAGTACCCAAGAGAGTACCAGAGAATTTCTCAGTATTAGCACCGACTGACGTAGCAGAAATACTATCATCAAGTCTCATTTTAATGAATCCACCATGCGGAAAATAGATGGGTCGTACCCACGTTCCAGCATCAATAGCATTAGTGGAAGCAGTATAATCATTAGCAATGACCTGAGCTGCTGTGTTAGGCACAGACAGACTCGACCAACTTGCAGTGATCGTGCTGCCAAGAATATTACCATGCGTATCACTGGAAGCCGGGACAGGATCTTCGGTCTCCAGTTTCCCTAACGTCACACAACTTGCATGAGCCGCTAAAGAAGATTGTGATGCAGATATATAACCCTGAGCAAAAACACGAAGCGCCGTACCAGTAAGATCAACGGAAGCAAACGCTACGCTGCTACCAGCAGAACCACTATATTCAAACTGATGGTTAGGAGCAGTTTCTGAATGAACTGCAAACATATTAATTTGATTAACCATAGTTCGAGGCGGAACTTCTAGGATTTTAAAGTGAGTAGCCGCAATAGTTGCTACAGAACTAGCTGATGTAAACGTAACATCAGACGTGGTAAAAGTTCTGTCATTATTACCAGACAGATTACTACAGTTCCATCTGTTACGTAAAGTAAATCCACCTTGTCTTGGGGTGGAAACAGGTGCTACATCTGGATTGGTACTTACAGAAGTAAGATCAACAGTCGCAGCACTTGTCGAAGTTAAAGTAATTGTTGAAGCCATATTTTATTTCCTTTTTAGAGTTACGATCTCTTGGGGAGTTTTGCCAGGGGAACGGGAGCTTACGATGACACCCTATTTACCCTGGACTTGTCACTAATTACTATTACACATTATGAGTTGCAGAATAAGCAGACATAACGATCTTGCCATAGTCCTTGCTGTTGAACAGCGTGGATTTCAGACCGAAGATCGAACCACAACTAATGCCTTTCTCATTCCCATAATCATCAGTCTGCTCATACCAAGACATCAGATTATCTTTACCCATACGTTCTTTTTCAATACCATCATATGCACTACCTCGTGCGAACACACCAGCCTGAGCACCAAGGAACAAGTTCCTTCGTACAGTAGAGGCCGCAGCACCCGTAAATGCTGGGAGATAATTAGACTCCATGATGATCATCCCATTATAAACACCAAGTGCGCCAGTGAAAATAGGATTAGAAAGACCACGTTTATTTGCATACATTTGAATGGTAGGCCAATCAGTATAGGCCGAGTTAGCAACATCCAAACGAATATCCGTTACCGAATAAGGATGAAGCACAACCACAAAGTATTCCTGCCCGTCAATAATAGCAGGACGGATTGGAGGCGTAAGAGTCTTTGCAGCTTCTTTCGCATAATCCATATCAGCCAACTGAATCTGATCATTATTACCAAGAGATGCTTCCTGAGTTGCCAGGACAGTTCCCTTAGCTACATCACCACAAACGATGTAATGGTCTGAGTCAGGTGCAGTTGCTGTATTGCCAGCAAAACTAAACGTGGTATCACCACACAGAGATCTGAAACAATAACTGTCTAGTTTTCCTGCAAACCAATCAGCCAGATTACTCTTAGCATCCATACGCATATCATGCAAAGTTCTTTGCTGAGACATACGCCTGAAAGCATGTGCATTTCTGAGCTGATCAATTTTAACTGAATCCTGGTAGTAGACCAAGGCTTCTTCGTTGTCTCGCATACGATTATCACCTTCTACACCAGCACCAGTCATCTGCATTAAGAGATCATATTTAATCTGATCACCAGCAGATTTGGTTAGTTCTGTAAGTTCTTGAATGATGGCACGTTTATCCGTTCCCATCAATCTATTCATCATAGTGGCTTTCAGAGCCTCACGCATGGTGAGTGAAGACCACAGTTTTACTGTTTGGGCATCATTAGTTCCAAATGCTGTTACTGCCATTTTATTTCTCCTTTATATTAGGTTCTAAATCTGATGCCATCCTCTTTTTCTTCTCTTTCATACGCCTTTAAAAGAGTATCAATATCTTTATCAGACATACTGTCTATATCTGATGGGCGTAAATTTTCTAATCTATCCATAATAGATAGTTGTCCAGCTTTAGCGTTTGCGTTTCTTCCAAGGTTGGATGGCTTTCGAAGTACCTTTTGAAACCTGCTGTCCATCCTAGGCTCTGAGTATTCATCTTTTGGGAAGGCTACATCAGATACATTCTTCAGCATCCTTCTAAAGTGATCTTGCGAATCTTCGGCAGTAACGATATCAACGATATCCATTCCTTTAAATAGCTCATTGAATTCATCACGTAACTCTTTATCGAGTACATAATCCAATGCTTCTCCAGAGGTTAGAGCACGTTTTACACCGTTCTCTTTTGCGAAGTCGAAGACCGCATCTTCTACCCATTTACGAGCAGCCCGATATTTGCCAGCGGCAAATCTGTATCGCTCGTCCTCACCAATAATGCCTTCTCTCAATTTATCAGCAGCATCTTGTGCTTGTGCGGCAGTATTGACTTGCTGGAGCTTATTCTCCAGATCCATAATCTTTTGTTCATATGGAGATATTAAATTGTTTACTGCATCTTGATCAACCCAGCCATTGCCATCGTCGTCATAGATCACAGGTAAGCCCCTCTTCTGGGCTTCAGCAGCTTCGTGTACAGAAAGCGATTCCATACCTTTCTGCTGGCGTTGTGATAGGATACCAGATACTGCACTTTCTAATTGTTCCAATCGTCCAGCAGTTGCTTGACGTTTAGTCCTTTCAGCTTTAGTTGCAGCAAGTAATCCTTGTTTTTCTTTTTCTAAACTTTCGATTTGTGTCTTTAGCGCCTCAACATCTTCAGCGTTATCAGATAGTAAACTAGTTTCATTTGATTGTTCATCTTCTAATAAATCGCTTAATAGATCATCACTCATAATTCATCTCCCTTTCTCGATGAGAGTCTCGGAACTCCCCTGTTTTATTTTGTATCGAGGGGATAGGCTTTCACCCATCCCCTCTAGAAACATGACACTGGGGGGAGGCAATGTCATGATATCTTTTTCGACCTTAAGTTGTCGTCACTACCATTTCTGGATTTCTTTGCCCATTTCTGTTTTAACAACTTCTTTAGGCTCCTTTGTACGATCTCCCCACACTATCCGGTCATAATGACCGTTCTCTACATAATTCTTGTAGGATCTAACGAATCCTATCCAGCCCTTTTGTCTCCTCATCGGAGAACCCTTTCTTGCATCATTTTCCATCTTTCTTTTTAGCCCCCTCTTTCTCTTTAGACTTTGCTGATTCTTTAGTGGCCTTAGCACTTTCCATACTGGCTATGAACTGTAACATAGCTTGTTGCTGTTGCACATCCAAAGCAGCAAATTTAGTTATCATAGACTTCTGATCCTTCTCTGTCATATGACTTATCTTAGCCATACCCAACATGAAGTCCATAACATTTCTTTGTTCATCAACTTTAATCTCTCGGTCTTTAAATTCAACTTCAAGGTTCTTCATCTCTTCTTCTTGTTCTGAAGCTGCTTGCTGTTGCTGGTTGATATACTCTAACCAAGCTTGTTTCTCAGTAGCTGAGATTTCCAGCTTGTCAATAATCTGCTGCGGAGGAACAGGAATACGTTCCTGCATCTGCAACAAAGCTTCAAGCTCAAGCATCCGCTTCGAAACATTAGCTGATGAAGGTTCTGCTACAACATTATATTCTAAATTACGAACATCTCTTAGATTAGCAACCATCTCAGTTGCTGTATCTATGATTGTTCCATCCTCATTAATTTCATATCTATCATTCTGACCAAGCACACGAAGGATTTGTTGGTCCGGCATATAGGTCATTATAATAGCAAGTTGTCTTTTAAACAACTCTTGCTTAGCAAAATTAAAGTTTCTAAATAGAGGCTTTAATAATGTCATACCCTGTTGTTGTCTCATTCTAACTACAACACCAGGTTCTTGACGACCACTATCTTGTCCTAACAGGTCTGGGTTAATACCCGTAATCTTCTTGATAATGTCCTGTGAGAACTGTTCCATTTGCATCGGAGCATTAGGAAAGGTTGGGACGGTACGCTCTTTGATCTTCCCCCCAGTGATCGCACCAGCATTCGTCCATGTTATTTCCCCAGCTACCTTCATACTTTGAGTGGCCTGTTGTTCATCAACAAAAGCATCTGTCTCAGCATATATCCCAGGTTGAACTTGTTGGTTCAACATATTGAGTGCTTGACTCCATCTCTTGTTAACTTCTCGTTGAGGATCTTTAATCAACCTAACAATACCATAATGATTGTTAGTTCGTTTACTTGTATCTCGATAAGCAATAACAGGTACAAGACTAAATCCATCAAAAGGTAGAGGCGAGAGATCATCATAAAGAATCTCATCACCGATAAACTGTAACCATCGAACTCTTTTATCATACATAGTCTCGATAGTCATTTCTTCTTTAAATGTTTCTTTGAACTGTTCCTTTTGTTCTGCGGTAGGCAACGCAGGAATCTCTACAAATTGACCAACCTCTGGGTTAAAAGCAAAATACTTTTTATAATATTCCCAGTATTCCATATGAACTACACGTAGCATGTTCCGACCACGATCATAGAAATCTATATCTTCACCAATTTCTCTTTCGTAATCATCAGATTCTGGATCACTAATTGGCATCCCCTCTTCGTTTAATGGGTCTGTAGTCGCTGAGAAATTAGAACCAAGTTCCATCATATCATTCATTTTCTTTTGAGTAATATTAGGGAACCTTATTTTAAAATCCTCTTGTGTCATCCATCTATCCCACACAATAAAAGAGGCATCTTCTAAAGTAGGTCTTCGTGCTGCTGGATCAAAATGAACCTCATGCACAGGAACATCTATCTCAGTCATTTGGATATCACCAAATCTTTTTGGATCTGGTTGAAAATCTATTGCAACCCAACCTCGTCCACAAACAACCGCAGACTCTAACGCACCATCTTGCTCTTCATCAAAATTATTAGACTCAACAACGTAGTCAGATAAATCATTTAATACGTCACAAAGAAAAGCATCAGAGGGTTCAAACGGACTGGCTCGATGAACGATCTTATTATCCTCGTTCATTCCCATAATAAGATCACAAGAGGATTTAGTTAAATTAAATGTTAGAACTGGACGCAACTCCTCTTCTAAGATCTGTTTCTCCTCAGCGGTCCATTGCTCACCGTTCTTAAAATCAGAATCTTCTTTAGCCATTTTTTGAAAATAACTATCTTTATATTCTGCTTCTCTAAGAAGTTCTTTAGCTTTTCTTAATTTGTTTTTCTTACTTAATTGTTCTAACATACGTTATCCTCTATTCTGCCCAAGGTTTTGCGTTCTCTATATCTTCAGCTTTCCAATCTTCGTACTCACCATCCAGTACTTTCTTTTCACTAACATATCTATCTCGTTTACCACAGAAATCACATACTGGAAAATATCTTATTCCCTTAGCGGTATGTTGTACGTACAAACTTTGATTCTCATGAGCGCAATTAGATTTAGCCAACATTTCATTTAGAACTTCATCAGGATCTTTGGGTTTTTCTTTACGAATTTCAGCTAATTTCGTATTCAAAGCTTCTGCTTGTTCTTTAGGAAACTCTACTTCTGTGATAGCCTTTTGTGTTGGTTTTACTTCATCCTCAATGTGTTCAATGTATTCCATCGTTGTACTGTTCAATGGAATAATATGACCAGCTTGAGATACTTGGCATCTAATTCCTTTAGCTCCAAGTTTTGGTGATATATTTTTAAACTCAATCTCTTCAATGTCCAGTGTTTTACCACTTACAAAATGTATTCTTCCACTCATATTATTACTCCTCCCTTGCGTACTAAGATGTCATCCAAGTACGCCGCCTCCTCTTACTGAAGAAACGACTAATTAATTTATGATCACTTAGTATACCCACTCTTTCAGACGCAAGCAATGCGTAGTTTAATGCGTGTCTATAGTGATCTGGTCCTAGCTTTTTGTATCTAAATATTTTAGCTCCAGTCTCAGGATCTTCTTCGAGAACTTTCGCCACATTACAAACCTCTTTAACAAATTGATCAATTTCTTGATTCCGCCGTGGAAGTTCAACTCCACCAGGCGTAGTAATTAACTCATGTGTCATATCACAGATTTCAGTTCTGTTTCCTTTAATGATATGATCTTTTTCATCCCAGGCTATTTGACCTGTCTTAGTCTCAACATAATTACAACCAAACACTGAAAAGTTCTCAGCTTTTTGAAACTCAACAACCTTACGTTTCTCTGGAAACAAATCTAACACAGCAGACTTTACACCAAACTCTCGGGCTACATCATGCAAATCATTAAAACTGTCATACCGAGCAACTTTTAAAATCTTTAGTGTGTTGCGTGTTTTGCGTTGTGCGATTACAGTGTGTAATTTCGTTCCTACGTCCACCCCCATGCATGTTGGACCCTCATGCTTAGTTAACATGGGATCGTTGCTACAGCAAGCGTACACGTCGTTGTGTGTCAATCTATTCTCTGCTGGGATGTATGCTCGACCCAATGTCGAGTTCATCACCTCAGATAGATTACCAAAAGGTGGATCTTCATATTTATTTAAAATATAAGTAGGATCAACATAAATAGAATTAAGCTGACTAATCCACCATCCAACGAGAGTATTCGAACGAGAAGGGTACTGGGCGACCCATCGTCCCTTGCTAGGATGAACTTCAGCCAAACAATGAACACAAGCACGATAAGCAGTTCCATCAAGTTTACGTCGAATGCTGTTAGGAAATTCAAGATCAAGACTTGCCTCCTTTCCACAGGAAGGGCACTCCACCATCCACACTCTTTGGTCGCTACTTTTATATTTTCTATCCATTCCATAATCTGGTATGGTAGGTGTCCCAACATAAATTAATTCTTTGACCGATGAGTGGGCTACACGATACTGTGCCAATTCAATCATAGATTCTTCCATCTCGTCAAACTCATCAAATGTTACTCGATCAACTGAAATCGTTTTAAGCTGTGAAGAAGATTTCTTTGTTCCACCAACAGTCTTTGTTGATCTTGCGCCACGAAGATACAAGAATCCTCGACCTACTTTCTTTATGTTCTGAGCATCTGTATTCTGCACGTAAGCTCTAATAAATGGATTGTTCTCAATCAATGGATCGAATCTAGCTTTACTAAAGTCTTTTACATCATCCCTTGTAGGGAACAAATAAAGAGAGCCTTGTGGGTATCTTTCATGAACATGCCCATGCAAAGTTTTCAGAACATTTATTTCACTTGCACCAATCTGTGCTCCTTTAATAAAACATTGTTCTGGTGCATCCTCTTCCAACCATCCAAGTTGGTACTCGTGGTTCTTTAATGTCCACGGCCCAGCAGATAATTGTAACTTATTATCTGTTATCCAATGAAATGCATTTGATGCATGAATTAATCCTAGCACTTGCTCATCAGATAGTTTTGTTAAATCTGCCCCCAATTAAAACTCCCTCCACACAGGTACTTGTGCGTACACTCGTGCCATAATATCTTCTAACTCAGTTCTAAACTTCTGTGTCTTCTCGTGTTCTCCATATAAACAAACACCACCAGTTTCGAAATTAATGTCCATAACAAATACTTCTTCAGCATAAGCTTGTTCCATCCAGTTTAATAGATACAACATAGACAATTCATCATCTGTTAGTGTGGGCATAGTAGCCATAGTTAATTTTTATCCGTGTGCTCATACCAATCTAAAATAATATGATGTATATTAGCTGATGCCCCTTCGTTCTCAAGAACAAAAGCATAATTAGTATTTTGCTTTAAGATCAATTCACCAACATTTCGTGATTGAGCATATGAAGATCTTCCAGCAGCTATTTGCTCCTCATGAATAATAGTTGTGCCAAGAGTGAGATTAGCACCAGCAGCGTCTGTTTCATCCCAAAAAATAGCAGAGCCAGTTGTGTCTGGATTACTCTTTGTTTCTATAATTGCTGAGGTATTACTGCTATTTCTGTTTTTGTTATATGCTGTTAGAAGAGATGTACCAGTATTGCTTGCTATTGTTACAGCTTCATATATTCTAAACCAAGCTGCTCCCGTTGCAGATGCCATAGCAAACATATGCAACCACTTAGTTGTGTTAGGGGTTGTGATTGTAACAGCAGTTAAATTATCATCAGAGTTAGCAGTTGTTTGGGTAGCGTTCAAAATATAAGCACTTCCACCATGTGTTTCATGATGAGCATAGTCTATTCCAACCATCGCATGTGTGCTAGGATCTAACCGTACAGTTCTAAACTTACTATTTCCTCTATCATACGTATCACCTGACGCAATACGACCAGCTATAATGTTAGGTTCTGGCATTAGTTCACCCCCATTAGACTAATTTCAGTACTAATCATATCTTTTATTTCTGGTGTGAAATGATCTTTGTTATGATCAATAAATTTTGCAGCCTCAGATTTATTGTTAGTATTAATTAAAGTTCTAACAAACATGGTAATATCTTCACCAAGTCTTAGTAAATCATTTTTGTCAAGATCATCTCTAATCTGGAGACGAAGACTAAGTTCTGCTGCAAGCTCTTCATTCCTTGTTTTCTTACGTGGTTTTGGTTTAGCTGGTAGCGGTGGACGAGATTTCATTCTACCATCTTTCCCAACTATTGATTGTCCCATATTATCTTTAATCATATTATTATCCTTTTGTATATCCTAAATAAGCTACAGCTCCAACGCCAGCTACCACAGCACATAAGCCTTTGGTGTACGTCAGAGGATGATTGATGTTCCCACCACCCTGGAATCCATTAAGGCTTACGTCTATCTTAAAAGCTACGATCTTATTTTCAGTAGCTATATCACCTGTTGCAGCTACATCGTACACAGACACTGTAGCGTCTGCTGCTGCTGCGATAAGCGAACAGAACGTAAGCTTACCACCTACTGTGGTTAATTGATGTGTCCCTGCTGCCAGTTCGTAGGAAGGTCTTGAGTTCATACTAATCCTCTTTTATCTTTATTGATTCGACTATTTCTTCTAACGACATATCTTGGTATTGTTTATAATCTGGGAATAGTTTCTTACCCCCGTTATGTTCCACATAAGAGAAGTCCCCGTTCATATGTGCCCACAGCATCCAACTCCGTCTAACGTGTGATTTAACAAAGTTAGGTTGATCCATCAGACCGTTATTAATCGAGACTAACAAATCAATCATATGCTGAATACCAAGCTGATCCTCGGTTATAGACCACTGAGTACCTTTAGCGTACTCATACTCTGTGCAACCTCTTTTTAAAATAACTGATACATCAGGAGAGATCACATCACTAACAGCTTCTCTAACTTGCTTGTATCTGTTTAGTCCAGCCTCTGGCCCTACGTTATAAAAATAACCACCGTAGAACTTAGGAACATAATCTCTAACTTCTATACCACATTTACTGGGGCAATCCATTTGGATCTGTAGTTTCTCCAAAGTTAGTAATTCACTAAATGTTCTTGGAGTTACTACTACCTTCCAGCAGTTTAAACATCTTGTTGAAATAATACCATACTCATTGAATAAAACACTATGATCCAATGAACACTTCATTCTTGGATCGGGTCTTGTGTGATTCCAAGGAGTATGCTGTATTACCTCTGATGCTGCAAATTGATCATATTTACCTGTAGCTGGATTCCACCTAAACCCAAGTTTCTTAAATCTGCTGAATAGACTGATAACATCCTCAGATTTCCACTTGGCAGCAATACCTTCTTCCACCATAAGATCATAGATCTTTTTGTCACTTGTTTTAAATCCCATATTATTATCCCCCGATAATTAAATTAGTTAGTGGCTGTAAAGATTCCAGATGCAGACATCTCAAGTGTTAGATCTCCTGCTACGTTACCTTTGGAACTACCAATATCAGCATACGCTATTAACCCATCTGTAGCCGTACTGCCTGTACTCTTGTATAGCACTGCATACTTAGCGTCTGCAAATCCTGAAGCATCTTGTGACCAAGTGACATCCGCTGCATCAAATGTTACAACAGCCGTTGACAAAGCCACAGATTTAGAGGCCAAAGCTGCCCCACCAGCAGAATAACCAGAACCACTAACTTCCGTAGCACCAAGATCATCTCTGTAATCGTGCGTTGCTTTTGCTGGAGTGTACGAGCTTGTTACTAACATACAGTTAATTGTATCAGTATCAAAATCAATTGCACCACCATTGTGTTGTAATAAAACCATGTTATCATAAATTACCCAAGCCATTTATTATCTCCTTATACTAGATCGTCTACTATATTTTCAGTAATTTCATTGTTCTTCTTGTACTCTTTCATACCTTTTACCCATCGTTTAAGCTCAACCTCAAACTCCACTCTTCGTGGTCCTTCGGGTAACTTCTTGATGTTACGTCTGCACTTAATAATACGACTCTTTGCTCTTGCCATATTTCTGCTGGATATACGATAAGGCTTACCCTGCATGGCAGTAACATGACGGCCCTTCATCTTCTCTTTATTTTTCTTTTCGCTCACAACAACTTTAGAGATCTCTTCTACCACATCCTCTATTTGTTCTTGTTCTTCTTTACTCTTGGATTTGAACCAATTAAATATTCCCATACTAATCTCCTTACCACCATAAAAAATAATGTATTGAACTGCCACCCAGTCCAGGGGTCGTACCAGTGACAGCTTTACCAGAATAAACTATATCATCAGCTGATATTAAAACTGTCTCGTTAACAAATAAACCTTGCTCTGTAAAAACTATATTATCTGATGGAATTGCTATTTGAGTCTTTGCGTTACCTAAAACATTTCCTTCAGCATACACTATATTGTCTAATGCTATGGTGATACTCTCTGCATCATTAAGATTAAGATCACCTTCTGCATAAACATAGCTACCAACGCCAATTTGTATAATTCCAGCTTCTTGAACCAGGATATTATTACCGCTGTAAACTATGTTATCCCTTGTTACAACTATACTTTCGTCAGCTTTAACATTAAGATCTTGCTCTGCATAAACTATGTTATCTAAAGTTACTGTTATAATAGAACTAGCATTTGTATTTAGATTCTGCTCAGTATATACTATATCATCTTTTGCGATCTGTATTACTGCTGTTGCATTTATTGTTAGATCATTTTCTTCATAGACGATATTATCTAAAGCTATTGTAATCTTTTCAGCAGCTAAAACAAATAAATCTTGTTCTGTATACACTACATTGTCTAATGCAATTGGGATATTAGATTTAGCATTAGTGTTTAAGTTTTGTTCAGCATAAACTATATTGTCCAACGCAATAGCTACTTGTGTCTTTGCATTAACAACTAAAGTATTCTCTGCATAAACTATATTGTCTAAAGCAACAAGAATCTTTGATTTTGAATTACCAACTATTCCAAGTTCTGTGTATACTATGTTGTCAAGAGCAATAGATATTGTTTCAGCTATATTGGCTGTTAAATCATTCTCTGCGTATACAATATTGTCAAGAGCTATAAGAACAGATTCTGGATTTAATACTGTAAGATCTTGTTCAGCATATACAATATTATCAAGAGCAATTTGTATTGTCTCACCCGCCGCCGTATAAACAATCGTTAATTTTGGTGCTTGCGATGCGTTGTTGCCATAGTCTTGAAATTGTATTCTCCTATCAGTAGATCCTGCATCGCCTTTGCAAACAAACGACATTGCATTCCCAGATGCCCAATTCTCTCGGTCAACAATTTCCTGAACTATTGTTTTTATTTCTGGACAAAAAATCGCACTATCATCTTTGCTCCACCATTGCTCATCTGTTGGGAATGAATCAAAATCAAGAGCCACCTCCGCTGTTGTCAACGTCATGTCTCTTGGCGCAGTTGTATTAAAATCTTCCGAGTCGTCTATGTCCTGCGCCGTCCAAACGTTTTCGGATAACCCGGTTCCTCCCGGATACTTTTGATACCCATCAATAAAGCATCCATCGCCAATTGTCGCTCCCTGCGGAACAGTAATGTTTTGAAATCTGACACCAGCGTACCAACCAGTAGCACTATTTTTTGAATTTTGCCCGATCCAATTTCCGTCACTGTCGAATCCGGTTGCCATATAAAGTATAACATTAGATTCACAACAATCATCATTAGTTGTTGATACCTGCCCTGGACCCCACGTATCAGGGTATACGAATAACCAAGTGTTTTTAATATATGTGTATGGACCTATCGTAATTGTTATTTTTTTAGTTTGATCAGGATTTGTTTCAACAGATATATTTCTTAATGGTGCTTCGTCATAGCTCCAACGCCACTCTAAATCCTTAACCCTAACACCAACCTTGCGGTCTTCTTTTCCTTTTTCAGGATCAAAGGTTGCCCAAATCCACTCCCAATCAGAGGGTAATTTCTCTAATCCATCAATAACAATTTGGAATCTGACGCGACCGCTTGTTTGACCCCTAAATCGCCACCACAATGAACTTCCGGGATATTTGCCGGCTTCAAGCCCAATATTTAGATCATATTGTTTCTGCCCTCCAAAAGATTCATGTGCGTCAGGAAAAGATAAGTATCCCGTACATTTTCCTTCTTCATCTACCCATCCACTGTCTCTAAAAATCCTATCATGTTCTATACTTTTTGTTGGCAATCCATGAGGTTGATTTACCCAATTGTCAGCCGATATTTCAGCCTGGACAAAAAACTTCATTGACGAGCAGATAACTTGTCCAGCTTTTTTTATTATCTGTGCATCAGAAGCTAATTCAAGATCCCATGCATCATGCCCAGACTGAATTTCGTTTGAGCCTGGCTTCCATAGATATGAAACCCATTTTAGACCATCCCATGTGCTTTGTTGTCCAACGGAAGACTTATAGCATAGTTGTCCAGTAGGGGTTCCGTCTGGCGCATCTAAAACCTCAAGAGTTTGTCCTGATTTTTCCCAGTTTTTATGTCGTAAGTCTATGTTACTTTACCTCCAAATCATCATTCTTGAATTACATAATTAGAATTGCTGCCGTTTTTCGGTATTTTAATTCTGATAAATGCAGGATCTGACTCCCGTTTTTCGGATGTTATATTTCCAGTAGCAACGTCCTCAACTTGATATGAGTCTCTTGACTTCACCGTACAATCAAACCACCCGTGAGATCCAGGCCAATCAGCAAAATCCCACCAAAAACTTCCATCGGCATTTGCCGGAGTTATAACGCTATAAGCGCCGCACGTAAACGCGTGATCCTCAACCCCGTCTTGCGGGTCAGACGTAATGAATGGACCTGCGAATGAAATGCTGCAAACAAACAGCGCGATTGCCAATACTAAAATTAATTTTTTCATTTCTCGTCTCCAGTTAGTTCTTTGATTGATTTTAAAAGTTGCTCGATTACTTTTGCGTGATCTTCCATCTCGGCTATCACTCTTAAAATAGCGGTTATATACAATCCTATTTGGCACTCTATTATTAAGTTCATTAGTTTATTGAAAAATTACCACTAATATTACTGCCGGTTGCTGCTGGGGATTCTCCTGTCAACGGATGGGGGTATGTGTAAGCCGTCCACGTAAAACCATCATCTACCTGAGTTGGTGCTCTTAGGAAATACTCTGCATTTTCAGCCAGGGCGTCAGCACACACTCCAACAAACGATCCACCACATTCGGTTGTGAAATTATCACCATTCCCAGAATATGTATTTCCCCAAATATATGTATTATCAGGCATATCACAACAGCCCTGACCAGAATCACAAGAGGGAGTGTCTGTGGGAATGATATGGTCTTGTGGATAGCTGTTTCCCGCAGTACACAATGTCCCTGTAGAGTTATTATCAAGTACCAATGTCAAACCATCATTTTGGTTATTAACACTATTTGCTGTTATTATACTTGATCCTGATCGTATTCGAACAGCATACCCCTGTCCGATCTCTGCTCCAGTTCGTGTGAAAGTGTTATTATATATTTCGTATGCCTGTCCTCCATGATAATAGCTATTTGCATCTGTTATACCATCACTGCTGCACGTCCCGTACCCTGGCTCATGTGCATCAAGATTTCCTTGATTGTCTCCAGTTAATTGATCTGGATCGATGATAACAGAATTATAACGAAAAACCACTTTAGCTCGAACAAATGTCGAAACAGTGTGGTGGGAACCATAAATAGTGTTGTCTTCAAAGAAAACATTAAAATTATTAGTCCCAAAATCTGTAGGAAATGATATGCCGTCTGCTTCCCAGTCTACATTCGCCAGATCATAAACATCAAATTGATAGTCATTTCCATCTAAAATTTGTCCAAAGGTATTGTCGTAAACGACAAGATTATTAGTGTGACAAAACGTCGATCTGGCATCAAAATATTTTGTCTCAACATCGTGTATAATTGCATCTGTTGGCCCAGCCGCACCACCAGTGGAGTAAATCTTTATCCAACCACCCACGGCGTAGGTAGTCGCTGAGTTGTTTCCTTCTAAATAAATTCCCGACAGCTCTTTAAATCCGCTACCTATAAATTCCCACATCCAACCCGAATGAGTAACACTATTGGAATATCCGATCTTTGTTGTACCCGAACCTGATCCTCTGATATAAAAAGGGGTGTTGGTGTTGACAACTATATCATCAGCCGCTCCCCAAGAGTTTGTATAATCACAAGCGGGGATAGTAATCACCCCACCACCATTAGTAATAGATGTGTCAATAGCAGATTGAATATCTGAGGCTGAACATGATGCTGCGGTCTGATCGCCTGATCCACCACCTTCGTCATACATCCAAGCGCCTATGTCCCAATCGCCTGTAACAGCCTCATCTGTTACGGTAATTGCCCCTGGACCATTAAAGTCTGAATCAGTGATTCTTCGATTATACGCTGTCGCAATAGAAACGCCCACTCCAACCGCTGAACCACTACCAGATGAAGATCTAAACTCAGTTCCGTCGAAAGTACCTGGCGCAACATTATAAAAAGTGGAGGACCTTTCAAGATCTGGAGTGCTGTTTCTAACTACTCTCCCCTCTCCAATATTTCCAGCCGTGTCTGTCGGTGCTGCATCGTCTGTGGTATTGAAAAGATTATTATCAACTACATCCAACCCTGCCGGTGTATCAGTGTTAGCATGTTCTTGGCCAGTATTTGCTGTATGATATGAAATGTTATTAATAATACTTATATTGTCATTCACATGACTCTGAGTAAAAAAGAAAGAATAGCGACAATCAACAAAAGTGTTATTATATATTAAAGTACCGTCTTGGCAATAAGCGTTTGGGTCAGTCGCTTGATATTGGCATTGCAGAGCTATCCCCGTAAATTCAAACCCAGCAAATAAATTTCCATAAATTTTATTATCAGCACTAAACGAATAACCTCTTTCATCTTCATTTTGTATGCCGACTCCCCAAGCATTTGACGCTGTAAAGTTACTGCTTTGATATAAAAGATTATACCTTATGGTGTTTCTTTTTCCAGCGTCAACGTAAATCTGTGGGTTATTTACGTCATAGACTTCATTATATTCGATAATGTTATCATTCGCTTTTTTATTACACCCAATTCCTTCGGTAGCTCCCCCTCCTCCAACCACACGGTTATTATTTATAGTGTTATACCTTGTTGCGTTATCTGTGTTTACTCCAATGACAACTATATGACCATGTTGCGCCTGATCTGCGGCATAATTATTACTTATTGTTCCATATTGTATACCATCTCCACTTGATCCACTAAACAGAATGCTTGTATCTTCATTACCTGTCAAA
>Ga0194010_1000013_pt1 | contig 15834 bp, 23 predicted proteins | sample FLC_67_MG_FD_140372 | JGI IMG/M metagenome (GOLD analysis project Ga0194010, IMG submission 140372) | Sediment microbial communities from the Broadkill River, Lewes, Delaware, United States - FLC_6-7_MG | ecosystem: Environmental > Aquatic > Freshwater > River > Sediment | place: USA: Delaware...
ACCGCACTAATACGCCCTTTTTTGGTTATTCGTGCCATTTCAATTATTAAATATTCATATTGTTTTAAAAATTCTTCTTTATCTGCACAATTACTAAAGTCTTTATGATCTGAACTATAATTGTATAAACCTGCAAACGGAGGGGAATATATAGATAAATCTATAGATTCGCTTTGTAATGTTGGCAAAACTTCCATACAATCACCATTATAAATAGAATAATTATCCTCATGAATTTGATTTTTTACTTTCATCTTTTAAATCCTTTTAAATTATAAAAAGTTTGGTTTGTTAATATTTTGTAAATTTTTATTTTCATTATCTTGAAAAGTGTTGTTTACATTTTCAAATAATTTTAAAAACATTTCTTCGGCTTTTGCTTTTTTTATTTTTAAACTTTCTAAAATGTTTAATTGTCCATTAGATAAAACAAGATCAACATAAACCGCTTTTTTTTGTCCGAATCTGTAAAACCTTCTAATTGCTTGGTAATATTGTTCATATGAGTAAGTTGGAAAATAAACAGTATGGTTGCAATGTTGCCAATTTAACCCAAAAGCCGTAATAGATGTTTTTGTTATTAGTTTTTTTATTTCACCTTTAGAAAAAGCTAATAAATACTCTTCTTTTTGGTCTATTTTCATACTTCCTTTAATTTCAATAGCGTTAGCATCTAGTTTTTTTATCAATTTAGCTTCGTCATTTAAGTTAGCCCAGTAAACCGACGTTTTATGTTTGCTCGCTAGTTCTACTGCTTTTTCACATCTTTCTTTTATTGTTTGTCTTACTTCTGCTTTTATTTCAAAAAAATTAGTCGGTTTTTTTTTAAACATTTCTAATTGACCATTTTTTTCTATAGGCTTATCACAATTAACAATTGTTTCTATTTCATGAAGTGGAGGCAAATTATACCCATCATTTGAAAAACCAATATCACTAGGTTTTATTATTGGTATTGACCAACTAGCAACCCATGACCAGAAATCTTTTTCAGCGTGTGGCTTTAAATACCATTTTTGACCAGCATGTCTTAAATCTATTGAATTGTTATTATTTTTAAAGTACCTGGTTAACATGTCAGTATATCCAAGATAGCCTAAAGCTTCGCTTGAGGTTCCAAGTTCTATAAAGTCGTTAGGGCTTGGTGTCGCGGATGATAAAAAGCGATAAGGAATTTTTTTTATAAATTTTGTTATTTGATTTTTTATTTTACCATCAAAATTTTTTAATATTGAGGATTCATCAAGTAAAACGGCCACAAAATCTTTTGAGTCAAAATAATGTAATCTTTCATAATTACAAATAACTATTTTTTTTGTATGTTTACCATTTTTTGAGTACTCTATATCATCAATTTGCAATTGTTCAGCTTCTAGAATAAATTGAAAAGCAACGGCCAAAGGCGTTAATATTAAAACCTTTTTGTTTGTTTCGTTTATAATATTTTTAGCAATTGATAATTGTATTAAAGTTTTTCCTAGTCCAGTATTAGCAAAAATAGCTACACGGCCTTTTTTTATCGCTTTTTCAATTATATATTTTTGAAAATCAAAAGCTTTTTCAGGTAAATAATTTTTATTAAATCCAAAATTATCCGATGAATGTTGTTTTGTTTTTAAAAATTCTTGATACTGCATTTTTTTTTACCTAAAAAATATTTATTATAACTTTTTTTAAAGTAATATATTAGAGTAGTTTTTTAGTCAATAATTATTTTTTGACTTTGCATTTATGTTATACTACAGCATTTATCATTTTTTGATTGTTTAACTTTTTCAACATGTGATTTAGAACTTTGACTAGTTGTGTTTTCTTCATTATAAGAAATATGAGATAAATTTTTTCGTTCTAATTGATAAGAAATATTAGATTGGTTTTCTTCTTCTAATCTTTGCACAAAATTGCTGGTTCTACTTGCTTCTGATAATAATGTTTCATCTAAAGGATTTTCTTTTCTTTCAGGAAAAGGAATATTTGGAACGGGTGATTCTGTTTGTATTGATATATATGAATAGTTACCTTGATCATCTTTTATTTTCGAGCAAAATTGGATTGAATTTATAACGCCGTCATACATTGTTATATCTAAACAATTTTTTGTTAAATGTTTTAAACCTGGAATAACTTCATATTCTTTAGCTCGTCTTGTAATAAACATGTTGTTTACATGTGAAGACCCCATAAAACCAATCCATTTTTCACCAGGCTGCAAAGGGTTTTTTTGTAAATCGTCATTAATTGTTTTTGCTGCTGTATAAGAAAAAGTTATATATCTGTTTTTACCTCTGCTTGTTTTTGCTCCATATTCATAGAATTGTTTTATATCAAGCGGTATTATTTTAAAACCAGTATCAACTGCTTTTTGCAATACTGTTTCATAATTATATAATTCATTATATTTCCCTAACATTTGACCTTTTGAAAGTTCTTGCAAATACTCACTTAATTTTGTAGGCATTCTTTTTGTTATATTTAATAAATCTATTGTTGATTTTTGTTCATGTTTAAATAAATGTTCTGCATAAAATCTTCTATAACCTGCTTTGTATAACTCTTCAAATGAATCTATAAGCCATTTTTTAGGTGAAATATCCCCGTGCTTTTCTCCTAAAGCAATATTATGTTTTAATAAATATTTTACTAATTCTTTTTGTGTAGACAATTTTTCTGCTTTGTGTTTTGGATATATTTTATATTCAAGTTCAGGTCTTGTTAGCTCTCCTAAATAGACGTTTCTTTGATTTATTTGTTTTGATTGCTGTTCAATATATGCTTTAGCTTGTGCAATATATTGATCATAATAATTTACTTTTTCTGGTGGTGTCTCGTATATTGTAGGTAAACAAGGATCTGAGTTTGATTTTATAGGGGTTTTTGGTGGTTTATTTTTTGACATTTTTTACCAAACAATTAGTTGTTTTTTCTTTATTATTATATAATTCTTTACGTATTATTTTAACGAATTTTTCACCTTTAAAACCTATCACTACATGATTTTTTTGTATGTCTAATATTGTAACTACTAAGTTGTTATTAATTACAATTTGTTGATATTTTTTTCTTGAAAGTTCTAACATATATTACCTATTTTTTACATCTTCAAAAAGGGGACTTTTAAAAGGTTGGTCATGCCAGCCATTAACTAAGGGGGGTTGAAAATATGCTGGCATGTAAACAAAAAATTTTAATTATCCCTATAACTATATTACATCTTTAAAAAGGGTACCTTAAAAAAATTGGTCATGGCGGCTTATTTAAAGCAATGGGTTAGACTGTTAACGCCGCCATGATAAAACTAGCGTGATCTATCTTTTTGCTCGTTTTCGTTGTCGAATCTAAAATTACTTGCATAAACATCATATAAACTATCATATCCTTCTTGTTGTATATTATTAACATGTCGTTGCCATTGTTCATCACTCGTTAATGGAGGATTACTATTATTTAAAACTGGTGGCGTTATGTGATTAAAGTATTGCGGTCTTTGCTCTCTACTTCTTAAAAGATATTCTAGATAGCTCGGTTCACGCATAGAGCCTACAACCATACCTTTTTTTTGGTTTTTTTGTGTTGGTGTTAAACTTGTTGATTCTAGTTTTTTTGGTCCTTTTAAAGCTCTTGTAATAATATCATCAAGTTTTTTTTCATTGTCTGTTTTTTGGTTTTCTTTATCTAGTAAAATAGATAATTGGCTTGGTTTTTCATTCATAATTACATCCGTTGTTATTTTTTTTAATATATGCAATCCTAGTTTTTTAATTAGTGGTGCAAAGTGTTTCATTTTGTCTCAGTATAAACTTTATAAAGATCTTTACAGTACGACAAACTATGTTGTTGTCCACATCTTTTTATATAATCTTCTTTAAAAGATTTTTCGTAAATTTGTCTACTACTTTTTTTTTCATAATTTTGTAATATTTCGGTTTCTGTTTTATTTGTTAAGTCATCGGAATCATTAAACGAACTAACAAAAACAAAAGCAAAATATATTATGATAGCAACAATTGATGTTAATATTGCAAAATATATAAAGATTATCAAACTGTTACAAAATAGAAATAATTTTTTTAAATAATCCATAATAAAACCCATTTTTTTAAATTAATTAATAAATTATCTATCTTATATTTTAAGTATACTAAAAAGTCAAGTGTTATTATCTTTTAATTCTAATATCTAAAAAATTAGGCGATTTTGTAGAGGTTGCAAAGTATTTATTTTCTGCTTTTAAAGTGTATATTTGCTTTTCAATCCATTGTTGATTTATATTTGCAAATTCACAGATAAGTTTAAAAGATTTAGTTTTGAAGTAGGAAAAATCATTAGAATTATTAGCATCAATAACTGCTTGAATCATTACTGCGTTCCATAATCGGGTTATATTATATATTTTTCTCATAATATTAACCTATTAGATTTTATATATTCTAGCATAATTTCAAAAATATAACAAATATTATTTAAAACTAATGGCAAAGATAATTACTGGATAGTTATTGATTTAATATTTTGTATATTTGGTCTGTTTTGTTTTTATAATTTTTTTTGAAATCATGTATATTAAACCAAGTAATTTTTAATTTTTTGTTGTAAGCTTCTAAAAGTTCTAATTCTCTTTTTGGAATATATACAGATTTTAAAAATTTTATTTTAAAATTAAGTACTCCCAAATCATTTAAAAATTTTTCTTTTTCATTCAAATTACGAAATCTTTTTTTTTCTTTTTTTTCTTTTTTTTTTATTCTAGTTCTAGTTCCTAATACGCTCGTTGCAACGTTCGGTTCAACGAAACTATCAACGGTCGTTGTAACGGTCGTTGCATTATTTTTCCTTTTTTCTGCTGATTTTTTGCCAGCTTCAATACGTTGGTCAAGCGCATTTTGTGCTTGTTTTTCAATAGCATCTAATCTATAATTGAAGGGATATTTATTATTTTCTTTAAAAAATCTATCAATCATTTTTTGCACATTTTCTTTTTCTTTTTTGGTAAAAGCAAAGCACATAGCATTAATCTTTTTTGCATCAAAAAATAACTCTTTTTTGTTCAAATAAATTAATCTTAATGAATAATACGCGCCCCTCTCCATGAGGGTTAAATCTGAAATTTCGTTAAATTGATCTTGAGGGTACTCTTTTACCCACGATAATTTTTTAGCCAAACCGTTACCTGTTTTTATATGTATAAAATTTTTTTAGTATATTTAACTTAAAGTTGAAAATTAATATAGTAAAGTTAAAAATGATAATTTATTTTAAATAGTCTAAAATAAACTTATTGAAATCATTGATGCTTTTTATTTTTATAGCTTCAATGTCTTTGATTTTTTTAGAATTTTCTGCAATTGCTTTTTGTTCTTTTGTATAGTCGCCTTTATCATATTTAAACTCTATCAACCATACTTTTAAAGTTGTTTCGTTGCCTGCTATTATCGTCAAATCATACACGCCTTTTTCATAGCCATTTAGAGTATATGACTTGCGTTGAACTGGCGATAAATATCCAACATCCGGAGGGCAAGACCAATATATAAAGGGATATTTTTTTAACTGATTAAATTTTATAAGCTTTCTTAATAATGCAATACAAGGTCGGCGAACTTTTAAAAGTTCGTGTTGTTCTCTTTTTTTTTTAACCTTGTTGTTTCTTTTTATAAGCATTTACTAAATTTCTATGTTTTTGATTAGCATGATGCGAAAAAACCTTTTTTATAGATCTTGTTTTCATTCGAGTATCTTTTTTTTGTTTGTAATATTTTATTGTTTTTTCTGACAATCCCATTAAATCATTAGGTGTAATTTCGCCTTGTGTTACAATTAATATTTTTTCAACTAATTTTAAATTTAAAGATTTTTTAATAAAATTTTCATATCTTATAAAAGTTACTTCTGAAATATCTAATATTTCAGCCATTTGTTTCTGACTGTAATTATTGGCAATTCTCCAAGCTTTCAACTTATTGTATTTTTCCATTTTATTTTTTTTAACCTTAAAAAAATTTATATATCTATTTATATTAATATATATTTTTTTTGAAAAAATATCAACATCTATAAAAAATTATTACTAAAAAATAATTGACTATACTAATATTTAAAGTAAAGTAAGTTTTTTTAATTAATTAAAGGTATTAAAATGACTTATAAATTAGAACAATTATATGACAAAGTAATTAAACCAGGTATTTATATAAACATGCCTATAGATATATACCATAATGATATGTCTTTGAGTGTTTCAGGAATGAAAAATATATTAAATACACCTTTGCATTATTGGCATAATTCAGGATTTAATAAAAATAGAGAAAATATAGAAACGGCTGCTTTAAAAAAAGGGAAGTTATTACACACACTTTTGCTTGAACCAATAACTTTTAAAAATAACTATAAAATAAAACCTGATGTTTATAGTACAAAGCTTAATAATATGGTTGGTGAAGGTGAATATATAGAAGCTATAGACATTATAGATAAAATTAAAAAAAATAATTTTTTAAAACAATTTGTCGAAGATGGTATTGCAGAACTCTCCATATTTTGGATATGTGATAATACAAAAGTTCCTTGCAAAATTAGAATAGATTATTTAAACGATTATATCGTTGATTATAAAACAACAACATCTATCAATGAAAATTTTTTAAAAAGCACAATATTTAAATATAAATATCACATACAAGCAGCTTTTTATCTATATGGTATTAATCAAATAAAAAACCAAAATTATAAGATATATAATTATGAAAACAAAAATAATATACAGGATTGTAACAAAATAAATGAATTGTTACAAAAAGATATAAATCAATTTATATTTTTATTCCAAGAAAAACACGCCCCATATATATGTAGTACTATAGATTTATGCGCTGATTTTTTAACGGTTGGAGCTGAGCAAGCAAAAACCGCATTGGAATTGTATAAATTTAATTTTGAAAAATCAGGTTTTAATCAATGGCAAACAAACAACGATAATATAACAACTTTAGAATATAATTATTAAGAGGTTTTAAAATGGATAAAAAACAAAGTTTAATAGAAATTAGTTTTATAATTTTTGTAATTATATTTTGTATATTTTTATATAAATATATTCCAATTGCATTAGAAAAAGAGAAAAAATTTGATGAAATTAGAATTAAAAAACATATCGAACAATTAAAAAATAATACTATTGATATTACTTAATAAATTAGTATATAAATAATTAATCATTAAACAATAAACAACGGTAAAAACAATGACACAAGAAAATTTTAATATAAAAAATGTTATCGGCTATTTACATAAAAAACTTGATGAATCTGGAGGCAGTGAAGCCAAAACTATAGAGAAATGTATAAGTTATCTAAATAGCCAGTTTTTTAAACAAGAACCACAAGCTCCTAGTTTATGGAGTTTGTCTTATTCAATAATAGAGCAAACATGTGATGTTGCTATAAAAAATATAAAAGAAGATAAAATTGATTATAATTATATAACTGAGGGTCTAGAAATAATTGATAAATATAATGACCTAGCAAAAATAGGATTTTACGGAGGAGAAGAAATAACCGTAAATCATAAAGATATGTATATATTAGGTTTTAAAGATGGTTGTGATTCTGCTATCAAAACTATAGAGATGGTTAAAACAGGCAATATAGATATAAAATAAAAGTAAATTGCAAAAAAATTGAGTTTGTCGGAATTACCGAGAAATGCTCGATAGTTCATAAATGTTATAGTAATTTACCATTTTCCCAACGTTAGCAAAATGGTCTAGTTTGTTAACAATAACAAAAAAAATTAAAAAAATACTTGATTCTTACTTTAAAAAACTGTAGTATAAAATTATATTAACAACGGAGAAAAAACAATGGTAGTAAAAGCAAAAATGCAAAACGGTAATATTTTGGATGTAAAAATTTTGTCGCAAGAAAAACGATATGGAAAAGATGTCTATGTTGTTTGTAAAGCATCAGCAACAACAAATTTGTATAGATTTTACATTGATAAGGAAATGATATTATAAAATTATATAAACAACGGAGTTAAGAATGACAAATTTACAAACGGTCAATAATTTAGAAGTTATTGAATCCTTTAAAAAAACGCACAATTTACAACGATTACAACAAGCATTGCCGCGGCATATTAATATTGAAGAATTTACAAGTAATCTTTTTTTAGAAATTCACAATAACACATTATTGCAGCAATGCAGCTTTTTATCACTTTTAAAAGTTGCCATTGATGCTGCAAATTTTGGTTTAATACCAAATTCTAAAAGGGGCCATGTTTGGCTTATACCTTATAAAAATTATGATAAGGTTTCCAAAACATATATATATGAAGCTCAATTACAAATAGGTTATAAAGGATATATAAAAAAATTATATGATAATGGAATTATTATAGAGTCAGAAGTTGTAACACATGAAGAAATAAAAGAGAATCGTTTTGAAGAGATAAGAGGCAGCAACCAAAGTTTAATACATAGACCAATTAGAAAAGGTATAAGGCAAAAAGAAGAGATAGCATTAGCTTACTCTATAGCCCAAATAACAGAAAAAAGAAAAATTATGGAAGTTATGAGCATAGACGAAATATTAGAAGCTGCAAAAACCGATATGTATAATAAAGAAACTAATAAAAAACAAAAAGTTCTTCGTGGTGTTTGGAACTCTGACCGCTTAACGGATTTTATAGAGATGGTAAAAAAAACAACAATAAGACGGTTAGCGAAAAGATGCCCTGTTGATATAGCACAAAAGATGGTTTCATATGAAATAGAGCAAGAAAACAAGATAATTGAAACACTAACACAACCTAAACGGCGTGAAAGTTTTGATATAAATAATATATTTGAAAATAAAAATTAATAATGGTACTAAAATGGAAAAAAAACAAACACAAATTGAATTACAAGAAGAAAATATTAGATCATTTTTCAAAGAACTTTTTGAAATTTTTGAAGATGTTCATAATTTTCAAGGTGATTGGCAATTATACGATGAAGTCTATGGTTATGATGTTGACGTAAATCATATTTGCAGGAATCTAATATACACATTGCTAGACTCAAACTCTTTAGAAATTGAAGAACTAATAAATAAAACCTATGTTAATTAATTAATTAGTATATAAAACTTTATTCCTAAAAATTTTAGTGTATAATTATATATTGCCCCCTTTCTAATTTCTTCATCCGTTGTTTAAGGGGGCAATATAAAGGATAACATATGAAAGAAGAATTAAATAAAATTATACATATCATAAATAATAGTCCTTCAGATTTATCTTTTTATGAAATGAATTTTTTAATCGATGCCTTGCAAACAATGCAACAAAAGTTACAAACAATCAAAAAAATAACAAATTCTTACGATAATAACGCCAGTACAGAAAAATATACAATCACAACAATTAAAGAAATATTACAAGATTTTGAGTAATAATGAAAATAAGTTATATATTAAATTTTGATGAGCCGAAAGCAGATTTAGAAAAGCTTTTTTATGAAAAATTTTGTATTGATAACGCTCAGCATTTTGCAAACGTTATAAAAGATTATGATTATCATTTACGAAACATAATAAAATATAATGATTCAAAATACACTGAACAAGAAATAAATATAATACAAAGTTTAAGAGATACTCTTCACGACTTATTGAAAGATTCCGAATATTGTCTTTATCATTTTATTTGATTTATTAAAAACACATGGCCATTCTATATAGTCATAAAATGGCCTCAAGGAGAAGATAGAATATAAATAAAATTTAACATAATTTATTATATTATAAAACTACTAAAAGGGTACTTTATTTGTTTTTATATGACCTATCACCAAACCACCACACAGTTGCAGTCGTTGCCGCATAAATTACAGTTTCTACAATAAGCCCCTTTTCATCGTCAACCGCTTCTAAATTAAAAAATATAGCAGCTACTAACAACCAAAGCAAAAGAGTAAGCACAGGCCGTACAAGTGCGCGTATATTATTAATCCACTCGCTTTTAACTATTATAGAGGCATCATGCTTATAACTAGCTTGTAATGATTTTTGTGATGTGTTCAAATATGTTAGTTCAAGTTGCTTTTCTGTTTCTATACTTCTTAGCTTTGCATCAAGTTGGTATTTTTCTAGTATAAAAGCTCTTTCCTGTTTTTTTTCAAATATATTAGCTACCCTGCCTACCAAAGTTCCAAATAAACCAGTAACACCACCCCCGAACAAACTTAATAGAATTTCTTGTATCATCTCACCACCTCCTTTTATAGCCAGTATCTACATGTAAAAAACTTGTATAATTAACACCAAAGCCAGTAAACCCTACTTTTTCACATGCTTCTATTAAATAGTTTTTTTCTATATTTTTTAAACTTATATCGAACGCTTTTCCCTCAGTATGATAACTCATAGGTGAACCACCTATTAAGGAATTGTATAAATCATCTCTATAGGCACTATTGATAATAAGTGGTTTATTAAGCAAAATCCTTACTTGTTCAAGTTTTGTTATAGCATCATAATTAATTAATAAACTCCCATTACCATTACTAGCTAATTCGTAAGGAGTAAAATATTTAAAGGGCCATTGACTATTTTTAATCAATGACCAATGACTAAAAAACATAATTATAATAATTTTAAAATTATTGTTACAATTAAACCAACTAGCAAAGATACAACAATATAACCTCCTGCTATTTTGTGTTTTATATTATCATATTTATTAAACTTCTTCGTAAAATCGTTAATTGTATTTTCTAAAGTGTTTAAAACTTTGTTATTATTTTCTATAAAACATTTGATATTTTCTTGATTGCGTATCATGTTTTGGTCATGAGCGTTTACAATCTCTGTTAATTTTTCTAAAGTTTTTTCTTGTTTTGATAGTAATAGATTGTTGTTTTTTATAATACTGTCATGTTCAAGAACTAAGTCTTGTATTTTGTTATATTCACGCTTTAAGTCTTTAATGTCTGCTTCTGCGTGTTTCATTCTATAATTTACCGTTTCAAAGCTTTTAATATCATCCATGAACTTTATATAAATTTATTATGTAACTTTACCGCCGTCTTTAATAGTCCAACCATAATTATTAATTAAATTATTGCGTTTTATCTCTGCATCGTCTGTACTATATTTAGATAATCCTGCATCAAATATAATATTATTTTGCGGTGTTTGACTTCCCCATCCACTTAATAAAGCGTTATATGTTTCAACCGACAAATCAACATTTTTAAACATCTCATCCGCATTTAATAAGCCGGAAATATCCCAATCCCCTATATTATTAAACACTTTTAAAGATGCACAATCTGTAAATAAATTTGTAAAATCAGTTGCATTTGTAATATTTAAAAAACCATTATCTATGCTTACTAAATTGCTACATCCTTGGAAGCTATCACCTGTAGAACCTAAATTGACTGCTCCAAATTGTTCTATATTTATTAATTTTAATTTATCATTTGAAAGATTAAAAGATAAACCATTAAAGACTCTAATATATATTTGTATTCTATAGATACCTGAATTTTCGTAAGTGTGCAAAAGCTTTGAATCATTCCAACTATTAATATTACTATCAATAGTACCATCACCCCAATCAATAGTTATATTTTCATAAGTGCCAGTTTCTATAGTTGGTATTTTAAATGTTGTATTTTCATCTGTAAAATTAGTATTTATTTCAAAATTCATCATTTCTGAAGGATAATAACTTAAACCATCTATATGATAATTTCCTATAACGTCATAATTAGGATCTACTAGGGGTTCTATTGTTATAGTAGGTGGAAATGGTAAAGTACCAGCTCCCGACCACGCAAAGATATTAATAATTCTATTATCTTGTATCATTAAATATGTATTCATAATTTTACCAATATTCTATTATTACTTGTCCATTTCCACCAGATCCAGATGGGCCACCATCACCACCACCACCACCACCTCCAGGTATTTGACCATCTCCCGCAGCAGTACCGCCACCGCCTGAACCACCATTGCCACCATTGCCACCAAATAAACTAATGCCAAATGCATTTCTTTCAACAAGACTATTAGAAGCAAAAGCACCGCCAGCACCACCATATATAATATTTCTTTCTGCAAATATGTCTTGACTTGGACCGCCAGAGCTAAAAACATAACTAGGATATCCTGCATACCAAATACCACGGCCAAGCTCATTTAAAAAAACACTACCTCCTTGTACTTGAGTTCTATCAGTTATTGTGCCTACGGCTGAAACACCACCATAGACTGCATTAGTATTAAAAAAGGTTGTTCCACCTGTTGCTCCGTCTCCGTTTGTTGTTCTGCCTGCACCGCCAGCTCCGATTATAATTGTGTTAAAAATAGGTAATTCATTATATTTAAAAATAAACTCACCATAACCACCCCCAGAACCGCCAGAAGCAGCCGCAAAATTAGCCCTTGAACCACCAGCTCCACCTGCCCAAAATCTAACCTTTATTCTAGTTATATCACCGCAAACAGGCTTATAAAAAATATCTGTTAAATTAAAAATGGCATCAGTAACTTGTAATTTTTTTTCATAAGTTGCTAACGAATATTCAACAAAATTACTTGATAAATCATTTGCTATTGCACCTATTGCTCGCCATGTATTATAAGGATGATAATAACCCCCTATTTCTCCTTTTTGGTCATATGGTTTTATATCACTTATTACTTGCTCCCCATCTTGAGTAATATAAAAATAATAATAAGTGCTGCTTGTCTCTACTTGACCGCTTTCTAGATTTGTTGTTATATCCCACAAATATCTAGTACTCTGATTAATTACTTTATTTCCATATACGTTAATTACAAAGTCTGATAAATCGGCTTGTACTGTTGTTGCGTTAACATATTGTAAATTTAAAGGGTTATAATCATTATATTCTTTATTAAAATTAAATGATCTAGAGGCTACACAGTTAGCTGTATCAATGGCAACTACTCCTACAAGGGTTCTATTTATTAATACAAAAGCAGTACCACTATATCTATACCACGCTTGCTCTTCTCTATTAAACCAATAATCACCTGTAACAGGGCTTACAGGTTCTACAAAATCATATATAGGGCTATTATATGTAACATCAACCGTCACACCATCTCGATCAACAAAAACCCATCCACCAGATAAAAGCGTTATAACGTCATTATCATTTAAAACAGTTCTGTTGACTGGATTACCTGAAGAATCTAATAAAAAACCCCTGTAAGCATTAGTTAATTCAGTTGCACTTTTTATATAAGCTAGAAAGTATTCTGTACCAGTTTGAAATATACAAAACTGCCCTATACGGTTTGTTATTTCAGTACCCGCATTATCAATTGTAATAACTGTATTATCTTCACCTAAGTAACTAGTTTCAAATTGCCCTGCTGCGTTTGCATCATCTAATAAACAAGTATTATTAATTGTTGGTGCTAGTGTTAAACCTGTTTCAGTTTGGTCAGTTGTAAAAACTGTTTCTTGTGTATTAATGTCAACAACAAGATTTACGGCACTTGCTAACAATGTGAAAGAATTTGTAGAACCTGTAGCGCGTATAAAATCGGGGAAATCACTTGTTGTTCTTGTTTGGCCTGATTTTATACTGTTAGGGATACCAGTAACGCTTGCAAAATCAATAGCAACACCATTAATTACAAGACCACTAGCATATAAATTTCCCCAAGGATATATTAAAGCTCCTAAATCAGGTGCTGAATTATCTACAATACCAGTACTTGCATTTCTTGGTACAAAGTTGCCGATTAATGCGCTTCTTAAATCGTTATACCAGGTTTCATCAATTACATCACCGTTGCTTTTTGTATTTGATATATCTGTAGTTCCCATAATAAACCTTTTATTTTAATAATTTACAATATTTTTATACTTCGCGCAAACGCAAAGTCGTTTCTAGTTTTTTTGTATCTTGTATAATTCCTGTTATTTTCCAATTTTTATTATTATTAAATATAGTACCACCCGAATTATAAGGAACATAATCAGATCCAGCAATTGCAACGCCTGCAATCGGTACTCTAAAATCTTGCCAACCAACCGCATTTTTTAACAATGTTACTTTTACAGGGTCTAATATTTCTGAATCTTTAGCTGTATTTGTTGGTACTGTTATTTCTACTTCATTTTTAGGGTCTTTAAATTCATTTAATAAATAAGCTCCTATTTCTTGGCTTGTTGTTTCCTGTGTTATAAAATCAAAAGTATAATTTTTAATTTCTACTCCGAATCTGTCAATATATCCTTGATCTTCACTTGTTACTTTATTAATAACAAAAGTATTAAATGTCCTTTGCAAACCATCATTAAATTTTTGCATTTTTATAATATTATTTTCTTGTAATAAATTACCTCCTCCATAAAGTTGAAGGGGCGGTTTGCTTGTTACATTTCGAGGACTTACAATTATATTATTATTTTTATCAACTCTAAAGACAGAACCGCTTGCATTTAACAAAGCGTCTAAAACTGTCCTTGTATTTTGGTCGGTAAATTCTTCTACATCATCAAGAATATTATTATAACCAACAGTTATATTTGATGGGTTATAATTTAATACATTTTGTATTTTTGGCTGACCTAAAATTATATTTAAAGCCTGTATAAAACTATCACCATTTTTTAATAAACCACCTGAGACTTTTGTTTTTCTTATTATACTATCACGAGATAAAACTTTAAATTTTACAGTGTCATTAACAAGGTCTTGTTGTGTTGCTTCATCATTTATAATTCCAGTAAATATTAAATATTTATTATTATCATTGTCATAATAATTAACTTCTACAAGGGCTCGATCCCTAGTATAGTAAAACATGCTAGAACTTTTTGTGTTATCGTTAAATCTACCATCAAAATTAATTAAAGTAATGTTTAAATCTGCATATGTAAAAAGCCCTATATCATAATTGCCTTTATCTATAGTTTGTGAAACATTGCCAATTGTTCCCGATTTTAAATAATCAGTAACATCGACAGTTACGCCATAATTATTTTCATCATTTAAAGGAGTAATTAATATTTCACTATATGCAATTGTCATACTTCCTCAACAAATTTCAAAGATGACTCAGGCGCACAAGTGTAAACATTATTTGCAAAAGTAGTTTTTATTCTGCCAGTTGTTTGTACTTGGAAAAGGTCTTTTAAACGCCAGTTGCTAAACTCTACACTAAAATATTCTGTACCAAAACGCCCACCACAAAGCCAAATTAAAAAGGGTTGTTGTATTTCATATAAATCTTTAAAAAGTGTTACGTCTGCTTGGTTAGTATATTCATATGTTAACGTGCAATCAAAAACCTCAAAGCCCTTTTGAGTGATATATTTTCCGTTTTGAGTTTTTGCTAGTTTGTCGTTTTGGTCTGTGTTTGGTGTAACCTGTGGGTAGCCTTCAAGCGTTCCTATTTCGTTGGTTGGTGCTATTAGTGTAATAAATTTTTGTTGGTTTGGTGTTTGTGTGCTTTGCATTCTTATAGTTATGTTGTTAACTGTTACACTGTCAAATTCATAATATAATGTTTCTAGTGTATTGGCAGTTTCATGTATTCCAACCGTTGGACCGTTTAAAGTTAATACATTAGTAAAATCAATGCTAGTATCATAATATATATCAAATTCTTTAATATTTGTGCTTATAAGATGTAACCTATTAATTGTAGTTGGTTCTGGAAAGGTTAAAACATAATCTTCCAAGATTGTGTCATTTGATCCAACAGAATCCCATCTGATATATTTGTTCATAGATAAAGCATATAATGCTGATGCTTGACCGCTTGTCACTGTTGCGGTTGCACCATCCTTTGC
>Ga0194010_1000016_pt1 | contig 13847 bp, 18 predicted proteins | sample FLC_67_MG_FD_140372 | JGI IMG/M metagenome (GOLD analysis project Ga0194010, IMG submission 140372) | Sediment microbial communities from the Broadkill River, Lewes, Delaware, United States - FLC_6-7_MG | ecosystem: Environmental > Aquatic > Freshwater > River > Sediment | place: USA: Delaware...
TAAAAAAATAAATAGAAAAAATAAATTTTATGGAATGACCATTTATTATGCTTAATAATTAAAAAAGTTTGATTCTTAATCATAATAAACGTTCATTCAATGGTGAATATAATTTGACATTACCTCTAAATCTAAAGTAATATATTTTTAATTTTATACTAACGCTTTTATGTCAAAAATAATAAAATACGAAATGATGATTCTTTTAACAGAAGAATTTAATGATAATGAATTAAAAACTTGGGCTTTTAATTATGCTAAAACGTTAAGAAAATTGAATGCATCTGAAATTTCAGTAATCTCAAGAGGTAAACGAGACTTATCTTATGAAATCGCAGATCAAAAACGTGGAAATTTTATTCAAATTAATTTTTCAAGTATTCCAAAACATATTGAAAATTTTTCAAGTAGTTTAAAATTTGATTCAAATGTTTTAAGATTTTTAATTTTAAATAAAACAAATAACGTAAAAAAATTTTAATTTTTTTTTACGTTATTAACTTGAATTCAAAATAAGCATATGATAATATCTATGTAATAGGTATTTCCTCAGTAGCTCAGTGGTAGAGCAATCGGCTGTTAACCGATTGGCCGTAGGTTCAAATCCTACCTGGGGAGTTTAAAATAAAATTATAAAAAATTATGAATAATATGTTTGATCCTTTAAAAATTGGGGAGAAATCATTCTCTTCACGTTTAATGTTGGGGACTGGCAAGTATAGGACTAGTCAAGATGCAATAAAAAGTATTAAAACAAGTGAATGTGAAATTGTTACCGTTGCTATTCGACGTTTACCTACAACTATTAACCAAGATAATATTAGTTTTCTCAAATCTTTAAATTGGGAAAACCTTTGGTTATTACCAAATACAGCTGGCTCACAAACAGCTGAAGATGCTATTCGTATGGCATTTTTGGGTCATGAACTAGCTTGTCAGTTAGGTCAAGAAGATAACTTTTTTGTTAAATTAGAAGTTATTTCTGATCCAAAATATCTATTACCTGACCCAATAGGAACTTTAAAAGCAGCAGAATTTTTAGTAAAAAAAGGATTTACTGTTTTACCTTACATTAATGCTGATCCTATGTTAGCATTACATCTTGAAGATTTAGGGTGTGCGACCGTTATGCCTCTTGGTTCACCAATTGGTTCAGGTCAAGGATTAAATAATTTATCTAATATTAAAATTATTATTGAAAATGCAAATATTCCGGTTATCGTAGATGCTGGGATTGGAGCTCCAAGTGAAGCTACATTAGCGATGGAATTAGGTGCTGATGGTATTTTGTTAAACACAGCTGTCGCTCAAGCAAAAACGCCAGAACAAATGGCTTTAGCCATGAAATTGGGAGTTCAAGCAGGAAGGTTAGGTTATTTAGCAGGTCGAATGGACAAAAAATATTATGCAACACCTAGCTCACCTATTAGTCAAATTAGTCAAATCGAATAAATAGAAAAAAAGAATAGGTATAGAATAGTTTAAAATTAAAAAACTTATTAACGTTTAATTTAAATTTAATAAGTAATAAAGTCACTTAAAAAAAAATTGTATTAATATAAATAAAAAATAAATTAATATTAAATAAAAACTTTTTTATTTAATATTAATTTATTTTTTATTTATTACTTAGCACCAATTCGAGAGGCAGCATAATATTTTTCACGATTATGTTCTCCCTTTACCTTAGGCTTATTCTCTTCATCTTCAATTGCTTCTTCTTGTTTTTTATTTGTTTGAACTTTACTAAAATCTACATTATCATGATTAAACTCAACTAAAATTTCTGGTGTATAAATATCATCAAATATTGGTGAATATACAGGTCTATTTCCATAAATATTTGGTTTTATCTTTTGTGTAATATATATTTCTGTACCTGGATGAATAACATTACTTAAACAAGCTTCAGCCAATTTATCTTCTAAGAATTTTGTAATTGCACGACGTAAAGGACGAGCACCATAAATTGGGTCATAACCTTCTTCTGTAAGGAAGAAACGTACAGCATTATCTATCTCTAAATGTGCACCTTGTTCTTTTAACCGTTTAGTTAATTGATTTAACATTAATCCACAAATTTCCCAAATATCATGTTTAGATAAATGATTAAAAACGATAATGTCGTCTATTCGATTCAAGAATTCTGGACGGAAGAATTTTTTCAATTCTTCTTGTACTAATCCTGTTATTTTAGTAAATTTTTCTTCATCTTCAGCTGTTATTTCTTTTTCAACCGGAGCTTTTAATGAAAAAGTTCCATCTGAATTTACTAATAATTCAATTTTTTTACTTTCTCTTGCTAAAGCTGAATCATCTAATTGACGGCCAAATCCAATTTTGTTTTTTGGAAGAACAGGCGATTCTTTTTCAATAACTCGAGCACCTAAGTTAGTTGTCATTACAATAATACAATTTTTAAAACTAACATTTTTACCACTCGAATCAGTTAAATGACCATCGTCTAATATTTGTAAGAATAAATTAAAAACATCAGGATGTGCTTTTTCAACTTCATCAAATAAAACAATAGAATATGGTTTTTTTCTTACTGCTTCTGTTAGTTGACCCCCATCTTGGAAACCTACATAACCTGGAGGTGAACCAATTAGTTTTGCAACTGTATGTCTTTCCATGAATTCTGACATATCAAACCGAATAAGACTTTTCTCATCGTCAAACATATATTCGGCTAAAGATTTTGTTAATTCGGTTTTTCCAACACCTGTTGGACCAGCAAAAATAAAACTTGCAATTGGACGTTTTGGATCTTGAATACCAACACGTGCTCTACGAACCGCTTTTGAAACAGCTGTAATAGCATGGTGTTGACCAATAAGTCGCTCATGAAGAATCTGTTCCATTATTTTTAAACGGTCATTTTCTGACTGATTAATCTTTGTTACAGGAATACCAGTCCATGCTGAAATAACTTTAGAAATATCTGATTCAGTAACTTGATCAAAACGTGGACCATCTGGGTCATTATATTTTGCATACCGCTCTTTACTTGTTAATGCAAATCGCATTATTCGTAAATGAGTCCGAACTTCTACTTCATGTTCAACTAAGGCTTTTGCCATACCCCAGTCATTATTAATGACTGCATCGTTTTTTTCTTGTATAGTTTCATGTAATTCTACAAGTAACTTTTGCAATCCTGTAGGTAATGTATTATTCCGTAATCTAACTCGTGAACCTGCTTCATCAATAACATCAATAGCTTTATCCGGTAAATTACGATCGGCAATAAATCTACTTGAAAGTTTTGCAGCTTCTTCAAGAGCATCATCTTTATATGTTAAGGCATGATGGCGTTGAAATTCTGGTTTTAAACCTTTCAAAATATCGATTGTTGTTTCTACAGATGGTTCTTCTACAACAATTGAATGAAATCTTCGCTCTAACGCTGGATCTTTTTCAATATAACGACGATATTCATCTATAGTAGTAGCACCAATAACTCTTAAAGTTCCACGCGCTAAAGAAGGTTTTAAAAGATTTGCAGCATCAACAGCACCTTCAGCTGCACCTGCACCAACTAGTGTATGAATTTCATCAATTACTAAAAGTGTTTTTCCATGATTATTGACTTCATCAATAATATGTTTCATACGTTCTTCAAATTCCCCTCTATACTTTGTCCCAGCTAAAACAGAGCCTAAATCAAGAGCTCGTACTTCATGGTCATATAAAAATTCTGGACAATCCATACCCTGCATTAATATTGCAAGTCCTTCAGCACAAGCAGTTTTACCAACACCTGCTTCTCCAACCAGAACTGGATTATTTTTTCTACGACGTCCTAAAACTTTAACTAAAGCATTTATTTCTTCATCCCGACCAATAACAGGATCCAGACGCTGATCTTTAACGTCTTGTGTAATATTTTCTGAATAAATATCTAAAGAAGGGGTCTTTAATCCAGATTTTTCACGAGCAATTGCCCATTTTTCTTGGTCTGTTAATGGCGGTTTTAAAATATCTTCTTGTTGCTCTTCAATATAAGTTAAGATTAAATGTCGTAATTTTGGAACATTTATTTTTAACTTATCTAAAGTGCGCATTGCAATACCATCGGATTCATTTATTAATGATAATAAAACGTGTTCTGTTCCAACATAATTTACACCTAGATCTTGACCTTCGTGAATTGACATTTCTAATACACGTTTTGCGCGGGGAGTAAATGGTATCTCAGAAGCAACAAACCCCGTTCCACGACCAATATATTTTTCGATTTCTTTTCTTGTTTTCTTTAATGTTATATTTAATTGTGCTAATGCACGACCCCCAATTCCATGACGTTGTCCAATTACACCAAGTAATAATTGTTCTGTTCCCACAAAATTATGGCCCATACGTCGAGCTTCTTCTTGTGCTAACATGATGACTTTGATAGCACCTTCAGTAAACTTTTCAAACATCCCATTTCCTTATTCATTTTTATTAAATAAAAATGATATTTTTATATTGCTAGTACGTTATTTTTCTATTCACGTTAAAATTTATTATTGTATAATAATAATAACTTTTACATTAAATTATACGTCAATCAACTAGTTTTTTCTAGAGTTGCATAATAAATTAGTTTTAACTATAATAGTTATATTAATGAACAACCTTATTTTTGGCGGTATGGCCAAGTGGTAAGGCAGTGGATTGCAAATCCTCTATCCCCAGTTCGAATCTGGGTGCCGCCTTAAAATATAGTTCAATACTATTGCTTTTTTATATCTATATAAGATATACTATAGTATATAGTTGTGAAGGGGACGTGGTGGAATTGGTAGACACGACGGACTTAAAATCCGTTGCCTAGTGATAGTGCGTGAGGGTTCAAGTCCCTCCGTCCCCATTATATATGTATATATTCAATATATAACTGTAAAACATTTTTTGTCTTTTCATTTCTTATCAATCTTTGGTCAAAATTATAAAAAAAAAATTTCGTCTCTTCGTGATTCAAAGACTTTTATTAATCATCTAACAATATTTTTTTATTTTACATTTCAAAAATTAATACCTTAAACCATTTTCTAATAAAAAATGGTTTAAGGTGTTTTTTTTAAACTCTTTCTATGCAGTTAATTTTCCTTCTAATAATTTTTCTAATGGATCTAATGCCTCTTTTATTGCATCAGAAGTTACAGATTCCTTAGAAAGTATTTCACGAAGATTATTTATTGCTGATTTTATTTCTTCTTTTTCGTCCTCAGTACAATTCGTAAGCTCATCGTTAGCTAATTTTTCTTCTACTGTTTTACATACATTAGTAGCAGTTAGTCTTACTTCAGCAAGATTTTTTAATTCTGTATCTAATGACGCATATTTTTCTGCTTCTTCTAGCATCGTATTGATATCAGATTCTGATAAATTAGAACTACCTTGAATTGTTACAGTTTGTTCTTTTCCTGATTCATTTTCTTTGGCAGTTACAGATAATAATCCATCTACATTAATATCAAATGTTACTTCAATTTGTGGTCGCCCTTTTGGAGCTTCTGGAATTCCTTCTAATTTAAAATTTCCTAAACTTTTATTTCCCTGAACAGCGGTTCTTTCTCCCTGTAAGACATGAATCTCAACATTTGTTTGATTATCGGCTGCTGTTGAAAATAATTCGGATTTTTTAACAGGAATTGTTGTGTTTCTTGAAATTAATTTTGTCATAATTCCACCAACTGTTTCAACCCCAAGTGATAATGGTGTAACATCTAATAATAAAATATCTGTTATTTCACCGGCTAAAATACCTGCTTGAATTGCTGCACCTATAGCAACAACTTCATCAGGATTTACTGATTTGTTTGGTTTTTTTCCAGTTAATGATTCTACCAATTGTTGAATTGCTGGAATCCGCGTTGAACCACCTACTAACACAACTTCATCTATTCCAGATTTATCTACTTTTGCATCTTTTAATGCTTTTTCAACTGGAATACGACAACGATCAATCAGATCTTTACATAGAGTTTCAAATTTTTCACGCGTTAAATCGTGTTGAATATGTTTTGGACCAGTTTTATCTGCTGTAATAAATGGTAAATTAATTGTTGTTTTTTCAACATTTGATAATTCCATTTTTGCTTTTTCAGCAGCTTCAGTTAAACGTTGTAAAGCTTGAATATCTTTCGTTAAGTCTGTTCCTTCTTTTTCTTCAAAATCTTGAACTAACCAACGAACTAAAGCTTTATCAAAATCATCACCACCCAAATTAGTATCACCAGCAGTTGATAATACCTCAAAAATACCATCACCAACTTCTAAAACTGAAACATCAAATGTTCCGCCACCTAAATCAAAAACTAAAATTGTTTCATTTTGTTTTTTATCTAAACCATAAGCTAAAGAAGCTGCTGTAGGTTCATTAATAATTCTTAAAACTTCAATTCCAGCGATTTTACCAGCATCAACCGTTGCTTGTCGTTGAGAATCATTAAAATAAGCAGGTACTGTAATTACAGCTTTTGTTACATCCTGGCCTAAATATTCTTTCGCATCAGTAATTAATTTTCTTATTACTTGTGCTGAAACTTCTTCTGGACTGAAATCTTTATTTAAAGAAGAACATTTAATTTTAATATTTCCATTGTTATCTTTAATTACTTTATACGGTAATTCTTTTGATTCTTCCGAAACTTCATCTGCCTTACACCCAATAAATCGTTTAACAGAAAAAAATGTATTTTCTGCATTAACAACTGATTGTCGTTTAGCAAGTTGACCAACTAATAATTCTTCTTTTTTTGTATATGCTACAATTGAAGGTGTTGTTCGAAAACCTTCAGCATTCGTAATTACTGTTGGTTGGCCACCTTCAATAGCAGCTACTACAGAATTTGTTGTCCCTAAATCAATTCCTACTACTTTATTCATATGACTATTTAACTTTGTATAAATTTATGTTTACTGTTATATATTATACACCATACAATTAAATCTATAAACCTACAATTTTATATATAAACAAATAAAATTTCTATTTTATTGTATATAAATAATAGCTTTATATATTATATAAAATTTACTATTTAATTATAATATTGTATAATTTTCTTATATAGACAAAATCTTTTGATTTTTTTAGAGTTATAGAATAGTTTGATAGTTATGACTATCAAAAGATTTATTTTTAAATTAATTATGATTAAATTTTATCACTATTAATATATATAAGTATTTTTGGAGAAAATATTGTGTCTTTAGGTTTATTAGGAAACAAGATTGGAATGACCCAAATATTTGATGAATCAGGGAATATTATTCCAGTTACAATTTTAAAAGTTGGGCCCTGCGTAATTACACAAGTTAAAACTATATTAAATGATGGTTATAACGCAATTCAAGTTGGTTATGGAAATGTACCACCAAAATCATTAACACAACCTCAATTAGGGCATTTACAAAAATCAAATATTCAACCGTTAAAATATTTAAAAGAATTTCGTGTGAATGATCCCGCTGAATTCACTGTTGGACAAGTTTTAAATGTTGAATCATTTGTTGCGGGAGAGTTAATAAATGTTACAGGAAGAAGTATTGGTAAAGGTTTTTCTGGTCTTCAAAAACGTCATAATTTTGCAAGAGGTCCTATGACTCATGGGTCTAAAAATCATAGAGCTCCTGGTTCAATTGGTATGGGAACATCACCAGGGCGTGTTTTACCAGGGAAAAAAATGGCTGGTCAAATGGGTAATAAAATGGCAAACATCAAAAAATTAAAAATCGTTCAAGTAAATAACGATGAAAATATTTTAGTTGTGAAAGGTGCTGTCCCTGGAAAGCCTGGAAATTTACTTAGTATTGTTCCCGCAAAATAATGCATAAAAATATGATTAAATAAATGAACATTAGGAAAAATAATATATGACTGTTCAAAAAATTATACGACCTAAGTACGGTGACGGTGACAAAAGTGAGGAAATCAAACTTAATGTATTAGAGGATTCAGGTAATTATTTAATTCATCGAGATATTTTAAGACACCAACTTTCACAAAAACAAGGAACGGTTGCAACAAAGACTAGAAGTGAAGTTCGAGGTGGGGGTAAAAAACCTTGGCAGCAAAAAGGAACGGGTAGAGCTCGGGCAGGATCAAGCCGTTCTCCACTTTGGAGAGGGGGTGGTGTTATATTTGGTCCAAAGCCCAAAACAACTAGTTTAAAGTTAAACAAAAAAGAACGTAAATTAGCATTACAAACTTTACTGTACAATAAAAGAAACAGTATTTCTACGATACAAACACGTGAGGGTAATGATCCAAACTGGAATGAGGGTCAAGAACCTAAAACAAAAGACTTTTATATTTCTTTAAAGAAGCGGGGCATTAATTTAGATCAAAAGACTTTAATTGTTGTTTCTAAAAAATCAACTTATTTAAAAAAAGTAACTCAAAATTTAAAAAATGTTGAATTAATTTGTGCTTCAAATTTAAATACTTTAAGTTTATTAAAGGCAAAACAAATTTTGATAACACCATCCGCAAGAAATGATATAAAGGAGATTTATTGTGAATAATACTAACACAGAAAAAGAACTTATAATCGCCAGTTCTCATGTTTCGGAGTGTACGAGCATGATAAAATATCCAATAATTACGGATAAAGCTACAAGACTATTAGCAAACAACCAATATAGCTTTGTTGTAGACCCTAAAGCTAAAAAACCAACAATTAAAGCTGCAATTCAATATTTATTTAAAGTTAAAGTAATAAAAATTAATACAGCTCATTTACCAAAAAAGAAAAAACGAATTGGTCAATATATGGGCTGGAAATCGCATTACAAAAAAGCAATTGTAACGTTAGCAGAGGGCGATACAATAAACTTATTTGCAGAAGAAAATTAACAATTATATAAATTAATCAAGTTTATGAGTATTCGTTTTTACAAATCATATACGCCAGGGACACGTAATCGAGCCCTTTCATCTTTTTCAGAAATAACAACCGATAAACCAGAAAAGAGTTTAATTAGAAAAAACCATCGAAATAAAGGTCGAAATAATAGAGGCGTTATTACTATACGACATAGAGGTGGTGGTCATAAAAAACAATATCGAATAATTGATTTTAAACGGAACAAACATGACATACCAGGTATTATTAATTCAATTGAATATGATCCAAATAGAAATGCACGAATTGCATTAGTACATTTTAAAGATGGTGAAAAACGTTATATTCTACATCCAAATAATTTAAATGTTGGTGATACAGTTTTATCTGGAAAAGGAATATCACTAGATATTGGGAACACTTTACCATTAGAAGAAATACCTTTAGGAACATCTGTTCATAATATTGAATTAATACCTAATCGTGGTGGACAAATTGTCCGTTCTGCAGGAACATCAGCGAAAATTTTAGCTAAAGAAGGTGAATATGTTACCTTACGTTTACCTTCAAAAGAAATTCGATTAATTCGTAAAGAATGCTTTGCTACTATTGGCGAATTAAGTAATAATGATGCATTTTTAGTTCAAAGTGGTAAAGCTGGTCGTACACGTTGGCTAGGAAAACGTCCAACTGTTCGAGGTTCCGTTATGAATCCATGTGACCATCCACATGGAGGTGGGGAAGGTCGCGCTCCAATTGGTCGTTCTAGACCTTTAACTCCATGGGGGAAACCTGCATTAGGTAAAAAAACACGAAAAACAAAAAAATTGAGTAATGCTTACATCCTTCGTCGATGTTCATAATTAATTTATAAAAATTTATTAATAAAATTCTCAAAAATGTCAAGATCATTAAAAAAAGGACCTTTTGTTGCGTATCATTTATTAAAAAAAATTAATAAAATGAACGCAGAAGGAAAAAAAGATGTAATTACAACTTGGTCACGTAGTTCAACTATCCTACCTAATATGGTTGGTTTTACTATAGCTGTCTATAATGGAAAACAGCACGTTCCAATTTTTATTTCTGACCAATTAGTTGGCCATAAATTAGGTGAGTTTGTTTCTACACGAACATTTAAATCACACATTAAAGCCGATAAAAAAACAAAACGTTAAGGAAAAACTAAACATGGCACGATTAGAATTAACATTAAATTTTCCAAAAAATTTTGAAATTAAAACTTTTAATGTTAAATCTGAAAAAAAGTTATCTCCACTTGCAAAATTAATTTTGCAAAGTGTTCAGTTTAAACATTTTTATTATGTGCGTGATGATATATTTTATCTCTTAAAATCAAATCCAATCGAGCGAGACTTTCTTTTACAAGCTTTGTATTCAATTGTAATCTCTTTACAAAATAATTTATCTATAAATTTTTTTGATATGTGGATATATGAAATTTATATAAATAAAGTTTCAAGTAATAACAAATTTATGAACCAAAAATTTCAAAATCTAGAGTCAGGTGAATACATAACTATTAAATTAGCTTATGGAAATAATGTTTCTCAAGAGAAAAAATAATATTTCAACATTAAAAAAGATTTTCTGTAAAACTTAAACACATGTAAAAACGATTAAGGAAATTCTATTATGTCGAATAGTCAATCAGTAAAAGCAGTAGCAAAATATGTGCGGATATCTCCACATAAAGTAAGACAAGTTTTAGACCAAATTCGTGGTCGCTCATATCAGGAAGCATTGATGATATTAGAATTTTTACCCTATGATGCCGGTTCACCTATTTGGCAAGTAGTACATTCTGTAGCGGCTAATGCAAAAAATAACTATAATTTAGATAAAAAAAAATTAATCATTTCAGAAATTTTTGCAGATGAAGGCCCAAAATTAAAACGTATTCGACCACGTGCCCAAGGTCGAGCTTATAAGATTTTAAAACCAACATGCCATATTACAGTTATTGTAAAATCAATTAGTTAAGAAAATAAGGATTAAGGATTTTTTCTATGGGACAAAAAACACATCCTTTGGGATTTCGTTTAGGTATTACACAAGAACATCGTTCAGCTTGGTATGCCGATTTTAAACATTATTCAATTTTGTTAGAAGAAGATGATAAAATTAGAACATACCTTAACAAATTAGCAAAATTCGCTAGCATATCAAATATTCATATTAATCGAAATGGGTTAGGGGATCAAATTGAATTAAATATTGAAACAGGTCGCCCAGGTATATTAGTTGGGGATAATGGTTCTGAGATTAAAAAGTTAGCAGCCAATATTAAAAAGTTTATACCAAATAATCGTCAAATTACAATTAATGTTGTAGAAGTTGAAAATGTTAATTCAAATGCTTCGCTTATTGCTGATCTTGTGGTTCAACAGTTGGAAGACCGGGTTGCATTTCGCCGTGCAATTCGTGAAGCATTAAAATGTGCGCAAGATAATGAGGTAAATGGTATAAAAGTTCAGGTATCAGGTCGATTAAATGGTGCAGAAATTGCTAGAAGTGAATGGATTCGAGAAGGTCGAGTTCCATTACAAACTTTAAGAGCTGACATTGATTATGCTACAAAAGAAGCAAATACAATTTACGGTGTTTTAGGTGTAAAAGTCTGGTTATTTAAAAATGAAATATTAAAAAAATAATAAAAACACAACAAAATAACTGAAAAGATATATTTATTAACTAATTTAATTTCATTATGCTAAGTCCAAAACGAACAAAATATAGAAAATACCATCGTGGGAGAATGCGAGGAAAGGCCACTCGAGGAAACGAAGTTTCGTTTGGTAAATATGGTTTACAAGCTTTAGAACCATCATGGATTACATCACGTCAAATTGAGGCAACAAGACGAACAATTACTCGTTATACTAAACGTGGTGCATCATTATGGATTCGTATATTTCCTGATAAAACTGTAACAGCACGTGCTGCAGAATCTCGAATGGGGTCAGGTAAAGGTGCAGTTGATTACTGGGTTGCAACAGTAAAACCTGGAACAATTTTATTTGAAATTAGTTCTGTTCCAGAAGAAGTTGCACGTGCTGCTTTTAATTTAGCAGCATATAAATTACCAATCAAAACAAAATTTATTATTAGAAACGATAATTAATAACATATGAACGTATCTAACTCTAACAGTAAGGATAATTGGGTGAACATGGAAACTCAGGATTTGGTTAATAAGCTGCAAGAGACGGAAAAAGAATTATTTGATTTACGATTTAAAAAGGCTACTCGCCAGCCATTTAAACCTCATGAAATTAAAGCTGCCAAAAAAAAAGTAGCAATACTAAAAAATATTTTAAGAAATCAATTTAAGGAATTTTAAAATGCCTGTAAAAGAAAAAATTGGTATTGTTGTTAGTAATAAAATGCAAAAAACTGTGGTTGTAAAAGTTGAAAGTCGTTACCCACACCCTATTTATTCGAAGACAATGATCAAAACACGTAAATATTTAGCTCATGATGAAATGAGTGAATGCAATATTGGTGATCAAGTTTTAGTAAGAGAATGTCGACCACTTAGTAAGAAAAAACGTTGGTCAGTGTCTAAAATTATTTCAAAATCATCGTTAATTACTTAAGATTATCTTTTTATGATTTACCCACAAACAATGTTAACCGTAGCTGATAATACAGGTGCGAAAAAAATTATGTGTATCCGTGTCTTAGGCGGAAATCGAAAATATGGAAAAATTGGCGATACAATTATTGGTGTTGTTAAAGAAGCTATTCCAAATATGCCAATTAAAAAATCGGATGTTGTTCGTGCTGTAATAGTAAGAACATCTAAAACTATTCGTCGAACTGATGGTATGTATATTCGATTTGATGATAATGCAGCTGTGATTGTAAATATGGAAAATAATCCACGCGGAACCCGTGTCTTTGGTCCGGTTGCTCGTGAAATTCGAGATAAGAATTTTTCTAAAATTGTTTCTCTAGCTCCGGAGGTTTTATAAATGTCAAATAACAAAAAAGTACATGTTAAAGTTGGTGATAATGTAAAAATTATTTCTGGTTTTGATAAAAATAAAACAGGTCAAGTTACTAAAATCTATCGTAATACGGGAAAAATTTTAGTAAAAGGTATTAATTTTAAGTTTAAACATATTAAACCAAACACAGAAAGTGATGTTGGAGAAATAAAACAATTTGAAGCTCCAATTCATCATTCCAATGTTAAACTAATTTAAACTATTTTAAATAAAGAATATGCGTAGTCAACATTCCTTAGAAGAAATTGCAGAATTATATGGTCTATTAGAAAATATAAAAAAAGAATATGAAACTGGAATTCATTCTGTTTTAAGAAAAAGTAATCCTGAATTATTTTCGAACCCCCATACTATTCCAAAACTTAAAAAAATTAGTATTAATAGAGGGTTAGGATTAGCAGCTCAAAATACTAATATTTTAAAGAAAAGTATTACTGAATTTACTAGAATCACAGGTCAGAAACCATTAATTACTAGAGCAAAGAAAGCTGTAGCTGGGTTTAAAATTCGAGAAGATATGGAGTTAGGGTTATCAAGTACATTACGTGGTGATAAAATGTATAATTTCCTTACAAAATTAATCTTTTTTACTTTTGCACAAATTCGCGACTTTCGAGGGTTATCAGTTAGAAGTTTTGATAAAGCTGGTAACTATACATTTTCGTTAAAAGAACAATTAATTTTTCCAGAAATTGAGTACGATGATGTAGATCAAATTCAAGGTTTAAGTGTAACTCTTGTTATAGATTCATCAACCCCTAAATCTCGTTCTAGAATAGTAGATAGAGTTTTAAATGGTATGATTTTATTAAAATTTTTACGATTTCCATTAAATGATTGTGGATATTACGATAAATATTCCTCTTTTGGAGAAATTAATCAAGTATGGGATAAGAAAAAACACTTACGTCGTAAACGTTGGTCACAAGAATAAATAAAACAAGATTAAGGAGTTATTAGTGGTCACAGATAA
>Ga0194010_1000020_pt1 | contig 11851 bp, 12 predicted proteins | sample FLC_67_MG_FD_140372 | JGI IMG/M metagenome (GOLD analysis project Ga0194010, IMG submission 140372) | Sediment microbial communities from the Broadkill River, Lewes, Delaware, United States - FLC_6-7_MG | ecosystem: Environmental > Aquatic > Freshwater > River > Sediment | place: USA: Delaware...
AAAACAGGATCATTTAAAGCCTTTCCTAGTTGTATGGCTGATTCTTTCAGACCAGTACCCATTGCTGTTGCCATATCTAGCATGACTTCAGTAGCTCTTGGAAATGTTTCTTTACCTATTTTTGTAAAAGTTAAAAGTAAATTAGCACCGCTCTGTATTGCACCATCTGCAAAAGTTGTAACATCTTGCAATTCTTGAGACATTTTTGAAATCTCTTTAGCTGTTAAACCTGCTGCTTTTCCTGTACTTCTTATTACTTGTTCAGTCCTAAAAGCTGCTTGCTCATCTGCTCTAAAGGCTTTTATAGTTCCTACTATAGCGGCTGTTAAACCTGCAAAGGCTACGGCTGATACTTGTGCAGTTTTTTTTAAATTTTCTTGTAGTTTTTTTGTGTCTTTTTGTAGTTTTTTAAAATCTTTTTGAATATCAGAGGAATCGCCGACTATATTTATAACTAAATCTTTACTTTTTGTCATTTTGAATTCCTTTTAATGTATTAGCCATTATATCTGACATTTTAGCATGTTCTTGCTCGTTTATGTCATTTAATTTTTTTTCTTTTTTTATAATGTTTTTACTTAAATCAATTCCATGTAATGATGCAAGTTGACAAAATTCGTTATTTTTTCTTATATCAATTATATCAATCAATCTAAATGCTGTTCGAGGCGTTAACTCGTCCAGAAAAGTATTGAAAGTATATTGATAATTAGCCCCAATAATATCAAATATTTCTTCGATATCCATTGTTTGCGAAGATATAAAACTATCGTTTTTATTTTTTTTTTAACTTTGCTTTCTTCTTTAGGAAAGCTATTAGTTATATTTTGATTAACGCTTCCCATCAAACTAACAAAATTTGTATATCCATCTGCGATATTATTTTCACTAATTAAATAATATAATTTCATCATTGCATCGGCTTTTTTTTCTTTGCCATTTATTTTTAAAACAATGTCATCAAGTTTCTTTATATCTTTATTATTTAACATGCAATAAGCAATCTTAACACTTTCTAACGGTGTTGGATCTAATATTACGTCATTTAATTTTTTATCACCTAATATTAAATTTATATCAATTAGCCGTTGGAAGGTAACAGGTTGTAAATTAAAACTTGTTACCTCCTCACCGCATTTTATATTAAAAGATGTAGGTTTACTTAATGTATGGTTTAGCATTCTGAGCTTGAAGTAATGGTTTTAACGCTATAAACGCCATTTCTTACGCTGTCTCTGTATGCTGTTACTGTTGTGCTTAATTCGCTGAAAGCGTTTTCAGTCATAACAATCGGCATGCCAGAACCAGATACCCTATAAAGGTCAACTAGTTGCATAGCTCCATCACCTGCACGTTGAGCGGCCAACAAAAGACCAAAATCTTTAAAGACCTCTGTTGATGACCCAATTACAACATCGGTTGAACCTGTGTTTATTGGCTTAGCTGTAAATCTTGCAGTATCGCCAATTGTTAAACCGATTGTTCCTGATCCTCCTGTTAAATCAATTCCAAAATTAGGAATTGTTACGGCTACACCTGTCGCAATTGTTAAAGGTGTTGCTGTAATTTTTAAAGCATCGTTTTGATATTCACCTGCTGCACCTTGTGCAAAGTCAACATCAGTATAAGCATAAACATCAACTTCAGTAGCAGAAACCGCAACAACTACATACTCAGAATATTTAACGTCAACTGCTGAAGATATAGCAAGACTTGCAATCCCTGTTGTAGCATCTGAAACGCTTGAACCTTCAACATTTTCCAAAGTGGAAACACTACCGCCAGTTTCTGCGCCTGTTACAGTAGGTGCTTTACCTAGTAATAATTCATATAAAAAGTTCGGATATTCTCTTAAAGTTAAAGTTACTTCATTTGTAATTAAACCCCTTTCAACTTGCCAAGGGTATTTAGAAGATCCGCCGTTTAAAGGTACTAGTTCACCACTGCTTGCAATTTCTGCAGAGCCTAGAACTTTAGCAGTCCCATATGGCTCACCATTACAAATATTATAAGCGGTCAATTGATGTATTCCGAAAATTGTTTTTGGTTGTGATAACATGTGTTTTACTCCATATAAAAAAATTATAAATAAATTGTTCCTGTTACGTGAATGCCTCCGACTTTAAAATCACTACCTTTGTTAAGTTCAAAATCTTGAGGTGTAAACTCTGTAACACTTAAAGGAGATGCCCAAGCAAATTTTTTATAATTATCTTGAATTACTTCCTTTAATGCTCTTGTATATCTTAAAACTTTTGTCTCTGTACCGCTTCCATATGTACCATAATCATTTGCATAATATGTATTACTATTATCAAAAACTACACTTATAAACATTGTTATAGTTGTTTGTGTTTTTGTGCCTGTTGTGCTGCTATCTAAACTTACAAAACCATAATATATAAAAGGGCTTACATTAAGTACTTGATCTGTTATGTCATTATAATAATTTTGTGGTAATATATCAGTTATATTAAAATCGTCGTTTTTTTCTGCGTTTATTTCAGTAATTTTTATATTTAATTCAGTTTGTATTAATTGAATTATACTATTTCTAAAAACTTCTATATCATAATTACACGACATTTCCAACCACCTCTAATTTAGCGGTTACATAGTCTTGTAAAATTCTTTTTAATCTTATTATTTGTGCGTCATCAATAAATAAAAATTTTCTTGCTGGCATAAATTCAGTTCCCTCTTGCACAAACTTGGCATAAGGTACTTTTGTTCCCTGTACAAGTGATTGTTTACCGATATTTCTTATAGTATCTTGGTTGCCTGTGCCTGTTACTGAGTCACGCAAATCACCATCAAAAACTAATATAGGAGCAGTAGGTCTTTTTTTCTGTTTAAATGCTTTGTATTTTGGTGATAAAGGAGGGTATTTTCCATCGCCTTTTAATATAAAGTTTTTCTTTGTATTTTTAAATATATCTCTTGATATTTCCCCCATAGGAAAGCGTAAATCACCAACCGATTTTATAGCTTTATTTAGAGCGTTTTTAAATTGGTTATCGTTGTCAACTTCATAAGATATAAAACCCGTTACCATTGTTGTGACTCCATATCAAAAAATGGGGTAATATTTGAATTATTAGGGTCACTATGAAAACTAGCAAGAGGTGAAGTTGGGCTAATTTCTATAGCATCTGGTAAATCATTTTTATTAGCTTTTATGGATGCTAGTAAAGCCATGCTTTGTCTATATGCTGAACCTTCAGTTATTTCTTGCGGAACGCCATCAGCTGGAATAGGTTCTGATTTTGTTAAATCTAATATTTTACTTACACGCCATACAACAAAATCAATTTCTATTTTTTTTAATATTTCTAATGATTCAGCCCCTGTAATAGGTAGCTCATAACGCTCATATATATATGAATTTATTAAGGCGTCTGTTTGTAATAAGAAATTGTTAACAGCTGTTGAAGTTACTTGACTTGTTGTTGTAAAATTGATGCCTTTTAATTCTGCTTCTATATCGTCTATTGTTGCGTATGTCATTTACTACCCTTCGCAAATATTGCAGAATTTTTTATTTAAAAATAGTTTTTGTAATGCTTTGGGAACTTCATCACCAATTTTGTATATTTCATTGCCATATTTAACATTGCAAAGCATGATATATTTTTCTTTTAATTCCTTTTTTGTTATCTCTTCGATAATAACATTTTCAGAATCTTTTTTAATTTTTGTTTTTTTACTTATAGATTTTTTATTTTTTGTTTTTTTTTCCATAACTAAAACTTTTTTTATTTTGTTATCAAAGGGAGGGTCTATGCCCACCCTCCCTTTTTTTTAGAGCTAGCTTATTATGCTACTGCATCTTTAATTAAATAAGCTGCATTAACAGAGCTTAAAAGCTGCTGATACCTATCTAATACGATAATTTCAGTTGCATTAGGTGGATTATCAATAGCATTTTTAAACACTTCTCTAGGAGCACCGAATTGCTGAATTCTGTAACCTAAAGATACTTGACCTCTTGCAGCTGTTTGAGGAGCTACACAGAAAATTATATTTTTACCCCATACAGCTTGTATTGCGCTTGCTTGACCTTCTGCAGCGCTTTCAAAAACCGCAGTACCAACAAGTAGACGTCTAACATCCATAGCAAAAGCTAGCTCATCTTGTGATAAACCGCCGGGTCTATTGTCTGCATATCCTAGGGCTCTAAGCATTTGCGGATGATACCTTAAAATATTAAATACTTCCCAGCTCATAATTGCAGTGTCTGGAGGAGTTCCAACCGATGAATAAATAGCTTGTCTAGCTGCGTTAAAGTCTTCTAGTGGTGAAGAGTTAGCAGATGTGTAATCATTATATTGATCAGTGCCTGACAATGTTACATTTTGAGTTATTACAGCAGTATCGCCTAAAGTTGTAGCAAGTCCACGCTCTTTACCAAGCCAAAGTTTAGTAGTTAGCTCGCTTGTAGTGTCGCTCATAGCGTCAAAAGGTGCTTCTACGTTTGCAATATCTTCTTCAGTTACAATATCACTTAAACCATGTTTAACTACTTCGTATACTTGAGTAGTATAGTTACGAGTGTCAACTCTAGGAATTTTGTTTTTCCCGATCGTAATATCTGATTCAATGCGTAGGTGTGAAGTACCATAACCGCCAAGTTTACCAGTCGTTTGTTTTACGTTAATTACTGGTAAAATTTCCTCTGAGATATAACCCAAAGGTACTATTTTATTACTAACATTTGTTAATAATTTATCAACAATTGCTCTATTTTGTGATCCTGACATTTTTATATCCTTATTATTTAATTATTATGAACCAAAGTTAAAAAGCGGTAAAACAGCAATAACATCACCTGATACGCCATCTTGTAAAGCTTGGCCGACAATGTTATCAGATGGTAAAGTAGCAACTACAACGTTACCACCATCTACTTTTAAATAATCGCCTTGAGTTATTGAACCGCCTGCAATGCCTTTAGCACCGCCACCGATTGAAGCAATTTCACAAACCTCACCAGCTTCTGGTGCGTTCATTAAAAAGCCTATTGCTTTAGCGTCTGTTAATGCAACATCCACGCCAGAAGCACCAAGCGTAACCGCAGCATATTGATTTCCCGATAAATCCGCAGCTGCTGGCAAATTTAAAATATTATTAGGTACTGGAAAAGAAGCCATTTTTTAAATCCTTTATTTTGAGTTATTATTTAATTAATTTAGCAAGTTCTTGATTTTCTTTTAATGCATCTTTCATTGCATTGTCAAAAGTGAAACCAAATTCTTTAACTTTATTATCTGCAATTTCTGAAAGCCTAGTAATTGCTTGATCTTCTGTAATTTCTGTATTTTTTGTTTTATCAGTGCCTTTTTCTTGAAGGTTAACATTAATGCTATTTTTTGCAAAAGCTTCTAAATCATTATTTAAAAAAGCATCTCTTTGAGATTCAACTGCAATCCCTTCAGACAATAAAATATTGAAACGCTTTTCTTTTTTTAATGTTTCAATTTCTTCTTTTAACTTAATATTTTCATCTTCTAGTTTTACAGACTCTTCTGAAAGTTCTACTTTTGTAACTTCTTCTACTTTTTCTGCATCGCTTTGAATTTCTTCTTGCTCATCCATTTTTACTTTTTCATGGTCTTCTGCTTTTGCATTTTCTTTATTGTCTTCAGTTGCTTCTACTTCTTCAGCTTCTGATTCTAATTTTTCGTTTATTTTTTCAATGATTTGCGCTTTTTCGTCAGCTGTTAAATCATCAATCATATTTAATAAGTCTTGAAATTCCATTTTTAAAACCTTTTCATTTAAGTTAATAAAATTAATAATATTTTCATTTTGTATTTTTTCAGATAAAATAGCAGCCATTTTATTAATATGTGGTCTATTCGTTAAACCTGCACCATATAAAACCGCACCATAATTTTTTTTAGTTTCTTTGTCTGTATAACTTTCGTTCAATTCGGCTGATATATAGCGTAATTCTTTACTTAATATTTGTTTTTTTGCGTTGTCTGTCCAATCAACCTCCATCCACAATTCACTATCATTATTGCGTAATTCTAGATTTTTAATCCAACCAGCCGCTTTATCATATGCTTCATGAAAATAATCAACTGCAAGCGCAACACCTCTAACGTTTTTATCAAAGTTTTCTTTTAATTCTCTTAAGGTGTCTTTTGTAAAGTTTAAAGTGCGGTCTAAATATGAAAACTCGCCAACTCTCAAAAGTTGTGCAAAATTTATATTATTTGTTTTTTCTTCGTTTAATTTTATTTTCATAATAATATTTTTTATTTAATATATAATAAATAACATATTTTTCTTAGTTTATGTAAGTTTATTTTTAAAGTACCTTTTTGGTAGTTATTCTTCTATTTGTAATTCTTCTTTTATTTCAAAACCCAATTCTTTAGCTCTATTTCTGTAAAGTGTTTCATCTGTGTACATTTCTAAAAATTCTTGGCCTGTGTCCATACAATTTAGACTTGTTAATGATCCATAATGGAACACTTGATTACCAGTATAAGCAATAAAAAAAGTCGGCTCAATTGTTGGGTATGTGATATGATGCATTATACTTGACCTCCGTCTGAAATTGTCCAGTTATAAGTACTTATTATATTAGCTCTTGCCGTTGCTGCTGCGCCTGCTGAATATTTAGAGAATCCACCATCAAATTGTACGTTATTTTGTAAAGTTTGAGCATCCCAGCCTATTAATAGACTGTCATAGTTAGCAGTTGATAAATTTACATTTCTAAACATAGCATTTGCAAACTGAACATTAGCAACATTCCAACCGCCAGCATCAAAATCAACATTGACAGCGCCGCTAAACATTGAAGCAAGATTAGTTGCGTTTGCAACGTTCCAAGCACTTAAATCTTGGTTAAATTGTAAATTTGATATAAACATCGCTGAAAAGTCAGTACCGCTACTTACATTCCATCCGCTAATATCCTGATTAAAAGTTGTTATTGCAAAAACGTTTCTGAAGTCTGTTACACTTGAAACATCCCATAAATCTAAAGGTTGATCAAATTGTGAATTTTGAATAAACATATTAGAAATGTTAGTTACGTTTGACACGTTCCAATTATTGATAGGCTGATTAAATAATGATACTTGAAACATACTACTTAAGTTTTGCGCGCTTATCATATTCCAATTGTTTAAAGGCTGGTTAAAATTACAATTTCTAAACATGCTGTTAAAATCTTGACCGCTTGATACGTTCCAATTACCTATCTGTTGTTGAAAAGCTCCGTTACCCCTAAACATTTCGCGAAAACTTGTACAATTTGAAACATTCCAACCGCTTATATCTTGGTTAAAATTACTAAAGGCAAACATACCATTCATTATTGTTGCACTGCCAACATTCCAAGCTCCTATCGGCTGGTTATAGTTACAGCTTCTAAACATTTGAAAAAAGTCTGTGACATTTGAAACATTCCACAAAGACAAATCACCGTTAAATTGTGAGCTTTGAAACATTTCTCGCATGCTTAAAGCCCCGATTGTGTTCCAGTTACTTATATCTGGGGAAACTTGCGAAGCAAAAAAACAACCTGTAAAATCTTGCACATTTGAGACATCCCAAGTTGTAAGATTTATGAGCGACCATAACGGGCTTAAACTTCTAAAGGTTCTTATCATTGTTGTTACGTTGCTTACATTCCAACTTGACAAATCCTGATTAAAAAATCCAACAAGGAAAAAGGTTTCATTTAGATTAGTAACGTTTGAAACGTCCCAATTGCTTATATTACCATCAAATCCGCTAGCCTCCCGAAAAGCTCCCTCTAGGCTTGTTATCGTTGTTGTATTCCAAGTTTCTATATATGGGATATCACTAATGGAAAAAGCATTTCTAATAAAATCTTTTAAAGTTGTTACGTTAGACAAATTAAGCGGGTCATATGTGTTAAAAGTTAAATTATTACACCCATAAAAAGCCCCTGTAACATCAGCAATATCTAAATTTCCAAAATTTGTAATATTTAATAGTTTTGCTTTGTCACCTCCATTTTTAAATCCCCATCCGCTTAAAGTTCCGAATATTTGTATTTGTTTTGTGCCTTGCCCATCGGGAAAAGTAATAATATTGTCTGTGTGTGAAGTTACAGTTTTAATATTATTTCCATTATAAAAAACGTTAAAGTTATAAGTACCGCTAGCATCAAGCGGTAAAGCTATTTGATCGTTGTTTGAAACGCCAGCAAAATTTGTTTGCCACTCAGATATAAAAGCGGTTTCTTGCCCTGTGTCGGTTATAACCCATAAATCAGTATTAATTAAATTAGCTCTTGCATTTGCTGGCGCACCTGCTGAGTATTTACTATTTCCACCGCTAAATATTACGCTTTGTTTTACTGTTTGGTTATTCCAGCCTATTAATAGATTATTATAATTATCAAGAGATAAAGCAATACCTTGAAACATATTAGTTGCTGTTGTTAATTGTGTAACATTCCAGCCTCCAAGATTTTGGTCAAATATGCTTGCATTTCTAAACATACTTGAAAAGTTTGTCGCGCTTGCCGTATTCCATCCGCTTATATCTGCATTAAATGCAAAACAACTTCTAAACATTTCAACAAAGGTCGTACCCGTTGAAACATCCCAGTTACTTAAATCTTGATTAAAATTATTGCAAAATCTAAACATATATGAAAAGCTTGTATTATTTCCAGTATTCCAACTAGAGATATTACCGTTAAAATTAGACGCTCCGTCAAATATGCCTGACATATTGATTGCATTAGCAGTATCCCAGCTATTTAAATCTTGATTGAAATTTACAGCATCGCGAAACATACTAAACAAAAATTGAGCATTTGACATATCCCAATTATCAAGCGATTGGTTAAATTCTTCACATGCCTGAAACATAGAGCCAAAATTAATACCGCTTGATACGTCCCAGCTACTTAAATCTTGGTTAAATAATAAACAACTATTGAAAGCACCTTGAAAAACTGTAACGTTTGAAACGTTCCATTGTTCTATATTAGGTATTAATAATAAATTTTCACATCCTGAGAATATGCTTTGAAAAGATGTAATACCTGTTAAATCTGGAATATCTGGAGCAGTAATTTGTAAATTAACACAATCTCTAAACCAGTTACCAAAATTTCCAAATTTTAAAGGTCCCCATTGTTTTATATTTAATATTTTTGATGGGTCACCAGAACCAAAAGTTGCAAAGCCTTCTATAGTTCCTGTTATTCTAATTTCATAGACACCACCAACGGCGTAACTATGCACAAGAATTGCATCACTTGTTACTTGTTCAACATTTCCATCACCCCAATCAATAGAAAAATCATAATTGCCAGTGTTATATATAGGTAATTGAAACTCTGTACTTGTTGAAGTGCCTGGTTTTGTGGTGTCAATATCCATAATAAAAGCTTCCCCACCATCAATAACAGGCCCTATAAAGGGATCGCTTGCAGGGTTGTACGCTGGGTTAGAAGCTAGTGGTAAAGCAGGAGGAAAAGCAACCATATTAATTTACATCATCAATTATTATATTTAAATTTGGTGTTGTTGAACCTAATAAAACAACCCTTATTTGTGTATCTTCTCTATTTGCGTATAATTCAAAATTAATAACGCCGTTAGCAGAAAAATTAACAGGCGAGCCAGATGCATCGGGAATATTTACCCATGTTACACCACCATCCGGAGATCCTTGTAACTCTGCCGTACCGCCGCCGAAATTACCAATAGCCCAAAAAGTACCTCTTGTAGGTGCTCCCTTTGTCATTGGAGCCCATGTGGCTGGTGTTGTGCTTCCGTCTGCTGTTAATGTTTGGTTTACTAATCTAGTCATCTTTTTTCCTTTTATTTTTCAGTGAAAGTTTTGCTTTTTAATATTGCTTCTACTTGGTCTGGCGTTCCTGTTGGTGTTAATCCTAAAGGGTTAACAGGTTTTATATTTTTTTGCCCTTTTAATTGTGCTTTTACTGTTGTTTCACAATTATGGTGATAAGGCGGTAAATCTTGCGTTAAATATTCATCTTTTGTAAAAACTCGTCCTGCTAATTCTTTGCATATTGCAGCAACTGGTGAAGGGTTAACAATTTCGAAACTTTCTATTTCTTGAAATACTTCAGGCGTTTGGAAAACAGAATTTCTAGCCGTATTAACTGAACCGCTTACAAGATTAGTAGCAACAACTTTAAAAGCTCCGCTATTTATGTAGTTATCTCTTGCTTTTCGCATATCTGCAACCAATGCGTCTACGCTGTCGGTTGTGTCTATTTTTTGACTTGCAATAAAAAACATTCTTTTTTTAAATTCGTCATCTTGCGTTTGTGTTACTGCTTCTATTTCTGTTTTTAATTTTGCTCTTGATTCAGGTGTTAAAGAATTTAATAAATCTTCTAATTCATCAAGTTTTAAATTAGGATTTAAACCCAATTCTTTTTTTACGTCCTCAGTTGCCATTGCCGTAACTCTTGCCATTCCTGCAAGTAAATCATCTTTTAAGAGTTTTTTATCTGGTATATCAATTTTTGCAAGTGCGTTTCTTCTGCCGTTTTTCTTAGTTTTTTTTAGAACATCCTGAGCTTTTTCTAAATATTTATTTGTTCGTTGTAACATATCATCATAAATTAACTCATCTATTTTTTTTGATTCTTGCTTTATTAATTTTGTAGCATTGTCTTTAGGCTTAGCAAGTTTTATAATGTTTGTTTCTTTTTCATTAAAATCGACATTTTGTTTTATTTCTCGTTTTTTCTGGTCATCTGTAATAACAGGCAAATCAAAATCACGGTTTAAAGCGTCTTCTAGTTGGTCGCTAGGGCTTATGATACCAGCATTAACAAGCATTGTTACAATTTCGGCTTTTTCTTTTCCTGCTTTGTCGTTTATTCCTGTAACTTTTAAAAATGGGTATTTTTTAGCGTTTCCAAATTTTGCAATAACAAGCGGCTTTATAACTTGCCTGTTTATTTGGTCACAAATTTTATTTGCATATAATTGAATTCCATTTAAAAATATATCTGATAAATCAGAACCTAAGGCATAAGAACCCGAACCCGAAAGCCCTAATTCCATAAAATTAGCTAAAAATGCTTTTGCCATGTTTTTATTTTCGTTTTCTATAACGCTGTCTAGTTTTGCAGGGTCATAATTTAAAGAAAATACATCAAGTTCAAATCCATGAGGCTTTAAAATATAATTGCTTTGATTTTGTGTGTATCTTTGCATTATTTGTATAAATTTGTCAATTTGTGCGGAGTCGTTTAATTTATCTTGTGGCATTGTGCCAATCGGCGTACCTGTTATCCCTCTTTCTACTCCTGTGCTTTGCAATCTGTAATATATATTTTTTCTAAAATAATTTCCATAAATAGGACGTAATAAAGAAATACCCTCGTAGTTATCACCTTCTTTATTGTTTGATAAAACTATTAAATTTTTACCATCCATAAAAGCATCACTATTAAGGTCGCCGTCTGCTTGTTGCCAAACGTTTTTTATTCCGCCGTTTGGTAATAGATTCCATTGATAAATTGTTTTTTGTGATCTATAGCCTAAATCTTTTATTCCTATATAATTGCCCCAGATAGGATGGTTTTGTACTACCTTATGTACTATTTCATGAATACAAAAGCCAAAGTCTAAATAGCTTAAAGCTTCTTCAACAAATTCTAACCACGTTTTATATTTTGAGCCGTCTGGATAGCCCATATCTTCGAATAAAACATAACTAATAAATTCTTTTTTTTGTCTTTCTTCTTCTGAATCGTCAACCGCTTCTATAAACCAATTAGCGCCTAGTATCGGGTTTCTTATAGAATTTCTTAGCATTGTTATTTGTGCATCACTACGGCGCATTTGATCATAAGTATCTATGC
>Ga0194010_1000022_pt1 | contig 10536 bp, 13 predicted proteins | sample FLC_67_MG_FD_140372 | JGI IMG/M metagenome (GOLD analysis project Ga0194010, IMG submission 140372) | Sediment microbial communities from the Broadkill River, Lewes, Delaware, United States - FLC_6-7_MG | ecosystem: Environmental > Aquatic > Freshwater > River > Sediment | place: USA: Delaware...
AAGTTGCTACAGTGTTTTATTTTTTATTTTTTGTTGCTTTGATACCAGCAATAGGTACTTTTGAAACTAAGCTATCATCTTATAATATTAAAAAATAATTTTCAGTTTACTTGAAAAAAATTACCATATAATTTATAACAAAATAATGATACTAAAAACAAAAAATCTGTTAAGAAAAATTCTATTTTTTAGTTTTAATTTTTGTTATTATTAACGCAAGTTACCTTTTAGAATATAAATTTTAGGCACTGTTTTAAATTATTTCATTAAAAAATTCTTTTAACTTTGGCGTGTTAACAGTCTTATGTTGGCATATTGATATACGCACTTCAGTTACAAAAAAACTTAAAAAAGGTAATTAACTCAATTGGTAGAGTTTCCACTTTAATAGTTCAAATCTATTATTACCTAATGACGTTAAAAAAAAGAAATTTATTAAAAAAAATAAAAAACTTTACAATTAATTTTGGACCCCAACATCCTGCAGCTCATGGTGTATTACGGTTAGTCTTAGAGTTAAATGGTGAAATAGTAAACCGAGCCGACCCTCATATAGGTTTATTACATAGAGGTACAGAAAAATTAATTGAATACAAAAATTATGTTCAAGCATTACCTTATTTTGATCGTTTGGACTACGTTTCAATGATGGCACAAGAACATAGTTATTGCCTAGCAATTGAAAATCTTTTTAATTGTAAAATACCAAAACGTGCTCAATATATTAGAGTACTTTTTGCTGAAATTACTAGAATTTTAAACCATTTATTAGCTGTAGGTTGTCATGCTATGGACGTTGGTGCAATGACTCCATTTTTATGGGCTTTTGAAGAACGAGAAAAGCTAATGGAATTTTATGAACGAGTTTCGGGTGCGCGAATGCATGCTGCCTATTTTCGACCTGGAGGTTTGCAGGTTGATATTCCGAAAGGTTTGTTAAATGATATTTATATGTTTACTGAGCAATTTTCATTAAGATTGACAGAAATGGAAGATATGTTAACAGAAAACCGAATTTGAAAGCAACGATTAGTAGACATTGGTGTTGTAAATGCAAATGATGCTTGTCAATGAGGTTTTAGCGGAGTTATGTTGCGCGGTTCTGGAATTTATTGAGATTTAAGAAAAAGCCAGCCGTACGAAGTTTACGATAGACTTAAATTTGACATTCCTGTAGGAACTAATGGCGACTGTTACGACAGGTATTTGATTCGGGTTTTTGAAATGAAAGAATCTTTAAAAATAATTGAACAATGCTTAAACTCAATGCCAACAGGTTATATTAAAACAAACGACCTTAAAATTTCACCGCCAAGTAGAGGGCATATGAAGCAATCTATGGAAGCATTAATTCATCATTTTAAAATGTACACTCAAGGAGTTAGTATACCTGTTAATGAAACTTACATTGGTACTGAAGCTCCTAAAGGAGAGTTTGGGGTTTATCTGGTCTCTGATAACACTAATAGGCCTTACCGTTGTAAAATTAAAGCTCCAGGTTTTAATCATCTACAAGCTTTAGACTTTATGTCTAAAGAACATTTAATTGCAGATGTTGTTACAATTATAGGTACTCAAGATATAGTATTTGGTGAAGTGGATCGATAATTTTAATGCGTTCTAAATTAAAGTCTCTAAAAATTTTACAAGTTCTACCAAATGGTTGTGTTTATTTCGATAATTTAGTGTATCTGAAAACATATACAAGATATAAGTTTTCAAAAAAAAGTTTATTTTTTAGCTTACTTGATAAAAAAAAACTTATTTTTGAAAACTCCAACTTTTTCTATAAAAAATATCGCAATCAAAGTGTTAATAACTCAATAAATGAATTCAAAATTGACTATAGAAAATATTAAAAATTTTTCCAGAATGTGCCCGTTAGAAAAAATTCAAGTATACGGCCAAGAACTTGTCATAATAGTAAAATCAAAATTATTATATGATATTTTAGTGTTTTTCAAATATCATATCCCATATCAATTTGATATCTTAACATGTATTACAGGTGTAGATTATCCTAATAATAAATATAGATTTAAATTGGTTTATGATTTGTTAAGCATTCGTTTTAACATTCGCCTTAGAATTAAAACCTTTTCTCATGAGTTGTTTGGTCTAGATTCTTGTGACCAATTATATTTTACAGCAAGTTGGTATGAATGTGAAATTTGAGATATGTATGGTGTTTTTTTTAAAAATCATTCAAATTTAAAACGAATTTTAACAGATTATGGTTTTGAAGGGCATCCACTTCGAAAAGATTTTCCTTTAAGCGGTTTTGTTGAAATGAAGTATAATGAAACAGAAAAAAGAGTAATAAACGAATCTATTGAGTTATGTCAAGAATATAGAACATTTAGATTTTTATCTCCTTGGTAACTGTTTAAACATCTGTATGAAAAAACAAACTCAAAAAGATAAAAAAATTAGACAACTCTTTAATCAACAAGAGATAAGTAGTATTATTTTAAAGAGTATAGTTAAAAATGAAAATTTATCTCTAATTGTGAAATGAAACGCAGTTTCTAAACTGTCCGACTTTTCGACAAGCCATAACAAAACAAAGTTTGTTAATAGATGTGTGTTAACTAATCGTAAAGCTAAGTTCAATCGAATTTTTAAAAAGTTTTCAAGATTGCGTTTTTTACTATTGGCAAGGGCTGGTACTATTCCTGGGTTAAAAAAATCTTCTTGGTAAAAAATTAAACTACAAATGATTTCATCTATTTTTTTTTCAAAAATTTATTTTCATTCAAATAACTCGTTATTTTATAATGAATACGCCGTTATTTTAACTTTTTTATGTATCGCTACTATATTATCTGTAATTATTGTGTCATTTTCTTATATATTAGCTGTCCAAAAACCAGAAACTGAGAAGTTATCCACGTATGAATGTGGTTTTGAACCTTACGAAGATGCCCGGCACACGTTCGACGTTAAATTTTATTTGATAGCTATTTTATTTATAGTTTTTGACATTGAAACTATGTTTCTAATTCCTTGGACTAATGTTTTAGCTCAGTTAGACCTAGTAGGATTTTGATCTATGATTGACTTTATGTTTGAACTAAGTATAGGGTATATTTATATTTATTGTATTGGCGCATTAGATATTCATTAATTTTTAACTTTCGTTTTTTAATAAAAAAAAATTTAAAACTTTTTTATGTTAAAAATAAAATATGGTATTTTAAACTTTAATATTTTTAAGAAAGGTGACTGAGAGGTTTAAAGTGAAGGTCTGCTAAATCTTTGTATATTTATTACTATACCGTGGGTTCGAATCCCATCCTTTCTTTTAATTATATCTGTTGTTAATGTATCACTGGAATATAGCCAAGTCGGTAAGGCCTTCGTTTTTGGTACGAATATTCAAAGGTTCAAATCCTTTTGTTCCAATAAAAAATCATCTATTAATTAAAATTTTACTAAAAAGTATAATGTTATTTGTTATGGTAGTGTATCTTCTATCATAACTGTAGCGAATAGCAGTTAAGTTAATACAGTATTTATAAACAATAGTAGAATAAATATTTATGTTAATAGTTTTCTATAATGTCATATCTACTTAACCTTTAAGCATATTATTTTTTCCATTATAAAAAGTCTTCATCGTCTAGTGGTTAGGACATCGCCCTTTCACGGCGATAACGCGGGTTCAAATCCCGCTGAAGATATTAAATTTCTTCTTACCACAGATTAGAGTAAGATTGTCACTGCTATTAGACTGTAAAACTTTAGAAGTTAAAGTTTGTACTATTTAGTCGAGAAAGTTTTGAGCATTGAATCATTGTGGATGAGTGCTTGCTATTTAAATCTTTACCATCGATATAAAAATCGTTTAATCAAAATCTAAATTGAGAATTAAAAAGTTTTTTTCGTTTAAGTTTAAATGTAGGAGTACTAGGGCAATGCATAATACTTCTTTTTAAAAACGAAAAAGCAGAACTGTTTAAATTAGAGACTGCATAATGCTGAAATCCTATATAACTTGTAAAATGACAAAAAGTGTCCGAGTTAAAACTTAAATTTTCATCTTTTAAAAAGTTATTAAAAAACAACATTTTTTTAGAATATGAAAATATCTTTCGGATTATTTGTCAATTGTCTTTAGTTTGCCCTAGTGGCTTAATGGTCTTAACAATCTTTTTAATATTTCCTTCAGTATTCATGTAAGTTCCTGACGTTTCAAAAAATACGGTATTTGGTAAATGCAGGTGGTTGCTAAAATTAAATCCTTTTTTTAAACATCTTTCTAATTTTATGTTTAAATTGCTACTTTGAGTTATCAATATTTTGGTCTTGGGATAGTGTTGAAAAAAGTTAAGCAATTTTAAATTTAATAATTTTTTGATATTAGAGTTTGAAAACGAAGTATTTATAAAATAAACTCCAGTAGCATTTTTTAAATCTTTATTTTCTATTACTTTTAAGCTATTAAAATTTGTTAATCCAACACCGTTTAATGAAGGGTGTAAAATATTTAATTGGCTTTGGCTACTAGATTGAGAAAATAAATGGATAGATTTAGTTAAAAAGTTTAGCATATTTGCTAATCCAAAATAGTCTTTTCGTTTAAATATCTGTGCGTTAGATATTAAAATAGGATTTGAAGAATTGACAAACTCTTGACAAAATAAGTTATTTCCTTCAACTAAGGATTGCAAAGTGTTTGTGTTACTAGAAATGTTTATACTAGAAAATGTTAAATTAATCAAAGAACCTAGTTGAATCACTTTAAAATTCCCTTTTAAGAATCGTGACCTAAGTTTTAAATTTAAGCTAGATCCTTCATAACGTGGATTTAACCCGATTAACAAACAAGTATCCGACGTTCCAATTTTGCTATTTAAATTCAATAAATAATTTTGTTCTATGTCGCTATTTACATTTTGTGATTCCGTTTGTCGAAGTTTAAAAAATGGGTATTTGCGAGTTAAAATGTTTAACAAATTTAATACGTGTAAGTCCACATTTTCATTTAAACACATTATTAGTGAGTGTGGCCGGTAATAATGTTTTCACAAATGGTTTTGAAAATAAATTGTACAAAAAAACTCTTTAAATAACTTTTGCCAAGAAAGATTAACTGCCTTTTCGTATCTTTGTCTATTTTTTTGCTTCAAAAAACCATGAATTATTCTTTCGGGAGAAAACATACCGTCAAACGAAAATCTAGTTTTATCAGAAATTCAATTTGTTTTATGCGTTATTTTATCATAACCGGGTAAAACTCTTATTACAGAGTTATTTTTGATAAATAATTGAGTAGGGGTGCCAAATCCATCTGAAAAATCAATAGAAGTAATGCTTTTTAGCTCTCAACTTCTATGTACAAAAGGATAAGGTTTTGATGTTAATGCTCCTACAGGACATAAATCAATAACATTGCCTGATAGTTCTGATTGAAAAAGCTTTTCGACATAAGTACCAATTTCGCTATTTAAACCTCTACCAAACATTCCTAAATCTTCTACTCCCGCAATTTCAGCCGCAAAACGAACACATCTTGTACAATGAATACATCTTGTCATTACTGTTTTTACAATAGGCCCAATATTTTTGTTTAAAACGACCCGTTTGAAACTATAAAATCTTTTTTTGGTTAAACCAAAAAAAAGTGATTGATCTTGCAAATCGCACTCACCGCCTTGATCACATATTGGGCAATCTAAAGGATGGTTTAGCAATAGAAACTCTAAAACATTCTCACGGGCTTTTTTTACTAATGAGCTATTTGTGTAAATATCTCCGTTTGCCAAACATGATTTGGCATTCATTGCGCAGGACACGATAGGTTTTGGTGAGTTTTTTAATTCTACAAGGCACATACGACAATTTCCTGAAATAGATAAGTTTTTATGGTAGCAATAATGTGGAATATTAACCCCTAAAGTTTCGCAATACTCAATAAGAGGTGTATTTTGTTTTCAAAAGTTGTTATTTAAATTATTTTTAAATTCTGAATCATAGTTAAATTTTATATTATCTATATGAAAGTATTTCAAATTTGAAATAAATTGAAAATTTTATTTAAGGAAACGTAGCTTCAAATGGTTAAAGCGTCGACTTGTCACGTCGAAGATTGCTGGTTCAAATCCTGTCGTTTCCGTTAATTTAGTTTAACTTTTAATATTTTTAATTTTATCTATTTGAATAGTATTTTTTAATCTATAGTAAACAGTTAAAATAGCTAAACCAATTGCAGATTCTGCTGCAGCAATAGTTAGAATAAATAAAACAAACACATAACCTGCAATATCGTCTAAATATACGGAAAAAATAACAAAGTTAAAGTTTATTGCTAATAACATTAACTCTATAGACATAAGCGTTATTAGTATATTTTTTCTGTTTAAAACAAGTCCTAGTACTCCAATTAAAAACAATGTTATAACAATGTTTAAGATGTAATTTATGTTTAAAATTATCATGTATTTTATATATAATATACATCATTTGTTTAGCCTTTTTTTTCTCTTCTTTTTCCAGCCTTATATTACTACGTAAATGTTATTTATCGTCCTGAATAGATTGGTCATCCTCTCGAAGAAAGTTCTCAGAATGCCAACTCTGTTTTCCAACGCAGGAGGAAGCACGAGTAATACTCGTAGTTTCATTACCTTTTTTATCGTCAGCGACAGCTTCATAAACAACGTCATGAGCATCATCTTGTATTAGAGGATCTTGAGGGCCGTTCTGACCTCTATCCATGGAATTATTAGATCCATTAGGATTTATAGCATTACGAGCTTCGCTAGCTTCCTCAGGACTAACATCAAAGGGACAACAAGATTTAATACATTCACAGAATAAATTTAATAATTTATTTAACATGTATTTTATTTTTCTTTAAGTATTCTTTTTCTACGAATTTCGTGTTTTTTACAAAGCACATACGACAATTTTCTGAACTAGATAAGTTTTTATGGTAGCAATAATGTAGAATATTAACCCCTAAAATTTCCCAACACTCAATAAGAGGTGTATTTTGTTTTCAAAAGTTGTTATTTAAATTATTTTTAAATTCTGAATCATAGTTAAATTTTATCTTATCTATATGAAAGTATTTTAAATTTGAAATAAATTAAAAATTTTATTTAAGGAAACGTAGCTTCAAATGGTTAATATCTTTGCGACTTTTAGTTTCAAGATTTCGTTAGAATAAAATTGTTGTTTTAATTGGCAGTTTTGCACCTCCGGTTTTAAAAGCTACAACTGCAATATTTTTAACTATACCACCTGCTTCAAATAAAATTGTTCCAGCACTAACTTTAACACTTCAATGAGAAACAGTTCCTTTTCCTTTACCCATCCTAACTTCAGTAGGTTTTGCAGTAATAGGAACTGCAGGGAATACTCGCACTCATAATTTGCCTTTTCGGCTTAGTTTTCTAACAATAGCTTGTCGCGCGGCTTCAATATGTCGAGATGACAAAGTACCAGATTTAGCTGCTTTTAACCCGATACTTCCAAATTTTAGTTTATTTGATCGAAAATTAAGTTTTGTTAGTTTACCCTTTTGCATTTTTTTATATTTAGTTTTTTTTGGTTGTAATCACATGCATTTTGTAATAACTATTTTCACAGAGTCAAACTTTTACTCCAAAAGTACCGTTACTTGTATAAGCAGTCGATTGATAGTAATCGACTTTAGAACTAAAGGATTGAAGAGAAAATTTTCCGAAATGAATTTTAGCAGTTCTTGCTCTTGGTGCTCTATTGAACCTGCCTTTAATAGCAATTTTTACTCCAGCAAGGCATGCAGGGTCATACTTAACAAATAGCATAATTGTTTGTTTTAAAAATCCTAAAAAATAATTATCTTTTCGGGAGACAGTTCTCTGGTCCGTCCTTAGTTGGTTAAGTCTAAATTGATCACTTATGAACTCGGCTAATAGTTTTGCTGATTTTCTTTTTAAAATACTAATCAAAAAAATATTGATTGCCTCTTTAAAAAAAGAATTTTTAACAAATTTTCTCATTTGTCTAAAAATAGTTTTCAAACTGTCAACTTCAACTTTTGATAACTGGTTATAGCGGTTTAAGTTTTGCAATGTCACAGAAACATCCATTTTATTTTTGGTGTATTTTACTAAACTTTCTAATAAAATTTCTTGAAATTCTTTCAAATTAGTTATCTCGTATAAACGAAATTTATCAACTGAAAAACTTTTTGTATTCTTAATTTTTTGAATTTTCTTTATTTCTAATCTTTTTTTTCTAGAAGGTGATTTAAATCAAAACTTTTTTTTCATTTTTGCTTTTTTTAATCAATTTCTTCTTTTTCTATTTTTTTTCTTTGAAAATGCACGTCGAGTTCGTGTTGACAGTTTTTTTGAGTATTTAGTTAAAGTTTTATTTATAATATAAATTGTTTTTTTTGTAACATAAAAAGAAATAAAAATTTGCAAAGAACTTTCTGAATAAAACACTTTGCAGTTGTGAATTTTCATTTTATATAGCCCAAAAAATCGAGTTACATATTTTTGAATTTCCAAAGTTTTGTATAAATATAAAGAAGACTCTTCATTGTTTTTTTCAATATGTTTTAATTCTCAATTTTTTTTGCTTACTCCTTGCCTAAAAATGCGTGCGTCTGTTTTTTGTCCCATTTATTTTTTTTTATTTTTTTTATAAGAGAATTGTTTTCGGGTAGAAACAAATTCACCTAACTTGTGACCAACCATTTCATCTATGACTTTAATAACTGTAAACGTTTTTCCATTATAAACTTGAAACGTAAATTCAACAAAATTTGGTAATATTATAGAATTTTTAGACATAGTTTTAATATTTTTTTTATTTACCGATTTTAAGCTTTTTAGTTTTCTTAGCAAGTTGTTTTTAGTATAAGGTCCTTTTCATTTAACTCTATTCATTTATTGGTATTTTAAAACTTTGATTTTTTAGTTAAAACTTGTTAAATTTTTGTTATTTGGTTGCTCGTCTTACGATTTTTGGTAGGCTTGCCTCACGGTGTTACAGAAGAGCGGCCTCCAGAACTTTTCCCTTCCCCACCACCGTGAGGGTGATCTATAGGATTCATAGCAACTCCTCTAACCGTTGGTCGCTTATTGAGTCACCTATTGCGGCCAGCTTTATTTATTCTTTTCAAAAATGCGAACTCATTTGACACAGTACCGATCGTCGCGTGGCATGTGGGTGGAATAAATTTGTGAACACCTGAACTTAGAACGATTCGACAGTACTTGGGTGTTTTTTCAATTAGTTGCGCACTAGTTCCAGCAGATCTAGTCAATTGTGCTTTTCTATTTTTTTTTAAGGGAATATTGTGGATAAAAGCTCCTATAGGAATTTTCATTAATGGTAAAGAATGTCCAATTTTAATTTCAGCATTAAAGCCTGATTTCACAATATCACCAATGTTTAAATTTTTAGGAGCAATCATATAAAAATAGTTTCGATTTAAAAAATCATAAATAGCAGCTATAAAAGCTGTTCTATAAGGGTCATATTCTATACTAATAACGATACCTATTGAATCTTCATTTCTTATAAAATCGATGTTTCTGTATCTTTTTTTATGACCACCTCCTTTGTGACGTACTGTAATTTTTCCGAAACTGTTTTTTCCTGCTACATTTTTTCTACCTACAGTTAAGTTTTTTATCAAAGAAACTTTGTTTAATTTTTTTTTTGATAAATTTATTAGTTTTTTTTGAGTTAAAGATGTAAACTTACTTTTTATTGAGCTCATATAAATAAAAATTATTTCAAAAGGTTTATAAAAAATTCATGCTTTTATTAAAAATAGCAAATAAGTCATTTTCTTCACATGATTTAATCAATTATAATTATATTCAACATTTAGTCCACAATATTGAAGTTTTAAAATTTGTAAAAAAAGAGATGTTTTCTTTTTATGCACGGTGACTTTTTATTTTTATTTTTACTAATTTACATAACCTTAGAATAAAAACAAATTACTTTGCATCATGTATAGCTTTATCTTTTTTTACTAATCAAAAGTTAATTAGTTATGTTATAAACATTAATTTATCCTTAACAAACACTTTAATTAATGTAAACGGTATAAAAGGCAATCCAAAATTTTTTTATTCTGCAGGAATGTTTAGTTTACAGAAAAGACAAAAAACTAGACAACCAAAAGCGATAATTACAATACTGCGAGCTTTATTATCGAAATCAAAAAGTTTTAAAATTAAACCAGCTGCAGTTCACTTCAATAATTTGTTTTTCAACCATCAATCATATATTTTCAAAAAATTAAAACAAAAAGTTTTTATTAAGCTGATCACAAGCTATAATTACCGACCACATAACGGTTGCAGATTAAAGAAAAAAAAACGAATTAAAATCCGCACTCGTACTCGAAAATTGTAGAAGAAATGACTGAGTGGTTGAAAGTGGCAGATTGTAAATCTGTTAAGTTTATCTTATCGTAGGTTCGAATCCTACTTTCTTCAACGAAATATAACGCAGTTTGGTAGCGTGCCTGTTTTGGGAACAGGAAGTCATGTGTTCAAATCACATTATTTCGATACA
>Ga0194010_1000024_pt1 | contig 10131 bp, 4 predicted proteins | sample FLC_67_MG_FD_140372 | JGI IMG/M metagenome (GOLD analysis project Ga0194010, IMG submission 140372) | Sediment microbial communities from the Broadkill River, Lewes, Delaware, United States - FLC_6-7_MG | ecosystem: Environmental > Aquatic > Freshwater > River > Sediment | place: USA: Delaware...
GCCCAACCTTCTCCTGACCCGTTTGCCCAAATACGAGCTGATACCCTATCCAACAAGGGTTCCTTCGGCATGGTGCATGATTCATTATTAGATTCACTGCGTCGAGTTAGGGAGGAGAAAGAACATGCCAAGGCAGTTAAAGCAGACGATGCTCGAGTCCCGGTCGAATACTGGAACGATTCTATCAAACCATTTGCATCTCCCGAGAAGAGGGAGCAAACTCTTGCTTTTTACCGATCCCGAGGGTGGAGCAAATTTGTTCGACATCTCACTAGTGATTGTGCCTCATATCTCTCTGACAAATATGGAGGAGACTGGAAAACTCAACCAAGGAAGAAGAATGGTAAACTCACGCCACTGGGAGTAGACCAACACGCCATTTGCCACATCATCTGGCATGCCACAAACACTACATGGTTCGAGTATCTAGCTGGCACCCGTCTGATCCATTTCAGGTTTCCAAAGCGCTATCGGAGCCAAGCCAGGGATGGTGTTCCTATCTTCTTCGAGTCGTCGGTCCCCGAGTCTAAGTCTCCTCAGAAACCATTTGGTAACCCCTCTGTCAAAGCTCAAGTCAGAGCCAAGATAGAGAAGGCTCTTCATCGCCGGTACATGATACATTCTGGAATCACCCTGCGTGCATTCATCAAATACTTTGGTGTTCCCAAGGGGGAGTTTGATATCCGAGTGGTATATGATGGCACTGCTAGTGGGCTTAATGATGCTCTTTGGGTCCCTTCCTTCTGGCTACCAACAAGTGAATCTGTGGTCAGGGGCTTGGGTCCAAGCTCTTATATGGCTGATCGAGACGTAGGTGATTGCTTCTTGAACTATCAGTTGCATCACTCAGCTGTTCCTTATACTGGTGTTGATTTAAACCCCATCTATGAACCGGGTGAAATGGAACACGCCAGAACTGTTCACTTTGATCGCAATGGCATGGGGATGAAACCTTCTCCATATAACTCTTGCCGGATGGGTCTGGTTGTTGAGGAGGTGTGCAAAGGAAATCGGAAGAACACCAATATTGCGAGCGATGGCAAAGAAGAAAACCCTTTTCAGTGGGATTCCATTCGTTTAAACTTGCCTGGTCCAGGTTACGACCCGTCTTTAGCTTGGGTGTCAAAATTGAGGAAGGATGGCCAACTAGCAGCTGATGTTTACACGTTTGTTGATGATGAGCGTCTAGTAGCTCCTACTAGGGAACTAGCATTTCAAGCTTCTCACGTTCTTGCATCCAAGCAGGCCTACTTGGGCATTATTGATTCGGCTCGCAAGGTTCGTCCACCTAGCAAAACTCCAGGAGCATGGGCTGGGTCTGTCATTCATGTCGTTGATGGCCTGGGCGTCTGTCTTTTAGTTTCTGAGGAGAAATGGCTCAAGCTTAAGTCCATCATTGATAAGTGGATCAACCTATTACAGTCGGGAGAGACTCTCCTGTCTCACTCAGATCTTCTGTCAGACCGTGGATTCCTCGTGTACGTCACACGCACTTACCCCCCTATGATGCCTTATCTCAAGGGCCTCCATTTGGCTATCGAAATGTGGAGAGGGGGTCGTGATTCAGAAGGCTGGAAATTGCCTATCGTCAGTTCCTCACCAACAGCACTTGAGGACTCCAAGGATGACGATTCAACTGGTTCGGCTCATTCTATATCAAGTTTGGACATCACCCGAGCTGGGAAGCATGGATTAGATCTGAATCAACATGCATCATTCGATTTAGATCAACCGTTGGATCACGAAGATGCAGCAGTGGCCTACTCTCTAAGGAGAGTGATGGACCGATTACCGTCCACTGATACTCCTGAAGAAGTTACTCCTATTCGTGCCCCCAAGTCAGGCCTAACTCCCACTGTGCCTAGACTACTGACGGACTTGTATGCTCTCAAAACTCTCACCTCATCTGAGCTGCCAGTGCTACGGGTGGTACGCCCCACTATGGTCGTCCAAGTGTTTTATGGATTTGGTGATGCAGCGGGCAAGGGTTTTGGTGCCACTGTTGCAGGTAACTTCAATTGCCAATCCAAGTTAAGTGAGACCTCAACCTCACGTGATGGTCTAAATTATCGATTGGGTGTCTGGAATCAAGTTGAGGAGTTGGAAAGTTCCAACTGGAAAGAATTCACCAACTTAGTTGATACAACTGAGGAGGAGGCCGAGGCAGGTCGTTTGAGAAATTGCGAATTCTTTCTGTTCACAGACAATTCTACTGCAGAGAGCTGCTTCTACCGCGGCAGTTCTACCTCTAAGAAGCTTCATGGGTTGGTAGTTCGTCTCAGATCACTGGAGATGAAATATGGTCTATTGATTCACCTCATTCACGTATCTGGCAAACGCATGATCGCCCAGGGTACGGATGGTTGCTCTAGAGGCTTTTTGATGGAAGGAGTGATGGCTGGGGACAACATGCTGTCCTTTGTGGACTTGGGCAAGTCCGCTGATGAACGCTTTCCTCCTGTTGTGGATTGGATTCGATCTTGGTCTGGGCAAGACGAGATCAAGCCTCTATCACCGGAGGGGTGGTATGAGGAAGGTCACGGCATCACTGGGGGTGCGCCTGACAAAAGGGGGGTTTACATTCCTCACCATGAGCCTCGTAACCAATGGCACCTCTGGTGCCCCCCGCCCGCTGCAGCTGATGCTGCAATGGAAGAGCTGTCAAAAGCTAGACACAAACGCACAGACACTTTTCACTTGGTGGCTATTCCTCGATTGATGGCTCCCAGATGGCGTCGCTTGTTCAACAAAGTTTGTGATTTTTCTTTTGTCGTCTCACCCGGCACTTCTTTTTGGCCTGAGGGCATGTTCGAACCTCTTTGGGTCGGCATCATTCTTCCCTTCACTCATCACAGGCCCTGGTGTCTCAAGCGCGCCCCTCTCTTGGTGGAAATGGGAATTGAACTGCGTGGTCTGCTCCCTGAAAGTGAAGCCGCTGCAGGGACTCTTTTGCGGAAACTCTGTAATCTCCCGAAACGGCTTAGCTCCGTGCCGAAACGCGTGGCATGCGGAGTGCTACACATGCCTGGGTCAGGGTCTCTTTCCGATGGAGAAGATTGAAGATGAGCAGGGCAATCCATGGCACAAGGAAGAGGATAGACAACGCCGTTTGAACCAGGGGATTAATGGGGCTTGGCTTTGCCAGCCTTTCCAGTGTGAAGAATGTCACATTATGAATCTGGAGGGTCGCACTATGGTGCCTGCGGACAGAACGTATGCTCGCTGTATCCGAAGGGCTCAGTTAGATGCTATGAATGGGAAGTCCCACCGAACCATAAATTCTCATCGCCAACAAACTACCAGCGTCGTCAAACTGTGCTCCCAAATCAATAAAACTCCGACGTATCAACCACGTGGCCCGTTCCCCTTGGGTGACCAATATGGCATGGGCTTGGCAGTCGATATGTTGGCCAAGTCGCTGGTAGCCAAAGGAAGATTGGGTCCCCAAATTACTTACAGTACCATGAGAAAGTTGCGTGGGACCAACACTAAGAACTATGATTCCTCTCCTTTGGGCGTGTCTGAAGGTGCCTCGTTCTCTCATGGAGCCGGTAGGACTCGTCCTACATCTTGTCCTTCCCAATCCGAGTGGATGCAAGACTTTCTGCGTGGTGCTGAATACCGGATGGGTCACGAGTCTGCTGCTGATCATGGGGTATCGATTACTGTGATTGTGGAGGCATTGAAAAGGGTCAAGGCTGATGCTCTAGAGGCAATAGAGTCTGAAAACCAAGAAGAGGCGGATGCTCTGTTCATGTTTGGTGCTTACCTGTGCCTTTGTACTTCTGCTTCGTTACGTGGTTATGAAGGTTTCTATCTCTGCCTGGCTGGCACGGGTGCGCACATCAACACTGGAAGGGATGGAGTGATCCCAAGGAACCTAAACAAAGGTACCATCCTAACTGAGGAAATGTGTCAGCGTTTGCCTCACGTTGCTCTCTATCTTCAAGGTCAGTTCAAAGCTGAAGGTGGCATCAACCAACACGTCATCAACATAGCAAATGGTTCAGCAAGTGGTCTGGAGAATCGGTACTGGCTTGAGAAAGCTCTGGACGTCTGTGCACGAGAAGGCCGATCTCATGGGCCCGTGTTTGCCGACTCATCAGGAAAACTAATCCCATCAGGAGATTTCAACATCTTGCTACGAAAGTACTTTGCGACTGTCCAGGAGGAGACCGACTTGATACCTCCTGAAATAGATGTGAACGTCCATTACTCAACCAACAGAACAATGAGAAAGTCAGCGGTTACCCGTGCCGCCCGAGCCACGTTAAGTAAGGATTTGCAGGATGATATGAACAGGTGGAAGAAGGTGGAAAAGTCCAAGAATAAGAGGACGCAATTTAACATGCGTCAGCTTTATTCGGAGGCTGTGTTATTGATGCCGGTGACCTGGCTTTACTCGTATGCCTTGTGATGATGTGGTGAAGCTAGTCAAACTTCGCCGGGGATGGGTGGCATGCCGATAATACGAGTTCAGTTCGGGAATCTGGTTAGTATGATCGAGTTAGCTGAGGGGGGTTTAATGTTTGTGATATTCTACTCTGAAAGTGGCGACTTCTTGAAATACTGGTAGATCCGGGATCTTGGTCTTGAAAGTTACAATTGTTGCTGGGAATTGATGTCTGCGAGAACATATGCGTCCACGGTCAATTCTTGGTTTGTACTCTCATGATCAAATCCATTGGTGGTATCAGTATGTTTCCTTTATCCCAGAAAGAGGAAATAAGGAAGTTGTTTGCACTTCATTCACATTGAGTGTTTTGATTGGATGCTGGAGCATTGGAGATATTTCCCCCCCGTACAAAGTTATTTCGGTAGTTGTAGTTATTCGCTGTGGTGCAGGACGTCTTCCTGTGCCTGAGTTTTCTGATTATATGTTGTGGTTGTATTCAGCCGTTTAAGTTTAATCTACGGCATTTATTCAACCATCAACCTCAAGAATCGAGTTTTATCATCTAGGCTATGCCTACTCGAACTTCGAATGAAGTCAAGCTGGCAGAGTCACGGTTATCAAAGTCGAGTCACGAGATAGATGTATAGCACGTTACACGTGGAGGTCTGTCCTCCAAGTGCGTGCGAGAATAGATGCCTGATGGTGTCTAGCAGAAGCCTCTCACGACGGCGTGAGTGTTTTGACCAAGACCGAGGCAGTAGGAGCTGCGTCGTTTATTTGATCACCATCCGGCGGCCCTATCTCGTCCTCCTTCTTTTTCTTCTACCATCTGGTGCTCCCCTTCCCCTCGTCTGGGCAGGTTTATATTGCAACACATTTCATTCGCGTTGCGGCCATCGGCTTACTTCTTTTCGCCGCGGCCATCACTATTCCTCCATTTACTGAGGAACAGTGCTTCATCCACTACTTTGGGGAATTAATATCTCCTCTGCACACCCACGTGCTTCGTTTTTAGTGTTTTCTTCGGTGCTTACGTCCTCGATACTACGAGGTATATTCGTCGATTGGTTGGATTAGTTCTTTTTGGTTGGGTATTATTTTATTTCACGTGCGTTGCATATTATTATTTTAATATTACCATGTCTGGTTCTGGGGAGGATTACGTTACCGTTGATGCCGAATTGGCACGTGCCACCTCGCGGGCATTTGCAAATTTACATATTGACACGGATGCGGCGGCCTTGGCTGTCGACGAGGATGATACGGCGGGGGGAGGGACTATTCCTCCCTCGTTTACTCCATCTGGACGTATATCCGTCGCGTCATCTGTTACAGGTGGGGGCGGGTTGTTGGAAACGTTCCGTACCCCTCAGGTTAGTAATCGTACCCCTCCTCTTCTGTCAACGAGCCGTGGTTCGATGGTTTCGTCTCGTCGTCGGTTGTCTCCTGCGGACGTGGGAACATCTTCTGTTCCCCCGAGTGTGGTGGGGGGGGTTGGTAGGACGAATTTCTTCGGTCGGGTAGGTGCTGTTACAGGTAAGGTTAAGCGGTGTATGCCTATTTGGAGTCATGAGGGAGTGAAGGGTGAAAAGTGTTTGGGAGTTTTGAAGGGTGGGCAGCGAATGTGCCTAGGACAGTGCATCAAGAACAAGGATCATTGTGGCATAGAGAAACATGCTGACACCAAGTTTGAGCCTGAGTTTGCCAAGGCTTACTATCCTCCTGCCAAGAATGTTTCGGACAAGAGGACTGCCTTCATCTACCCTCACATTGATGCAGAGGAAATTCTTCCTGAGTTCCTTAAGACTTTTGATTCTGGTCTCAAGAAGACGGATGAGTGGGTGGCTTACATCCTTGAAGCCAAGGAAGCTTTTCGTACCAGCTTAGCTCCCCCCATTGCTGAGGTAGCTGAAAGTGAGAGTGAGGATGAGGCTGAGAGTGGGGATGAAGATTCTTTGGCTACTAATCCAGGCCCATCCACCCTTCCAGTATCTGGTAGGGACTATGGTCTTGAGGAAGACAGTGTGGTGAGGAATATTGTCCGTGAAGACTTCGTGCCTGCTGCCGTAGTGAATGTACCCATCCCCCCATATGTCTATTCTGAGGAGTTGGATGATGAAATTGCCGAGCAACGTCCTGTTCAGGAGACTCGTATTGCATTGGACGCAGTTATGTCTAGCATGTATAAGCTGTCTAAAGCTATCCCCGAGATGGGGTCTGATGTTGCTGAACACTTCACCCCTCACATTAATTCTGTTATACAGCACATGAACGATGTCAGCATCAAGGTTCGTACATTGGAGAATGTGTTGGGAGATGCGTCGAAGATGGTTGAGTTGGTGGAAGTCAATAACGTTGCTGAATCTGTTGTGGTTGCTTTTGAGGAGCTATTGAATGCCACTGAGCAACTCAAGTCCCATGAAGCCCGTTTATCGTCAGTTGAGGCTGTCAACTCTACCCTCAAGAACGACATTCAAGCCTCTTTCAATGCCCAACTCATCAAGTCTCATTCTGGAGTGGTGGAGGAAGTGGCCAAGCAACTTCAGGCCATCATCAGTCGTGTGTTCAAGCTGGAGAAGGGAGCTGCACCATCTGCATCTCCTCCATCCGCTGCCGTTTCCCACACCCTGTCACCCTCCAAGCCAGTTACGATTGCCATCCCTCATCTCTCCATGAATATGAAGATTGTGGATGACCATGGGGTGGAGCAGATGACATTGGGTGCGTTGATGAACGGTTTTGCTGACCTCAAGTCTGAGGTTGCTCGTTTGGGTGCAGCCGTGGTTGCTCAGGGTGGCATCAAGGTTGGAGAGGTGGTGTATTCTAGTGAGGATGAGTTGAGGGTTCACGTCATGGACCTCACGAACACTATGGCTTGTGCTGCTTTCGTTGATTGTGTCTCATTGGTTGCACATGATAAGATCGATTACCCTGTCTCTGATCCATCTTACAAGTCGGATATCAAGAACCTGGTCGCTCAGGGTATCTCCCATCCATCTGACCAGCGTTACCTGTCTACATTTTCTCGCCCTTACCCACCTGGTTACACCAAGGGGGATGACGCTGAAGTGGGCAGGACTCTTACTTGCTTCAAGAAGGAGCAACTGTGGGATGGCACTGGCGGGTTGGATGGCTTCAAAGCCAAGATTGGTCAGTCATTGAAGCGTGCGTCTCAGGCTGCCAGGGTATACATCAAGGCTAACATCCCTCCATCCAGCCCTCTGTATGAACTTGCTATGGATATGGTTACTCGATCTATGGACTTCCATTCGACTTTCCACACCCACGTTGACAACGAGAAGGCCAAGCTCCAACAGATGGGTATTGATGCTGCAGAGGTTATGCTTCTCATTTCTGAGCAATTCATCCTCATCTTCAATGACTTCTACACAGTTCGTCAGAACTTGTTTGACTTTGTGGATGGTATGGACGCAGTTGACCATCTCACTCGTGTTATTTGGGTCACTTGTAAGGCTCATATGGCCATGGATTCTTACCTTGTCAATGGACTTATGTTCCATCAGATCATTGCCTCGTCATTCGTTCGTTTTCTCACACGTCAATTGGGCCAGCAGAGTCAAGCCAAGATTGAATCTCTCATCAGGCAAGTAGCCACCATCAAGACTGATGCTTCTGAAGGGAAGAAAGTTGCTAATGCTCAGAAGGTTCGGCTCGATAATTTGTTCACGGCCAACAGTACTCTCAAAACCAGGTGACTTCCTGGGGGCCGGCGCCCGGGGAAGAAACTTATCCTTCGTTCGCCTCGTGTTATTAAAGGGGGTCTGTCTGTTGTTAAGCCTCCCTTCCCATTGGTTATTGTTTCGCAGGGGTGGCCCAGTGCTCTGATCCCGGTATTGGCCTTTGATTTACCACTAGCGGGGGTGTTTTTTCCATCGTCTTTTCATCAATATTTTAAACCCCCCGCTAGTAACCCCCGCTTTAAATGGTTACCCACTGAGTCTTTTCGTGACTCTGTTATAAACGGTACTGCATTCTATTTGGTCACTGGGAATTTGGAGTTTATCAGGCGGATTGTTCCTTTGCTGCCTGAGCTTGGGAGGGTCATCATTGGTGTTGAAATGCCTTTACGCTCCTCTCATCCAGATCCTTATAACTTTCTGAGCCGAGCTCGTTCAAAAGCTATCCGTTTTCTCAAGAATCAGTTACATTTGACTGCTGTTACACTTCGTGATGCTAAATTTGGTGGTGCAACGGATGCTTCCTTTGTCTTTGGATTCGGGAATCAACTCCATGGACGTTCTGTTCCATCTGAAGTCCCTCATGTGGGTTATGTTCTTCGTCATTACCTTGACGGTGGGGCCAAGGGTTGGTTTGACAGGTGTCGTTCGGAGGATCTTCCAGTGCTACCTGATGATACGGAACATGTTATTTGGGGGAATTCTCAGCTTATTGTCATGCGTCGGGTCAAATTTGGGCCAAATCCGGATGGTGATAGCGATCATTTCACAGCTGGAACCGCTGGCCGGTTTATTCGTCCAGAAGGCTTGTTTCCATGTGCCGATCCCCTCGTGTCTGTGGCTTGCCCATGCTATTTTGCTAAAGGGAAGTTGTCTATGAGGTCGCTTACTGTTCCAGAGCTCTTGAGGCTGTACCAATTGCCTCTTCATATGGATGATTTCTTTCAACAATTCAGAATGTCTTCTGCTCTCCCTTTCGAACAGGCTGCCTCCCCAGTTATATACACGTCCATCTTTCGTCAATTATGGGGGGTTGCTGAGGGGGGTTTGAGTGGAGATTCACATCAGCGTGAAGCTTCTGTCCCAATTGAGCTGGATGAGGAGGCCGTAGAGGATGTAACGGATGCTGCCGCTATTGATGGTGGTAACACTCTTGATGATGGAGGTGATACTCTTGATGATGGAGGAGGGATTCTTACTGATAGTGCTATTGACGCTGGTACTCTTGCTGATCTTGATGATGCAGGTGTTGCTCTTACTGACAACACTATTGATGCTGGCACACTTACTGATCTTGATGATGCAGGTGATGCTCTTACTGATGCTGGGAGGGAGGATATATTAATTTCTGGGGGTGCGGTCTTACAACAAAGAATGACAGCCAATGACAACGTGCTTGACCATATGTTGGAGGATGATACCTCAGTCAGCAATACTACCCCTTCAGCTCACACCACTTCAACGACAGTCCTATCTACACCCATTACATCTGTGAACAATGGAGATGATACTTCAAGCAGTGCCTCGGTGGCAACGGTGGTGGATCAGCAATGGCAATTTGAGTTTGAACAAGATTTGGAGCCTATCTTCTCCCATCAGGACGATCTTTCGGATGACAGTACTTTGACTTCAGTTATGTCTGCTGAGACTCTTCAAGCAGGCAGTGCAGGTAAGGGAGGTTGTTTCAAACACCCTTTCTATAAGCCAGGGCCTCCTTTCCCAGTGGGCGATATCATATTCTGCATTCCCTTGGACCGTCCAAACCGTGAAGGTCAGCGAGGCTTTGTTATCGAATCGGACCATCCAAGGTATCGTATTCAACTGGAGGATGGGACTTTGATAGATCAGATTATGGGCTCCCGTACTACTGGCAACGAGTTTTCCCTGTTTGCTCACTTCCATGAATCTCTTGACGCCCAACCTTCTCCTGACCCGTTTGCCCAAATACGAGCTGATACCCTATCCAACAAGGGTTCCTTCGGCATGGTGCATGATTCATTATTAGATTCACTGCGTCGAGTTAGGGAGGAGAAAGAA
>Ga0194010_1000025_pt1 | contig 10130 bp, 9 predicted proteins | sample FLC_67_MG_FD_140372 | JGI IMG/M metagenome (GOLD analysis project Ga0194010, IMG submission 140372) | Sediment microbial communities from the Broadkill River, Lewes, Delaware, United States - FLC_6-7_MG | ecosystem: Environmental > Aquatic > Freshwater > River > Sediment | place: USA: Delaware...
CAACTGAACTTGGTATTCGTGATAAGATGTCAGCGGCTAAAGAACTGCTAGACCGCACAGGTTTGATTAAAACAGAGAAGGTGCAGGTAGAAGCAGCGGGTGGTGTGATGCTTATGCCAGCTAAAGCAATAGTAGAGGACGAAGACTAATGGCTACTTATTACGACAAAATGTCTAAAGCAAATTTATTGAAAATTGCAAACAGTGCAGGAGTAACAACAAAATACTCTGATGGTAAAACTATGTCTAAGGATGATTTAGCGGACCACTTACATCAACTGGATACGTCTGGTGCAATAGGTTCAGATAAAAAAATGTATGCCGGGGGTTTAGCGACAAAAAATTATGTAAACCCAGTAACTATAGTAGACAACCGCAAAAAGAAAAAATGACACGTACAGCAGGGCAGTGGAAGTTACCACAGCCAACAGACATTAAAGAAGAAAACGAATGGGTACAGATACCACGCATTGCACGTACTGTACCATTTGGTTACAAGCAAAATGAAGAAGACCCCGACATTCTTGACCCCATTCCAACTGAGTTGGATTTGCTTGAAAAGGCCAGAACATACATAAAGCAATACAGCTATCGTGAGGTAGCTAACTGGCTGAGTACAAATAGTGGTAGATACATATCACACGTAGGATTAAGAAAGCGGTTACAGTATGAGCGACAGCGTAAGAACCAAGCTAAAAGCCTCCGCAAGTGGGCAGAGTATGCGGAAAAGGCAATCGCCAAAGCGCAAAGCCTCGAAGAAGAAAGAACAGGTTCAAAAGCCGCAGGTTGAGATACAAGAGATTGAATCTGAAGCTGTTGAGTTTGAGAGTGTAGAAGAAACAGCTAACGTACTCTTTAAACCTAACCCCGGCCCACAGACAGATTTTCTTGCGGCAAGTGAACGTGAAGTTCTTTACGGTGGTTCAGCAGGTGGTGGTAAATCCTACGCTATGCTTGCAGACCCTCTTCGTTACATGGGGCATCCACAGTTTAGTGGGCTGTTGCTCCGACATACTACGGAAGAGTTACGTGAACTAATATTTAAATCACAGGAACTCTATCCAAAAATCTGGCCCGGTATTAAGTGGTCAGAAAGAAAGATGCAGTGGACTGCGCCATCTGGTGCGAGGTTGTGGATGTCATACCTCGACAGAGATGAAGATGTCCTGCGTTATCAGGGTCTGGCTTTTAGCTGGATAGGCTTTGACGAACTGACCCAGTGGCAATCGCCATATGCATGGAATTACATGCGAAGTCGTCTACGGTCCACTGCCCCTGATTTGCCCGTCTTTATGAGGGCTACAACAAACCCCGGTGGAAGAGGGCATCACTGGGTAAAGAAAATGTTTATTGACCCTGCCCCATATAATAAGGCGTATGATGCGACAGATAGTGAAACGGGTGAAGTTCTTCGATATCCAGCAGGTCACAGCAAAGCTGGGAAGCCATTATTTAAACGTAGGTTCATTCCTGCTAGACTATCTGACAACCCGTATCTCTCTGAAGCAGGTGACTACGAAGCTATGCTCCTGTCGCTTCCAGAGCAACAAAGGAGACAACTCCTTGAGGGCGATTGGGATATTAAAGAAGGTGCTGCGTTCACAGAGTTTAACCGTGATATTCATGTTGTTGAACCTTTTAATATTCCTAACAATTGGGTTAAGTTCAGAGCATGTGATTACGGGTATGGTTCTTACAGCGGTGTTGTTTGGTTCGCTGTCGCACCGTCTGAGCAACTCATTGTGTACAGGGAATTGTACGTGTCGAAAGTCCTAGCTACGGACTTAGCTGATATGGTATTGGAGTTAGAAGCGGAAGATGGAAATATTAAATATGGTGTCTTGGATAGTAGTCTTTGGCATAAGCGTGGTGATACTGGACCGTCTCTTGCGGAACAGATGATAAGCAGAGGTTGCAGGTGGAGACCATCAGACCGCAGCCGTGGTAGCCGTGTAGCAGGTAAGAACGAAATACATAGACGTTTACAGATAGATGAATTTACGGAAGAGCCTAGACTTGTTTTCTTTGATAGTTGCACAAACATTGTCGCCCAATTACCGTCCATCCCGTTGGATAAAAAGAATCCAGAGGATGTGGACACGAAAGCAGAAGACCACTTGTACGATGCGTTAAGGTATGGTATAATGTCACGACCAAGGTTTAGTATATTTGATTATGACCCGATGGGTAGACCCGGTGGCGGTATGCAAGTTGCAGATGCTACCTTTGGATACTAAGGAAAAAAAGTATGGATGAAGATGATATCATGATTGAAGATGACGCTATTGCGTTAGAGGATACAGACGATTCTGTGACTTTTGATGCTGACGTGTCTAATATCATACCATTTGTCATTGAGCGTTACAAACGTGCAGAAGACTATCGCTATCAAGACGAAGAGCGTTGGCTGAGAGCATATAGAAACTATAGAGGATTGTATGGCCCAGATGTACAATTTACTGAAGCAGAAAAGTCACGGGTATTTATTAAAGTTACCAAGACTAAGACGCTTGCTGCATATGGTCAAATTGTTGATGTGTTGTTTGCTAATAATAAGTTTCCTCTTTCTATTGAGCCTACAACACTCCCTGAAGGCGTTGTAGCTGATGTACACTTTGACCCCAAAGAACCAGAACAGCTTCAGGCAGAAACTTCTTTATCTAGTCCTTATGGTTTTAGAGGTGATGGAAACGACCTGCCACCGGGTGCTACAGCTAAGACACTGCAAGAAAAACTTGGCCCATTAGAAAATAAACTTGAAGGTGTACAGGACAAGTTAAAAGAAGGCCCGGGCAAAACTCCTACTGCTATTGAATTTAGCCCAGCTATGATTGCTGCTAAAAAGATGCAAAAGAAAATACACGACCAGCTAGAAGAGTCAGGTGCTAATAAAAACTTGCGTAGCAGTGCTTTTGAAATGGCCTTGTTTGGCACAGGTATTATGAAAGGTCCGTTTGCCAAAGACAAAGAATATCCTAATTGGGATGATGATGGTAACTACGACCCGTTGTTTAAAACTGTACCGCAAGTAGAACATGTTTCTGTTTGGAACTTTTACCCAGACCCAGACTCAAACAACATGGATGAGGCACAATTTGTAATCGAGCGTCATAAGATGTCTCGCTCACAAATGCGTATGTTAAAGAAGCGTCCATACTTCCGTGGTCAAGTTATTGATGAGTGCATCCAGATGGGTGAGAACTACATCAAGAAGTATTGGGAAGATGATTTATCTGACTACGCACCAGAGCATGGCATTGACCGCTTTGAAGTTCTTGAGTATTGGGGTATGGTTGACACCGAAATGCTAGAAGAGCAGGGTGTAGAAATACCAGACGAACTAAAAGACTTTGACGAGTTACAGGCAAACGTGTGGATTTGTAACAATAAACTTATACGCATGGTGCTTAATCCGTTTAAGCCAGCTAAGATACCCTACTGTGCTTCACCATTTGAAATGAACCCATACTCTTTCTTTGGTGTAGGTATCGCTGAAAACATGGACGATACGCAAACACTTATGAATGGTTTCATGCGTATGGCTGTGGACAATGCTGTGCTATCAGGAAACTTGCTTATCGAGGTGGACGAAACAAACTTAGTGCCGGGTCAGGACATGTCTATCTATCCGGGCAAAGTATTTCGCAGACAATCTGGCGCACCGGGTCAAGCAATCTTTGGTACTAAGTTTCCTAATGTAGCTTCTGAAAATCTTATGCTGTTTGACAAAGCACGTCAGCTTGCTGATGAGTCTACTGGTCTTCCTAGCTTTGCACACGGACAAACAGGTGTGTCGGGTGTAGGTAGAACGGCATCAGGTATTTCAATGCTGATGAACGCAGCAAGCGGCAATATTAAAACTGTTATTAAGAATGTAGATGATTATTTACTACGGCCTCTTGGTGAGGGTTTCTTCCGCTTTAATATGCAGTTTGATTTTGACGCAGGTATCAAAGGTGACTTGGAAGTTAAGGCACGTGGTACAGAAAGTCTAATGGCTAATGAAGTACGCAGTCAGAGACTAATGCAGTTCTTGCAGATTGCAAGTAATCCTGCTCTTGCTCCGTTTGCCAAGTTTCAGTATGTCATCAGCGAGATTGCAAAGTCTATGGACCTTGACCCCGACAAAGTAACCAACAACATGAGTGAAGCAGCACTTCAAGCAGAACTGATGAAACAGTTTCAAGCACCTGCTCAACCTGAAGGTGGTATGCCTCCGCCAGCAGGGGCAGATGCAGGAGACCCAACAGGTGCTGGTGGTGGAACAATAGGAACAGGACAAGTACCAGTTCCGGGTGAACAAGGATTTAGTAGTAATGGTGGACAAGCAGCAGGTACTCAGCAAACTCAAGCCGATGGTGGGCAACAACCGCCAGTGGGAAGCATTCAGTAGTTACATAGATATGGCTATTGAGCAGCATCAAAAAGTGCTAGAACAATCTGATGACACGGTAATGATGCATCGTCAGCAAGGTGCTATAACCGCTTTGCGTAAACTCAAATACTTACGGGATGAAGTAAATGGATAAACAGATGGACATGTTTGATGACGGTGGCCTTATGCAAGAGGGCGGCTCTATTGACCCTATATCGGGTAACGATGTTCCTGTAGGCTCTACGCAAGAAGAAGTACGTGATGATATTCCCGCCCAGCTAAGTGAGGGTGAATTTGTTTTTCCTGCTGACGTAGTACGATACATTGGCCTTGAAAACTTAATGCGTATGCGCCAAGAAGCTAAGATGGGTTTGGCTCAGATGGAAGCTATGGGTCAAATGGGCAACAGTGAAGAAGCTACCATGCCAGATAATTTACCATTTGATATGTATGACCTAGAAGTAGAAGACGATGGTGTACAGGATTTTGCACAGGGTGGCATAGTTCAAGCACAAGCAGGTACATTTGTGCCACCACAGCAAAACTACGGCATTAGTGGGTTTCAACAATCTCAGTTTTCTGGATTTCAACCCCAGCCTATAACACCACCATCAATGCAACCTCTTCAACCTACCTCTATGCAGCCTTTGCAGCCTACGGGTATGCAACCTTTACAGGCTACAGGAACGCCTGTTTCAACAACTCAAGTGTCTGGGTTACCCGGTCAAGCAGGTGCAGGATTTGATGTAGGTCCACCAGATGAGTATAAGACATATAGAAATGAATCTGGTCAAGAAATACAAGTACCTTTTAAAGACGGTAAGGTTCATCCAACATTTACTGTACCATCAGGGTATACATTAGCTACAGGTCCACAGGAAACAAAAGTAGAAGATACTACACCAGAAACAACTCAAGTAACACAACAGCCTCAAGATGATGGCGATGATGCGCCTCAAGTTGATACTATTATTTCAGGAGACAAAGGGCAGTTCTCTACAACTGACATGAGAGGTGTCGGTTACGATAGAGGTGCTATGCAAAAAGCTGCTAAAGAAGGTAGTGCAGCAGATGCAGAGTTATTAGAAGCCTTAAACGAAATAGCTAAAGCACAAGCAAAAGATGTAGCCCCGGCTATCGGTATGGCACTTGGAGTACCACCCACTGGTTCAGTAGTAAAAGAAGTAGGAACAAGAATTGCTCAACAAACAGGTTTAGGTAAATTTAAAGAAACTAAAGGTGTTAACTCACGTAGGGAGTTTCTTACCTCTCAAAAGGTAACTATGGATGCATTTCTTTCTGGCTTAGACAATACCTACGGTGGAACACGGGATGCGTTTAAAACGGGAGAAGGCACTGCCGGACAGCGTTTGCATGAACTTGCCCCTGAAGTAAAACGTAGTTTGGCAGGTGAATTAAAAGCTACACAAACTGCTTTGAATACTGCCCTAGAAGGTAAAACTATGGAAGACCTTCGTGCGGAAATAAGTAACACTGAAGAAGGTCTAGGCAAAGATATTGCTGAACTAGGTTTGTCAAAAACTTATAATGACGGCAAGGCGGAACGCGAGAAAACTTACGGTCAACTATTTGCAGAAGCACGTGCCACTAAATCAGCTAGGGATAAAGTAGCTTCTCAGTATGGTTTTGACGCAGCGGGAATGTCCCTTTCAGACGCTAGAAAAAGAGGGCAGCAAATAGAGCAGCAAAGAAAAGCGGAAGCAGCGGCTAGAGCAGCAACATATGCAAGACAAGATAGCGGAGATAGCGAAGCTGATAGACAAGCATCTCAGGCATATTCAAGTACTGGACAAGGAAGGCAATCTTCCTCTGCAGCGTCTTATTCAGGTCGTGGCATAGGCGGTGAATTTGGCATGGCTAAAGGTGGTCTTGCTAAACAGATGGAGAAAAGTGGTCTAACTCCTAAAAAATAAGACCACATATCAATGGCTACCTAACCCCCCAACACTGGCTACGGTTAGCCCCATAAGGAGAAGACGATGGCTGAACAAGCTATTATGGCAGAAGAAATGCAATCACCAAAAAAAGTTGCATTTGCAAATAAACCTTACACGCAGGAAGAACGAATTAAGCGTGAAGAGGAAGAACTGGAACAACTCATCAAAGAACAAAAGGGTGAGGTAGAAGAGCCAGCGCAAGAAGAAGAAGCTGAACCAGCAAACGCAGAAGAACGTACTTTTAAAAAGCGTTACTCTGATTTACGTAGGCATCAGCAAAAACAAGCAGAAGAACTTAAAAAAGAAATAGATGAATTAAAAAGACAACTAAGTACTGCTGCCCAAAAAGAAATGAAACTTCCCAAGTCGGATGAAGACATAGAAGAATGGGCAAAAGAGTATCCTGATGTAGCACAGATTGTAGAAACAATTGCTATGAAGAAAGCGGCAGAGCAAGCAAGCGTACTTGAGGACCGCATGAAAGCAATTGACGAAATGCAGCAATCCGCATCAAAGGAAAAAGCAGAAGCGGAGTTGATTAGATTACATCCAGACTTTTCAGAAATTCGTGATAGCGATGACTTTCATGATTGGGCAGATGAGCAACCTAAGTGGGTTCAAGATGCTTTATATGAAAATGATAACGATGCACGGTCTGCTGCTAGAGCAATTGACTTATATAAAGCAGATAGAGGAATTACAAGTGAGAAGAAGTCTAAAAAAACTAAAGGTGCTGCTGAAGCGGTGTCCACTAAAGGCAGTAGAAGCACACCTCAAACAGATGAAACTTCCGCTTATCTAAAAGAATCTGCAGTTCAGGCAATGTCGCCACAAGAATATGAAAAGAACGCAGATAATATTATGGAAGCTATCCGTACAGGAAAGTTTGTCTATGATATTTCTGGCTCTGCCAGATAAAAAAGTGTTGACAAATAGTTATTTTTCAGTATAACTATATGTAACCAAGTGTGGATGTATAGCGCAATATGTCCACACATAACAGCAAACAAACACAGCTTACGGATTACCTGACGATTTTGGCCTGTTGAATAGTAGGGCGGCCACCTTATTAGAATACACACCCAAATGAATTAGCCTCTGATTAGTCTGGTGAGTTTGCATCTGTAGGAAAATGCTTAACTTTAGGAGAACATACAATGGCATTTGCATCAGCAGCCGGGTATGGTAATCTTCCTAACGGTAATTTTTCACCTGTAATTTACAGCAAACAGGTGCAGCTTGCTTTCCGCAAGTCTGCCGTTGCTGAAGCAATCACTAATAATGATTACTTCGGTGAGATTGCTGCAATGGGTGATTCCGTTAAGATTATCAAAGAACCCGAAATCACAGTCAAGAACTATGCACGTGGTACAACTATCACACCGCAAGACCTTGATGACGAAGACTTTAACCTGACAATTGACAAAGCTAACTACTTTGCATTTAAGGTTGATGACATTGAAGAGGCACACAGCCACGTAAACTTCCAGCAATTGGCAAGTGACCGTGCTGCGTATCGTTTGGCTGACCAGTTTGACCAAGACGTTCTTGGTTATCTGTGTGGTTTTAAGCAATCTGCAATTCATGGCGCAGCCGACACAGTTAATACAACTGTTAACGGTTCTGTAGCTGTTTCAACTGCAGGTTCTGACGAACTGCTGTCAAGCATGAAACTAGAAGCTGATGACTTCGGTGGTTCATCAGGTTCATCAATTGGTATCCAGCCTCGCTTGCCGGGTGCTTCATCTGTACCGGGTTCAGGCAATGCCAACCCGACTATGGTTATTGCACGTATGGCCCGTAAGCTGGACCAGCAGAACGTAGACTCACAGGGCCGTTGGCTCGTTGTTGACCCAGTATTCATGGAAGTACTGAAGGACGAAGATTCAAAACTTCTGAACTCAGACTTTGGTGGTTCTGGTCTTCAGAATGGTCTCGTGATTAACAACCTGCACGGCTTCCAAGTGTATGTTTCAAACAACTTGCCTTCAATTGGAACAGGTTCAGATACCGTTGGTGGTACTAACGCTTCCAACTATGGCCTGATTGTTGCTGGACATTCATCAGCAGTAGCCACCGCAGAGCAGATTAACAAGACAGAAACATATCGTGACCCTGACAGCTTTGCTGACATCGTTCGTGGTATGCACTTGTATGGTCGTAAGATTTTACGTCCTGAAGGTCTTGTTAACGCTAAGATTAACTTGGTATAAGGGGAGTATTGAAAAATGGCTAACATTACTGCAGTACTTCACCCTGCATCAGGGAACTCACAGCGTGGACGTAACCCGTACTACGTAGATGTCACAATTGACCTGACTACAAATAGCATTGCCCCCGGTGATACTATTCAGGCAATTAATGTACCTGCTAACACTTTGATTATGGGTGCTGGCTTTCAAGTTGTAGAATCCGCAACTATGAACACAGGTACAGATGCAACTGCTGCTCTTGGCTTCACTGGTGGTGATGTTGATGAGTTTGCAGCAGCACTCGACATTGACGGTGCATCAGATGGCGATTACGCTCCACAAGTTGCAATTGATGGACTAGCACTGTCTACATCAGGTGACACAATTGATTTTGTGTTGGCTGGTAGTGGTGCTTCATTTACAGCAGGTAAGCTACGTGCTTACGCTGTGATGATGGACATCAGCGACCAAGGTGATACGGCTGCTAACGAAGTAGACCGTGACACACTTGCATAAGTAATCACGTAGTGGGGGCAGCTTCGGTTGCCCCTGCTTACTCTTTTAGGATTTACAGATGGCATACGATTACTTAGACTTGACAAACGAAGTGCTGGCAAGAATGAATGAGGTAGAATTAACCTCTTCTAACTTCTTAACAGGCGCACGTGGATTTCAAGTACAATGTAAAAACGCTGTAAACGATGCTGTTAATTATGTCAATCAACGTGAATTTGGTTGGCCTTTTTCACATGCGACTAGCACTGTGACATTGGTAGCAAATACAACTCGCTACACTATACCAACTACAGCTACGCATGTTGATTATGAAACATTTAGAATATCAAAAGATAATACTCTTGGTGTAGCAGGTACAACGCTACGAGTACTTGATTACAAAGAATATGTAGATAGATTTATCGACCAAGAAAGTACTACAGGTGTAGGTGGTGTTCCTATCTATGTGTTTCGTACACCAGATAATAACTACGGTTTATACCCCTATCCAGACGCAGCATACGAATTAAAATTTGAATATTTTGACAGACCTACTGCTCTTGCTGCAGCAACAGATGTACCGACAATACCAGAACAGTTTCGTCAGGTAATTGCAGATGGTGCTACTGCATATGCCTATCAGTATCGTGGCGAAGCACAGCAGTATGGTATTAACTTTTCAAGATTTGAAGAGGGCATTAAACATATGCAGTCAATCCTGTTAAACAGGGTAGACTATGTGAGGTCAACTTATATACCGCACTCGCAGAGATACGGCATTAACACAGCAATGTTTTAGGTGATACATGGCAGACGAATCAGGACTAAGCCCATTTGTCTTTGCCTGTTCTGGGGGATTGGTATTAGACCTTTCTACCTTTGAGATGCAACCGGGTATGGCACTTGAGTTGCAAAACTTTGAGCCAGACATTAAAGGTGGATACAGACGTATTTCTGGCTATACAAAGTGGAATAGTAACATTGTTCCGCAAGATGCTAGTGCCAGTGAAAAGGTACTAATGTCTGCACACTTTAATAACAAAGTTATTGCGGCACGTGGTGGTAAGATACATGAAGCTGGAACAACAGGTAGCTGGACACAGATTGATAC
>Ga0194010_1000026_pt1 | contig 9969 bp, 8 predicted proteins | sample FLC_67_MG_FD_140372 | JGI IMG/M metagenome (GOLD analysis project Ga0194010, IMG submission 140372) | Sediment microbial communities from the Broadkill River, Lewes, Delaware, United States - FLC_6-7_MG | ecosystem: Environmental > Aquatic > Freshwater > River > Sediment | place: USA: Delaware...
ACACGCTGCGCATGCCGTACCCACACTACTCACAGTGGCTGGCCTCCGGCCTTCGACTCGTCAACGCGACGCGTTGATGGGCATTACTGGGAGTGGTGGACTAACTAGCTAGTTACTTAAATAGTGATTAATCGACTATAAGATTTCAGTTGCATCATCATTATTCCAGTCTATAGTTTTGTTTTTCCCTTGCTGTACTAATGGACGAGTCAGTAGTGAATGCACAGTCTGTTTGTATTTTCCGTCTATTGGAGTATTACAATAATCTGTCACAATACTCTTTCCCCACATTCCTTCATAATATCCGTATTCAGAATATTGTCTTTGATTTTTCTTTTGTTGTTCTGATGGTGTTGCTTCTTCACTATTATTTTCCTTTAAGTCTAGAAAAGCATATTCATATGGAGGTCCTGTAAATCCTCCTTCCTCATGAATAATCTTATCTCTTTTGAACATACATATTCTGAGAGGTTTGTACTTGATTTTTTTGGAGTCATTATCTTTGTCAAGATCATGATGGTTACTGTCGAAGTTGACAAAGGACATGTTTGTATCTGGACACCATTTCTTTTGTATTTGATCATCAATATCCTCAGAAATCGACAAGCACGTTTCTTTAATCTTTTCGAAGAGTGTTGGTCTGCTACAGTTAAGATTGTCTAAACGCGATGCCGTGCTTAAATTCCTCAAACTTTTTCTGATATCAATAATACTTTGATCATCACCTAAGGGTGCTTTTAATGTTCTTGCCTTTACTGAAATGCCAGATGTACGTTCTTCTTCTTTTTCTTTTGTAATGTTCTTATTTGCACTGTCAATTGGCACAAAATTAAAGTGGTCTACAGCATTTTTCCATGTCCAACATTGATTACAGTTTTTTGTTTTCAAACATTCCTTTATCCAATCGAGTGATAAGGTTTCATTAATGATTTTCGCTTCTGTACCATCGTCTGTTTCTTTATACTGAGATCCAGTGTATTTACATATCCAAGCTATGAATCGATGTTGTGCCTCTAATACATCAAATATCACGTTACATTCCTTCTCGTTAATTTTGTAATTATATCCTTCTTTCCATCTCATTTTGTAGAACGCATTGATTATGTCTGTATCTTTGGTTTGCTTGTCATTCTTCAACCGCTTTTCCTCCTCCTTCCATTTATTTTCAAAGTTAAATATTTCGGCAACACTATTACGTGATTCTTCATTATATAAATGTTGATTTTGTAATTTACTTAAGAATGACTCATTCTTTTCAACATTTTCATCAGGAGTAATCAAAGATATTGACCAATGTTTAACTTTGGTTTTATTGTTGTATACGTACTGATACAGAGTCAAATCATTTTTATCTTTATTCTTGTGTTGAGATGACTTGTTCTGTTTTCATGAATATATTTAGGAACGAAATATTAGTTATAAATCTGATCAATTATTGTCACTTGAAGCAAATTTTAACTTACCTCAAATATATCAGCAAGATCATCTTTCGCTACAATCCATTCCATGGTTTGAGATTTGTTTCCAAACAAATCTCCTGTTGGATGAGAAAAATCCAAATCCAATTTGCCAGGTCTTCCCATAGATGTGTATACTAGCTCCCCTACTAGTTCTTGTTTTAGTGCGTTTTCATTAGCCCTAGTATGGTATAGTTTCCCATCTTGCGACATAGGAATTAGCAAACCACACAAAGTCGGATTTAATATGTATTCATTTGAAATAAATGTATCCTCGTCTTCTTCTTTGAGGCTTTTTTCCTTAGGCGCTTTAACATCCTCCTCCTCCTCGTCGTCCTCCTCCACCTTCTCCTCATCATCATCCTTCTCAATTGAAGACTTTTTAGTGTTCTTTAGTAGATCTCTCAGAGTATCATTCTCACCATCGTCGTCATCATCGTCAACCTCCTTTGCTTCATCTGAAACAAATTCATTTCTTATTTCATCTCCTTCTCCTCCTCGTCCTCCTCGTCCTCCTCCTCCTTCTTCTCCTCCTCCTCCTTCTTCTTCTTCTTCTTCTTCTTCATCTTCTTCTTCTATACTTCTTCTCTTGTTATGAGTGGGTTCCTCATCGTCAGAAGAATCGTCAGAAGCAGAAGAATCTAATATAGCATTCTCACGATGACTTTGTTCTTCCTCTTCGAATTGAACGTCATCATCATCCTTATCATCGGTGTCATCTAGACCAGCCCCTTCTTCTTTCTCTTTATTCTTACTGGCTTGATGGTTATTTGGTTGGTCTTTTGTTGTTTCTTCTCCCGTCATTGATGCGTTTGAAAGTTGCTGATTCGATGCACTTGTCGAATTGTTATTCGCTGCAATTTGTTGTTGCTGCTCTGTCTCTGTTGTGTTTTGAGACGCCTCTTCTCTTGTATTATTAGTGTTCTTTGCTGTTGTTGATGTTTGTTTGTTTGTTTGTGTTTCCGACAATGAATCTACCTGCATCTGTTGAGGTGATGTGTTCTGCGCCGTTGGCGGCATTGTCGGTGGCGTTGTTGTCGGCGTATCGTCGGCCGTAGGAGACATCGTTATTAATTAATTGTTCATGGAGTGTACTTGTGTTTTTATGATCGTCGTTCAGTAGATATTTATGAGGTCTATGAATTGATTTGTATAGTTGTTCTTTGTGCTTTTGGCAGTTCTCAAGCAGTTCTGACGCACGAAGCAGTTTTTGGTGTCAAGAGCAGTTTTTTCTTTTTCTATTGCTTGGCGGATGATTTATTCATTTTTTTCTCTTTTTGCGAATTTTGTCCAGGGATGCGTTGAATTGCCTCAGCGCACACCAACGGCCTCTTTGCTCGCAAATGTGCCTTTTTTGGGCGCTTTAACACCAACCTTGGCATGCCAGCTATCGTGTCAAATTTATCGGCAATTCATCAACTAATGTTCATCAAGCATCTGTGCGGATTATTTTTATTGCCTATTTCGTCTCATTCATCATGAATTGCCTGTTGCGCAGTTATTCTTATAACAAGTTCTAATTTTGTTTGCGGCACAGGACCATGGTATACCTGAAATGTTAACTGCTATCTTAATTTATGTGCCTGGTTCTCAACTTACTTTGGTTATATTTAAGCGCAGAGAAGCATAAGATGGTGTATCATAGTGAACTGCTTTTGTTTAATCGCAGTATAACTGTTAAGCACAAGTTTGTTATGATCATGAACTGCTTTAGATTTCGGCGCAGTTATTATTGTTTAAATATGCAGCTCAGCTTATGGTATACCAAATGTGAACTGCTCTTTTACATAAGCGCCTTACGTGTTCTCCTTTTTCATAACCAATCATTTCATTGTTTTTAATGTGTCATAATTTTTCTCAACACCTAATTTGTATTAGCTTTCACTTTCAATATGAACACTACCATGTCGACCTCATCTAAAAACAATCTTTCGAGCAATAACAACGCTCCTACATCTTCGTTTAAGCCTAAAGCTGAAAAAACTTCTGATACTACTCCAATCTCCGAAGGAAATGTTATCAATACGTCGTCCAAAAGTATTATCGTCACACCTACGTCAACTAAGAAGCGTACAACCTCTGAGGAAGACAACGTCGACGTTAATCCTAAACGTATTCATGTGGACAACCAGAATTTATCACTTAACGATGATAAGATGTCTAATGTGTTCTCGTCAATTGACTTTACCTCTCGTTCATCTATTGTTAATGCTGCTGTGTTATTAAGTAAATGTTCCTTTGAATCAACCAACTCAATGGATACCTTTGATTTAATCAAACTTGTTGTTGAATCAACCAGGAAGGATGAAATTTTAAAGGCTGTGGGAAAGTACGATGTCAAATGTACATCTAATGCAAAGAAGGATTGTATTATTCCTCTTTCTAATTCATTGATGCAATATCATTTGGGGTAAGTTAATATGTTTTGTCTTGTTGTGGGAAAAGTGATGGTTTTTTTCTGGGCATAATGTTGGCTCCTATATCAATTATTGTCAGCTCATGACATTATTAGATTTTTTCTTATATACGATATTTACTTACCAATTCTTATATTTTTTTTTGTACCCATACATATACATATTTATCTCAATACTAATTACACTGTCTGTCTTCCATCGCAACTACATTAACATCATTTATGACAATACCCATACACATATCCCAATATTACTACTTCGCTTGACGATGTAATACATTCATTGAATATACATTTAACATCTTTTATTTTATTAAACCTTTCAATACACTTCATATACTCACGAATACTCACTCTAACAATATTATCTTGTTCTTTTAAATTTTGTTACTTATTTTTGTTTGTTTTTATATTATATTGTGATTTGTATAATCAGACCTATGAAGGAGGGAGATATCGTTAAGAAAATGTTTAAAGATGGTTCTTACTATGGCGTCGTTGAGCTCGTTTGTGAACTTACAAAGAATTGTTCAATTCGATACACAGATAATGATGATGAAGTTTTACTCGAATCTGATGCGAAGGCTTTACGTGTCTTTCGTAATAGTAGTCGAGCGGAAGGCGAGAAAGAGATTGCTTTGGCAATTAAATCTGGTAAAATGAAATCCAAGAAGAATTGTATTGAACAATCAAAAAGTGATTGTGCCATTGGTAAACAATCGTCGTTGGAAGGCGCAATTAATGATTTATCCAACGAAGACAAACCTTCATCCGATTCTACTTTTGTGGTCAAGGATGTTGTATTCGATAAAGGATTGCCCCAAACAAAGTTTAGTGATATTGTTGAATCTGATAACCAAAAATCATCCTTTACTCTTGATCTTCAACAATTTCAGAAGGAACAACAACCAAAAAATTATCCTGGTGTCAAATATATTGCAAGTCATAAGTTCACTGTTGACGACTACATTTATGTGATGGTTGTTATGATTGTACCATACAATTTGTGGTGGTTAAAGCCTGAATTTATCAACAAGTTATTTACAGCTTTTGGGGAATCTCTTGATTGGATGACAACTTTTAGTTATAAGAAGCAACGCAAAGAGAAATATGGTGAGAATAAAGTTGCTCGTAAAGCACCCAAGGATGGACAACAAGGATATCCTAAGGAAGTTATCACTTTTAGGGTCAAAATTGAAAAAGCCAATGATCAAATTTATGGTCATTTGTTTCATTCCATCATTGGTAAGATTCACAACACGTTCACTAGAAATCCTGAATCGGTGTCGCAAGCGTTATTTACTTGGCTCGGAAACAACCAAGCTCCAATTCTTGATTACTTCAGGAATAAGGGCAAGAAAGATGAAGACATCAAAGTTATGTTTGCTGAAGAAATCAAAGGTGTTTTTTCTTCCAAACGGGAAACGAGGTTTGATGCGTCTCTTGATATGTATCTTCTTGATTGGGATATCAAGGAATTCTTTACTGAATTTTGTGGGTTATATTCTTGGCCAGAACAAGATGTAAAGGGAAATGGCATGGAACGTATCTTTCGAAAGTTTCCAGCCAAAAACCCAGCGTTCGAGTCAATTGAAAATACACGTTTAAGTGAGCTTTGATTTTGTTGCAAATTTTTGTTTATTCGTTTTATCGCTAGTAGTTTGTACAAATACTAGCAACATCAATTAATGTTTTGTAATTTGAATATACTTCTAACTTATTATTTCTATTTGTTCATTCAGGTGACCATAGCTTTTTTCTAACAAATGAACAAAACAAGTCGCATGTCAAGACTATTCCTGATATTTATCATTTCACGTATGTTCCGGATTTTTGGACTACAAACTCAAAAGATTCATTACTGCTAACAAAAAATGTCCCAGACAAGATTCCCTCGTCTGATAATAATATCATCAGTGGCTCTACTTTAAATTTTGATCAAAAAAGTCCCGGTTTTCTTTATGTTCCAACTAGCAGAATCAGAAATAAAGAAGCAACAACAAATGATTTAAACATTCTCACTCTTGATGAATCTTTACAAAATGAGATTTGTACATATTTGAATTGTCGTGATTTGTTACAAACATCCATGGCTTCCAAATCTATGACAAAATTTGTTACAATGGATAGAGCAGTATCTTCTGTTTTTGCATCTGGTTCCAATTCATGCATATCTATGATGAATGTTTTCAATCTTGTACAAAAACGTGCAATTTATCCACCGAGTATAAGACGAATATTACGATTTGGTTGCTCTAATATTTGTGAATTTTGTTACACTAATAAAGTTCGTTTCGTTAGGCCTCAATGGGGTACTTTTTCTTGTTGGGAATGCATGAATAATAATCTTGGTCATCACGATGACAAAACCTGTGATGAAATTAGTCTAAATAGGATATGGACAAGATGCAAATGGATTCATGATGATTGTTACGAAAAGCAATATTATAGAGCTCACAAAGTAGCTTTATTTGCTATATTCAATCATCCAAGATTCTTGGCTTATCCGTATGGTGTTAGAAAGTCTTACTTACCCAATGGACGTTCTAAAGCAAGCAGTGATGGTTATGAGATAGTATGGAGAGAAAGATACTTATCTCGTGAAAATGAAAATATTGGTCCTATACTCACATACGGAGATATACCAAGACTGGTATCTCACTTGGAAAAGAATTCATCAAATACTATTGACAATTACATAGAAGACTTTGTCTCATTTGCTCCTACAACTTGGGAATACGGTCCATTCTCCATAGCTTATGAAAGATATTTCAAATGTGCTCAAATTCGATACACTCTTCAATCATCTGAGAGGATTGCTACAAAATTTTATAATCGGTGTCTTCGAATTCAACGATACATTGATGCGTTAGAAATTATATCACGATTCTTCACGCTTGATCTTTTGGAACATACACACAATACTTATCCAAGCTTTGTGCCCAGGCCAACTACAAACACTATATCAGCTCTTCGACGAGTAATACTTTGTTACCAAGAAGAATATGACACTAAATTGAAATTCTGTGTAACTTATGATACTGGAGATCATAGGTTGGATGACAAATTGGATCGTCTATTGCGTCCAGTTATGATTTCTCCATCTAAAATTATATCAAGTCCATCTACTGCCAAACTATATGCATCGGAGATATATTACCATTGTATTTTTTCTTGGTATTTACATTTTTATCAAGTTCCATCATTATTCAATAATGGTGTCTTGCGGCATGATTTCGGTTTCACATACGGACTTCGATTTCGGTTACCAAGACGTATTTATTGGAAAGTACCACGAGTGGGAAAGACTTGGAAAGATCCATCACATAATAGAAGATTATAAAGTTGTAATAGAACAATTTGTTAACATTATTTTACACATTGATATGTATTTTTGGCTATCTCGCAGAGTATCAGTAAGTATGTACTCTTTCTCAAACCTGAAGAAGATCAGAACATTGTCCTGTCATATCTCATCTTAAAATGTCAGTTACTGACAAAATTGTAATAAGTGCCCCCCCCCCTTTCCCGTTTCCCCCCTTTTTTATTTTATCTATCAACGCCAATTCCTTTTAATCATGTCTCGTCCTATGATTACTTTTTCAACAGATTAAACAACCAATACAATGAATATATACACAACAAGATGCAACAATATAAATACTTGCAATAAAACAACGATGAATAATGAAACAAAACAAGTTTGTACTATTCGAAGGTATCATGATGTCGTTGTCAGTCTTAGATATAATATTTATAAGCAAATTTTATACAAGAACTTTCGTCTTATGAAGACTTCAAATATGTCTGAGGATGCAATATCCAGAATAATATACAATGATTTGATAAGTTTGTTGCTGGAAAATAACGGGCGATTTGTCAAGCCTTCTATAGAGAATAATTATTACGTTGTTGATGAAAATGAAGTAAAAAAAAGTAAGTACTTCTTATGCATCTTTCCTACATCACTAAATGCTTTTTTGCATGTTGAAAATCAATTTTTAACTTATTCTTCTTTTGGTAGTAATATATAAAGATGTTACCAACCGTAATCATTATATTGATTACTGGGAAGAAATAAGTTCTCATGATTCGTTACATGTCTTCAAGGAGCTTACTAATAAAAAGAACCAAGCAACTTTATTGAGTGAAAGAAAATTTTATGACAGATTGAGACGCTTAATTGCTGATAAGAGTAGAAAAGACATATTGAGTCGTTATGATTACAATAAAATCCAAGAATACATCAATCGTGCACAAGCACTACTTAAAGCGGATGAAGACCAATATCGCTATGATATTTTTGACTTATTATGTGATGAAGTTGAAGCAGAATGGGATATATAAATGGTACCTTCTATTGCACAAAAATGAAGACTATCTGTGTTATATTCTGTAGTAAGAACGAAAATGGCGATTGTTTTCGATATAGATATCTTTAGTAGATATGAACTTTTTACTAACACGAATGAATTTACTTAAGCTTTATCAACATCTTTATTCCTTTCTTAGGAAAGTACAACCAAGAATATAACGTATAACAGACCTCAATTGGAAAAGCCTGGTGGAATGAACCACATTGCACCATGAGTATCATTTTTCACATGTTCATACCATGAATCTTGCGATTCAGTTTGCATACCCTGAGAGTGAGCGCGGTTTACTGTCGCTGCCGCATCAATTCGCCACTTGTATTGATTATCTTGGGGATTCTTCATAAAACCTAGAAGGAATGACTTCGTTTCAGAACTGATACTGATGGACGGTTTCTCATCGCCATCCATAATCCACTGAGTAAGCTGTTTAAATTCAGAATAATTCAACTGAATTGCCACATAAGTTCGTTCTTTTGCAATGAACTTTTCAATCAATTCAACATCTTTTGTATAAGCTTTTGATTTCAAAATCTTTATTACATCAGTCGCATGAGTAGAGTTACGCATAATTTTGATCAAATCTTTCCTTGTTTCGAAAGATACATCTGGTGCTTCACAAGTGGTTAAGCTGCTCAGATAGATAATGAGCTTACCAATATCTGATTGGTATTCTTCTTCCTTTGAATTCATAATAGAAAACCTGATTGATTCTAGATATTAAGAAGGAGTGCCGTTTTTATGATTATTTGGGAATTCAGATAGCACTAACTTATTAGGCAATTTTGTGAGCTCTATTAGGCAGTTCTGTGGCAGCTCTTTTAAGAATCAAAACAGGTAATTAACCGTGCAAATGAACATATAGAATCAAAACAGGCAGTTACAGTGGCAGTTACCGTGGAATTTAACCGTGGAATTTGACGTCGCCAAAGAAGATATGTAGTATAAGAGAATCAAAACTGGCTCAATAGTGGCAGTTACCGTAGAAATTAACTGTTGAATTTAATGTGCCCAAACTTGGTAGTACCTATAAGAAAATCAAAACAGGCAGTTACAGTGACTGAAACGTAGCAGTTACCGTGTACATAAACTAATTTGGAACAATTAAATTAGTTATTTGACAGAAAAAACCCTGGGTATGTTTTTACAACAACTGAAGAAATAACCCTAATTTTTCTTCTAGAAAATATAATCTTTTCACAAGGGTTGACAATTTGTGTTTGAACTCGAATGGGGTGAAATCCAAATACAATATCAGGCAGTAAAAATACAAAATCAAACAACAGTCCTGGGCAGTATTCAACCAAAACTTTCGGTACGCTGTACATACCTAACTATCCAGGCAGTTCAAAAAATAGTACAAAATAGTCACCTATTGACAATATTTTCTCAAGTCCAACCGGTACTGGAGGGCAGTTATAATTTGTCCGATCGTTATTACACAGTCATAGCACTAAAGACACTTTTCTTCAACGCACGTTGATCTTCATTCAAATCTCTAGGGAGGAATTCGATAGAATACTCAGAGTAGGGGTGTGCAAATTGACTTTTGAAAAATTTGAGGCAATCACGCATTGTTGTTGTTTGACATTTGTGAATTCCTACTGAATTACCGTACCACGTTTCTCGTTCAATAAGGAGGTTCTACGGTTTACGCACGCCTAAAATAGCCAAATACGTAAAAATCAATGTAGGAACTTATCAACATCCCAAGACGTAATCG
>Ga0194010_1000027_pt1 | contig 9807 bp, 16 predicted proteins | sample FLC_67_MG_FD_140372 | JGI IMG/M metagenome (GOLD analysis project Ga0194010, IMG submission 140372) | Sediment microbial communities from the Broadkill River, Lewes, Delaware, United States - FLC_6-7_MG | ecosystem: Environmental > Aquatic > Freshwater > River > Sediment | place: USA: Delaware...
GTCCGTAAGTATAGTATTTTCAAGGATTTACACCCCATACCCCTAAGTCCTTTATTTGCAAGCACTTACGACGTATGTTCTCTAGCTAAAATAAAGAGTTGCGTATTAGCCGAAAATGAAACAATAATCACATAAAATATGCACAAGTGCTTACAAAATAAGTACTTATGCACATTTTAACTTAACATAGGTTTGCAGCCTTTTTTCACTCGCCTCTTGCAGTACGTTGAGAGTGGCACGACTTGCATAATGACATAAGGTTGTTGATATCCAGCCTGAGTTCTGAATTATCCAACACTTTAACGATATGGTGAACTTCAACCGCTACGGTCACCACGCCACCATTTAGGCAGTCCTGGCAAAGCGGATCAATAGCAAGCTTGCGATCCCTTACCTTGTACCAGTCTGTATCGTAACCGCGCCTCCAGCTTGATAGTCTGGTATCTTTTGGTCTTACTTGCCTTGCTTTATTTGCCCTCATTTTAGCTCTTGGCGGTCTTTTCATGCCGGCATTATATCATAATACCAGCGCATGAAAAAAGGCCCTTAAGCAAAGCTTAAGAGCCAATGGAAAAAGAATTCCACAAAACGCCAATCAATATACTAGTAACTATATCGGGTAATGTCAACAATAAAATTAAAAAAAATGCCAGATTTTTAAAACCTGGCAAAAGGGCTAATATTTATTCATCAAAAAACCAAAGCAACAATAATAATAACTTAATCAATAATAACCTCTCTTTCTGTCGATCCTTAATTGAATCGATACTGCCGGGTAACTCACAATGTAGGCGAGCGATAGAAAGTAAATTAAATCCAAAAACATTACAACACCTCACCTTCGAATCGTTCATAAAAATACGACGGCGCATTATCTAGTAGCATATTAAAGCAATTACTACATATATTATAACCATGTACGAACTCCGCACAATCGTTCCCGCAGAATTCGCAAGTTAAAACATCGTCGTAATTGTAAAAATCAAAATATTCTGGCGTTTCTTCTCTGTCGAATTTTGTATCGGATAGACTGTCGTAAATCTGCATAAACCTATCTATTTGCAATTGTATCTCTGGTATTTTGGCATAGCTGTCCTGGCTATGCGCCCTGTAATAACCAATACCAAGGTTAAAGCATGCGCAATCTATGTTTCGCAGGGAGCATATATCGCTAAAAGCGCCGTAGTTATATTTTAACCCCAAACTTTCGATCTTATTGTTGAGCAGCTCATTGCCGATGCCGTAATCAACAAAATCAGTTCCAGCCCTGTCAAGCTCGCAAATCCAATTGTATCTATCCGGGCAAGTAAAATATTGAGCAGTACTTCGTCCAGTTTCTTCGTTATCGCATAGTAATATGTCCGCGTGAACACCCTTGACAGTTACTAAATAATCAGCTATTGCGCAGCCAAGTCTATCATCAAGACCGGTTGCATATATTTCGCCGTTTTCTGCTCCGATCAATTCCGGCTTTAAAACAGTGTCGAGATGGGCAACCAGCAGAATATTAGCGCCGTTATTGATAAATATATGGCGTTTTTCCAAATCATCTAAAAACCTGGATTTCTGCGAATAGTCCATAAAAATATCATTTATATTTTTAAACCAATATGTAAGATTTAACTCGTTTATCATTATGCCACCTCTGTGTTTTCTAGTTCTTCTTCTAAAATTTCCTCGTAACATTCTTCGCAATAATAATTGCCTTCGTGCTCTTTCCTACTCTCGATTGCCACCCAATCACTACATTGTTCACACTCAAAGCAATTATCTGTTAAGCACTCGCCTACATAAACTACACCATCAACTTGCTGGACAATATCTGCACAATAGTGATACTCTCCGCAACATTCGCAATAGGCAAGCTCTCGATCTGCGCAATCTTCGCAATAATAATCTCCATGCCTATCTTCAGTGCACTCTCTTTCCAATACATACTCACCGCATTCTTCGCATCTCTCCAAGTATTCTCCTGCGCAATTCTCACAATAGTACTGGCAGTTACAATATACAGCACCTTCTTTATCTTGGTATTCTTCGCAACAATCACAATAAATATAATTATCATCAAAGCAGTATTCGCAATAACTATCACCGTAGTTATTATGATATACTTCCCCTTCGATAACTTCTCCACAGAACTCACAAGTTTCACCGCCTGGCAAATAACCGCCAGTGCTATCAAAGCAAAAAGTGCCGTTCTCCGTGTTGAGTGTTATCGTACTATGCGACTCGCAATCATCGGTATATCTAAAACTATCCATATATGGCATTAATTCGCCTACGTCTAACTCAACAGTTAAATCCGTCTTACCGTTAAAATCAACATCTCCACTTGGCAGGTTATTATGACTTCTTAACAACCAACTTTTGCCTTTAGCATAATCCTGCATTGCTTTTAATAGGGTTTCACTATCTTTATAAATCCGATCTAAACATACTTCGCCCTGCTCAGTGTACCAAACTAGCGCTCTGGCGCTATTGCCGCCAAATTTAGCAGTTAGTAATTTTACTTTATCGGGATTATTGGCATAAGCTTCAGTCTTATAAGCATCGTCCCCGGTCATGCAAGACTTTCCGCCGATCTTATTTTTATAAGCAGTGGTCACGTCTGCTCCCTTCAGTAGTTCAAACTTTATGCAATTCTCGACACCATACAATGCCAAGCTGATATCATCCGCCCACGCACTATAAGACTTCTCTGTTATATTAAGGTCGGGCGTGATCCGCCGGGATAATACCCTTCTAATTGTATTGCGCAATCTATTTTTGCTTGTATCTGGTTTATCAGGATTGTTTAAAAAGCTGATTTTGCCAACTTCCATAGCCTCTGGATATGCCAATCTGTACCTGTCAATATTACGGCGGATATACCTTATTGCATCCCCATTAAAATGAGTAGTAAACTCTCTGTAAGTGCGATATAGGCTGTTGATAATTACTTCTCTGATTTCTTTTCTTGTTTTCATTTTTTTATCCTTTATGTTACTGGTCTTAAAATTAAATTTAACGTAACAGCCTTATATAATTATATAAAGCTGTTAAAATGGATAATTTACAAATAAATGCCCTGCACAACCCGTAAGCCTGTAAAGGTGTCCTTTTTTAAAGATAAATCGGTATCAATTATTGATACCTTATTAATTTTTAATGGCTTAAAAATTAAACCACTAGCAACCTGCGCGGCATGCGATAAAGCTTCAACCTTACTACAAGCTGCGCACGAATATACATCATTATAGTCGATTCTATACATTTTCATTTTTTAAACCTTTCTTTGTTTTTTTGTAATTATTTTTTAAACGCTATTAAATAATACCCTTTTTATCGCCATTTTTCCACTGTTTTTTTAACTTTTTTTCAATTTATAAACAGGTTTTAAAAATCTCCCATGTGTCTCATTATGTATCATTAAGCTGCTTATTTGATTGATATTTTTATATCGATATTTTTAGTATTGATTAAAAAAAATTGTGCAGATTTTGCTTCCCGTGGAGCCATATTGACACACTCTCGTTGTCATATCAGATTGTCATATCGTTTTGGCTCGTTGTCATATCATAGAAAAAGGCCCGTTGTCATATCGCTGACAGCGAGCCTTCTATAGGAAGGATTAAAAATGAAATATTTTAGCTTGTTATAATATCTATGCCTGTAATTTGATTTTGATTAAGTATAACCCGTTGGCCCTTTATAGTCAAGTAAAAAAAAATAAAAAAATGTGACAAATCATCCTCACTTATTAATAAGTGTCAAGGTTTTGTCACGATATATGTAATTACAAATACTTTACAATACAAAATACACCAAAATCTCAAATTACCTAACTTATTGCACCAAGCTGGTGTAGTGCAGTAATCTTCCAAAAAAGCTTGGTTTTATGGAACAATACTTCCGTTTGGTTATTTTATAACCACAAAATACATGAATCATTTGGCGATATATGTAAAGGATTTGTCAAATATGTAAGTTCGCTTCCATTTGGTCTGGTGTAGCAAATCGCCGCTTTTTTTTGACATAACTCATTGTCATATAAGCATTTAAGCTTAATTACACCAGGAAATACTTATTGCACACTTACGGGAATCTCTCTGGTGCGCGCTACACCAGCGAAAGTGCAGAAAGGGTGCAGAAAGTATTTTCTCTGGTGGTCAAGGGAGGGAGGATAGGCAAGATAGGTAATCTTAGCCAAATAGCTATAAAATAACATAATTTTACATAACTTATTTATATATATATATTTATATATATATTATATATATTATATTAATAATAGTGTATTTCTCCACTCTACACCAGATTTTTCGTTTACACCAGAAAATATCCCTTAAGTGTGCAGTAAGTTTACCCTTCTGGTGTAAAAAATCCTTGTTTTTAGCCTGAAAATGAGGTTTATACACCAGAGGTAGGACTTATTGCACCAGTTTATGGGGTACTTTACAATGAATTTAATACAAAAATGTATATTTTTACCATAAAAAGTTACAATTTTGTCGTTTTTGCCTTAGTGGTTGTACCAAATGTACTACATATATGAGTGTGACACAACGTAATTCTGATATATATACTGGGGCGCAGAAAGGTGGTGTAGAAATTTTATTTTTGGAAGTCAGCTTCCAAAACCGTTGTTTTTCACCCTCTCACCCGCCAATGTTGCCATATCACCACCGTAATAATTTTCCCTATTCGTAAGAAAAAAGCACTACTTTTTCTTACAAAATAACTATTTTTATCTTGACAATGTATAACATTAAGGTAAAATATATGGAACGTGACGTGTGTAACCGCCACAATAAATATACTAATTTTTATGACAGGAAGAAAAATGAAGATAACTAGATCGTGGGCTATGCCGAGCAAGAACACTTTTCACATAAAGCCTATCAAAGAATTGTTGGTTTCATATGTTTATAAATGTAAAACTGAACAGATGGGGCTAATGGCAGACCCTTTCGTCGGACAAAACCCCTTCAAGGATAAATGCTCATACACCAATGACCTCAACAAAGAAGTGTCTGCGAATTACCATTTAGACGCCCTTGAATTCTTAAAGCAAATACCAGACAACGAAATATCTTTAATGTTCTTTGACCTTCCATATTCTCCGAGGCAGGTAGCGGAATGTTATAAAAAGCATAACATGGCTGTCAATATGCAAACAACACAGGCGAGCTACTGGAGCAATTTAAAGAAAGAAATAGCTAGAGTTGTAAATCCTGGCGGGTTCTGTATTACTTGTGGCTGGAACAGTGGCGGTATAGGCAAGACGTTGGGATTTGAAATAATTGAAATACTACTTGTTGCTCATGGCGGTTGGCACAATGACACGATTGTGACAGTAGAAAAAAAAATACTAACACACTAACACAATAACCCATATCTTCAAGGACTTATTACAATGAAAAGCAATTCCAGATACATAAAAGGCAAAGTTAAAGATGTCTTGCGAGGGCTTATACTCGCTAAAAGTATGGTAAAAGACCTTGGTCTTTATACGTCATATAGTTTTGACATAGGCAACGACACTGAAATAGTAGTAATAGATAAAGTTTCCCCGGCCCAGTCGATAGGCGGCTGCTTTTGGGGTCAGAAAAATAAAACAATAATAATACAGAAAGAAGGCAACTAAAATGACCAAAAAAGAACTGATTGAAAAGTTGAAAAAGAACGAAAAACCATTCGGCCTCTTATCAGAAGAGGAGCAGGAAGTTTTAAGAAACACGCCTACGGAACACAGGCTCTATTTCGATGGTTATGGATGGGTGAACGACCCTACTGAAGGGATAAGCAGAAACAATGCGGTTCAAATCAAGGATGATTATGAGCCATGCCCGAAATTCATCGAGTGTGAAGTTTTCTGTAAAGAAGACGGAGATTTAATGTTTTGGTATCAATGTGACAATTGGGTTTTAGACATGGCACCAAAATTTGCAAATTTTATCGGGTTTATGTATGATTGTACTCCCTGTATTGTCGATTCGCAACCAATGGCATACCGCATAGGCGATGGTCGCTACCTGTACTCAGTCTCGGGGCTGGATAGGATTAAATCAGGAGAAGCTACAGTAGTCAGGCCATCGAAAGTATTATTCAGAAAGGACTAATCATGAAAATCATCGGAATATCAGGCTACGCAGGATCAGGAAAAACAACACTTGCCAACGCTATCAGGGAGGAACTGTTCAACTCACTTCACCCTGATGTTGTCAGGGGTATGGACGTTCGTATCCTTCCATTTGCCGAAGAAGTGAAGCGACTGGCACATGAAGTGTTCAGAATACCTGCTTCACTGCCTAAAGAAGCTTATGTCCCTTCAATGTGCATGACTGTCAGAGAGGTTTACCAGTGGTTTGGCACTAAGGTATGCCGGGAGCGAGACCCTAACATATGGGTTAAGCACTGGGTTGACAAGATAGATAAAGAAAGACCCAAGATAGTAATCGCTGACGATGTAAGGTTTGCGAATGAAGCTGAAAAAATCAGGTCAATGGGCGGCTATATCATCAGGCTAAAAGATTGGAATCCGTGTAACGCGCATGAGAAAGCTTGCGAGCTATCTAACAGTTGTGAATGTGACATGGTATTTACTGCACGTCTTAAATCACCAGAAGAATACGCTAAAATAGTACTGAGAGAAATGGAGACTAAATGTTAGGACCAGAACTAATCGTCAAAGCCATGGCAGAAATCGAACCGCCCACAACAACGAAGCAGCAAGTCAGGTCATCAAAAGGACACTTCTACCAGCCTCAGCACGTCAAGGAGGCATGCAATAGGATATATACCAACTTTGCCCAGTATAAGCTTTCTGAACTGCTGGAAGGGCCGTTAAAAATCGTCATAAGATACACTTGGGCCTACCCTAAGTCATGGCCCAAGAAGAAAAAGAATCTACCGTTCGTTTATCGGGATACTAAGCCAGACTTTGACAATGCGGCAAAGCTGTTTTGCGACTCATTGCGAGGACTGTTTTGGGTTGACGACAAGCAGATAGCAATAGGAACAATGGAAGAATATTACGCAGCGGAACCATCGATAGAGATGGAATTATATAAACTTTTTAATCCGGAGAAATAACATGCGAGACTTAATAAGATACATTATGCTTGTAACCAGAGTTTTAAGTCCAAGTGACAAAATCAGAATGTTGCACCCATTGGCAATTCCGTGTATAATAATAATGATCTTGTGGGGGTTTATCGTCATGCTGGCCCTCATAACTAAGGCATTTTTGACAGCATTAATCAAAGATATGTTTAACTTTTTAACTTGGTGGTAAAATGACAGAAGTAACAATCAAACATACGAGCTATGGCGTTGACGACTGCGAGCTTGGCACGCATACTGTAATAATCAATTCGCAATGGGCCATAGATGCAATTGTGGATGCCGTAACAAGCTTCTTTAAGTCAGTACAAAGTACCCAGGACTACGACTTTAAAGACACTGACAATATGATAATCGACCTCGCAGAAGATATGGGCAGCATGGACATGAGCGTGCTTTGCTCAATATGGCAAGAGCATAAGCAGTATATGTTGAGAAATGCGATAAAGTCAGGCGAGTCGTCCGGAAGCGACTGGGCTGTTGTCCTTCGGGAAGTTGCGGAAAGAATGAATGATGAGTAGGCTGCCAGACGATGTTTGCAGATGTCACAACAACAAATGCAAACAGAAAGAAACTTGTGCGAGATGGATTCAGAGATTTAGCGGTAAGGGCATTCGTGTAGTACACGCCGACACTCTGAATCCATTCCATGAACAGGAATGCAACTATTACATAAAGGAAGAAGTATGTCGAGAGTCTTAGTTATAGGGGATCCCCATTGTGGGGCTACCCACCCAAGATACCTTGATTTCTGCTGTGACATTAGAGATTCATGGCAGTGTGGCGAAGTTGTGATAATAGGCGATATAATCGACCATCACAATGTGTCATTTCACGGACGTGACCCGGAAGCCATAGGACCGCTTGATGAGTTTGTCACAGTAAAGGCAGAGTTAGACCTTTGGAAGAAAAAGTTTCCCAAGGCAAAAGTTTGTATCGGGAACCATGACGAAAGAATATACCGGCTCGCCAGTTCTGTCAATATCATATCTAAGTATATTAGGCCCTATAGCGAAGTATGGGACACGCCCGAATGGGAATGGGACTACGAATTTATCATTGACAATGTTCATTACAGTCATGGAACCGGATGCTCCGGGATCAACCCTGCCTTTAACGCTGCTACTAAAAGAATGATGAGTACTGTTATAGGTCACTGCCATTCGAGGGCTGGTATAAAATGGGCCGCTGGGCCGAATACCAGAATATTCGGAATGGACGTTGGCTGTGGCGTGGACCATAAGGCTATAGCTATGAGATATGGCAGAAACATGCTGGCAAAGCCCATATTGGCATGTGGCGTTGTAATAGACGGTATCCCATATCACGAAATAATGCCTTGCGGTCATGGGGAAACTTATTGCAAATAAAAAGCAGGGCATAGTCCTAAAGCTACACCCCTAAGGAAGGAGGATTAAATGAAGCTATTTTAATGATTGTTTGATATCATGTGCTATTTTATGTTTCATTGGTTATTAAGTAGGTAACAGCCGCTATAAGGGCTTCAACTTCTGTTTTATAGAGCTTATCGTTTGGGATAAATAACCCTTTTATCTGCCAACCTGAAATGCTCTCAACACCAGCGTCGTCGGTATAATAATATGACTCTGGTAATCGTGCATCACTTTCTATTAAGCACTTTCTTTCTTATTAGTCATCATTCGCCTCTTTCGTTGATTTCTATTGACTGCCTTCTTACTTTGTCAGCAAATTCTAAAGATATTTCATCCGGTAGATATTCGTTTTGATAAGTAAATATATACAGTTCTTCGTAACAGTTTGGACATATTCTACCTATCTTAGTCGTTCCACAATCAGGGCATTTCATCGTTCACCTTCTTTCTTAACAATTTTGCAACCTTTGTTAGTTACTAATATTTTTACATTTTCCGCTTTGATGTTAAACTCATCTGCCATGCGTTGGAATTTTGGCTTTAATTTTTCCAGTAGGTGGTGTTTGTGACTGTCGTACATCGTTCACCTCGGCTTTCTGAATAAGTCTTTTAATTTTATATAAAGTAACGCCGAAACCGGGCTTGTCCCAATCTTCAATTACTTCCTTCAACACTTCCAGCATCTCAGGAGCGGCAGCAATAAGTTGAGCATCAGATTCATTTACAACATTACTTGCTATTACTCTTGAGTCACCTATAACACAATGCCCCTTCATTAGCAACTCTTTATCATTGTCTAACAAAACTTCCCACCGTTTGGTTACTTTAACTTTACTCATTATGCACCTTACTTCCTGCGTCTATTTACAATAATTATTTTAACTTGCCCCATGTTTCCATATCAGCAATAGTCATATAGCGATCAATGTCTTTATAATCTCTGTATATTTTCTTACCACAATACGAACATTTCCAATAGTCAGATTCATAATATTTTTTACCCCTTCTCCACTTAGCTTCATTATAACAGTCTGGACATTTTATAGACTTTTTACTCATCATTCCACCTCCATAGTCCATGTGTAAACAGTTCCGGGTTGTCGTGGATGTTGCCAATGACTGTCATATCAAAAGCCCTTAACAAGTAAAAGACATCTTCTTTATGTTTCTTACAGGCAAATTTAGAGCCGTGATAAATAACCTTACCAATAGTAGGTGTCTTTTCGTCGTAATAATAAAACTGGACTATATCACCTTCATATATAGGCTTGCCGTCAGGGAACTTTTCAGTTCTTGTATTGTCAAA
>Ga0194010_1000032_pt1 | contig 9384 bp, 6 predicted proteins | sample FLC_67_MG_FD_140372 | JGI IMG/M metagenome (GOLD analysis project Ga0194010, IMG submission 140372) | Sediment microbial communities from the Broadkill River, Lewes, Delaware, United States - FLC_6-7_MG | ecosystem: Environmental > Aquatic > Freshwater > River > Sediment | place: USA: Delaware...
ATTTTCGTCCGACGTAGCTGTTACAAATGGTAGAAGATGTTTACTAGATGCCATCTTGTCTTTAGTACCAGACGATGAATCCATCCACAATCATATCAAGCAAGAATTCGTAAATACCATGTCATCCAAGGGTGACACACCTGTTTCTGTTGGGATCAAGGCACTTTCCGGTCAACAAATGACCCTCAAGCATGTCACCTGTCTTTATCAGCAGCCTAACAAGTCACTTGTCTATTCTCTGTTGAACATTAGAGAGCAATGCCAACTCGTTCTCGTGATTCGCTTGTGGACCCGCAAAGTTGGACCCAATGGAGAGAATTACACAGATCACTGTGTGGCATGGGATGGAACCATAGTACATGACCAACCAAGGAGTGTGCGGGTTAACAACAGCACAGATCGTTCAACCGAGGCCAACTGTAGGGCAGTATTGCAACGTTTGTTTCCCACAAAAGATTATTCCAGTTGGCAAATCATTCAAGTCTTTAAACTTGAGGGAACGACGATAAAGAATGCTGGAAAGAAGAAGGAGGGAGCAAGGAAGGGTCCTGTATGTATGGGAAAGAAAAAGAAACGTAATTATGATCAGCGTCGTGCCAGACATCGTCGTTTTTGCTAGTTTTGTTTCTATTGTTAACATACTTGAGGTGGATAATTCGAAGAGTATTCAATACAGATGTAGTTATGAGAATGACCGTAGGAATGATATTGATCTGTGGAGGGTATTTTATATGTTGTATATTGTAGATATTAATCAATATATTGATACATGGCGGGTGGTGGTGGTAGCTGTTCAATTTTGTTTTGTACCCAGATTAACACGCTTCCACAATTTCATTTGGAATGGTGTGAGAAGGGACTTTGGCAGGATTACTCGACTGGTGTCATACTATGAACTAAAGGAGGCAACAACAATGTTTGAATTGGCATTGTGGAAGTCCAAGCTTGATCAGGCGGATGCAAGCAACACCACAAACCACTCTGCATATCAAATTGACGTGCCAGGGCCAGTCAAGAATAAATTACTGCAGGATCTAGACCATTCTTGAAACTACAACTATGATTGACACCTTTAGAAAGAGAGCGTCAATCTTAGCTAAACCATAAAGCCATTTGGTCCCCAGATTGCTTACATTTTACATTTCTATCTATCATATTATTGTGAACAGTAGTAGTTGATTCGCGTTTATCCCCCCCCCTCCAATCAAACCTCATTTAAGTGATGGTTTGTTCACTGCACTATCCCCATGCACCCAATCAAACCTCATCTAGTGTTGTTGTTTTGTTCACTGTCAAAGGATATAGCATTTACCCATCATCATATTAGGTACACCAAACTATGTTCACCACAGATATTCCAACCCTCCGATCCCCCACCACACCCTTTATTGCTATTATGACCATCATTCCAACACCATCCTACTTTAACCTACACCCACGCACCCTACCTATACCTTCCCCCCTTGTTCTCCCTGCATATCCTTGGGCATGATGGTTATGCCCTCATTATTTATTTTGATTAATGGGATCACGTTCTTGACGGATACGGCGGACGAGCTGAATATCCTTGGGCATGATTGTTACACGCTTGGCATGGATGGCACACAAGTTGGTGTCCTCAAAGAGACCAACTTTGTAGTGCTCAGCAGCCTAAATGACATTTTGCATTTTATTGTTGTATTGGATATGTAATACAAATAAAAAATGAACACTATGTGAGAGTAAAGACTTCTTACCTCTTGCAAAGCCACCATAGCTGTTGACTGAAAACGAAGATCTTGCCTGAATTCCTGGGCAACCTCACGCACAAGACGACCAAAGGCAGCCTTCTTGAGGAGCAAGTCGGTTGACTTCTGGTACCGACGGATCTCACGAAGGGCAACGGTTCCTGGACGATAACGATGGGGCTTCTTGACACCTCCGGTGGCAGGGACAGTCTTACGAGCGGCCTTGGTGGCGAGCGTCTTACGGGGGGCTTTGCCTCCGGTGGACTTGCGGGCAGTTTGTTTGGTGCGAGCCATGGTGAAAGATGTAATGATTGAGTTGTTAGTGTTAGGAGAAGTGTATAGTGGCAATGTGTGTTGTGTTGTGTATTTGAACAGTTCGATTGGCCGCTGTTCAGAGTGTTTTTTCTTTATAATTAGTCATTGTGACACTAATCTAGCTCTACCTGAATTTATTTTAAAACAAATATTGCGCAGTAAGAAGACTAGTATTGTATGTGGGAAATAATTTTTTTATAAATATTTGAGTATTTCTGTATAACTATTTTTAAGATAGTTTCTGCCCATTTTTTGCTTTTCCACAACGGCTCTCAGAAGATTGAAATGACACATAACTCTCTGATATGATTTATGTATGTTGTTAGTTATGAGTGCTGAGATATGATTGTAAAAGTAGCATTTACTTTTTAACTATTCTCACTACAAAGAATGCTCTCTAAATATTCCTCTGTGTAGTTGCTCCTACACACTTTTGGGTATCCTTTTTTGTCATTTAGATCCACCCGAAGGACATCATAATCATTATAGATGACAGTGAAGTAACCTTTAGAAGAATCATCATTATCTCGGAACAACGGCATCAGCAATGCACATTCATCTTGACTAAAAGTAGTCCCTGCATCTTTCCCATCACTTGGGGAAGCAAACTTACAAAAATGCAGTCCTGTATCAACAATAGTAGGTGATCCTGGGTCCATCAGCAAGTTTACTTGAGACACAGCACCTCTTGACCCAGAACGAATATAAACATTGAACATTGTTTTGCACTCCTTTGATCTCGTTCCGCAAATTGGTTTCCCTTCTTCATATCTCTTCACAATCTCACTCCTATCATTGTAAAAGTATATTCCAGTGTATCTTGAAGCGGATTCAGCTTCTCCCTCTTCGAATGCTGTCATTTCAACAACCTGAAGACCAAGAAGTTTCTGAAGATGGATCATCCTGTTAGTTTGATAGCCCATCTCTCGCCTGTAGGCCCTCATTACTCTCTTGGTAGGTCCTATTTGTGCCTCGTTGCGTGATTCGTAAATCAATCTAATCGATCCAAGATAATCTATTTGGTCTGCAATTCCACCAAGTAAGGTCAGCCAGTTTCCTTTCTGCCAGACAAATTTAGTTTGACGACACACTTCTGTCTCTTCTTTCATCTTGTCAGTCACTACTCCTTTCCTCTCCATTTCGTTTAACAATTTTTCCAACAAGACAATCTTTGGTGTACGCTGGCCTGCTACTGCAGGATCTTGTGGAGATGATTGCAACCTTGATTTAATAGTGTCCAACGTGCAAGACTTTATTTTGTTAATTATTGTTGACCGTTTCGAGTTGTTACCTAATTTCAACTGAAGCTCGCTTGCCATTGCCTTCAATACTCCAATGCCTAGAGAGCCAAGAAACGTCTCATCATCAGAAACGGTATTTCTTCTATTATGGTGTAGTTGGAGGTAATGAGAAGAGGCCATGACTAGTTTGATATGTGTCTGAATGACTGCTTTGCTTGAACTCCTTTCCCCCATGAGGATCGCAACCAATGCCTGAAATGCATTTATGAAGCATTTGATGTGCAAAGCAGTCTTTTTAGCATGATGACTACCTGTTGCACCATCCAGCGAGTTATTACTCAGGTACGTCCCATAGAGATATGACATTAGTCGAATGAATCCTAAGCTGTTTTCGGCGACCCATGCAGTCTTGGGAAGAATCTTCACTCTGCAATAGTCCAAGCTAAATGTTGCGATGTCAGAAAGAACTGTATTTGCATAATCAATGAAGTCAGTGAGTTTGTTGTAGTCACTGAAGATGTTGTGAACAAGTTCCATGGAATCAGGACCCATTCCATGCATCAAACAATGCATTGGCACAATTGGGAACTTGTGTTTATCATAGCAAGAGGGTATCAGCTTCCAAACCTCATGCATAACTCTCTCTGGTTGATTTTTATCACTTTCAGCATCCTCTTTGGCCATGGTATACACTAACTGAGCAATATTGCTATTGATGTTGCATAGTGTTAGAAATGCTTCACAATTATCACTGGACCACTCTCCATCTTTTACCCCATAATAAGTACTTCTAACAGCCTGTTGAGTAAATTTAGTAGTCAGTTTTCTTAACTTGGGAGACTCAATACCGCTGCTTCTGCCATCTGGCATTGGCTCAGCTGTTTTAGGATGATTCTTGGGGTAATGCTTAGTAGTGGTGGCGTTGTGTTCACATGAATTGTTTTCATTAAAGGTGAAGTCGTCGCAAACACCGCAAGCACTCTTCTCATGGGTAAACTCCACCTTGAATATGCTGATTATCAATTTGTGGTAGCAGGTAGGACAAGATGCAAATGATTCGCCACATGGGTTAGCTGCATACCCCATCACCCTTCCAAAGGTACCCTCTTTCCTATTTCCTAAAATAGCTTGCCTTTCAGGTCTATCAGCACTCCAGGCTATCATATCAAAAGCTACACGCTCCACCTTATTAGAACTCCCATTGTACCATTCAAATCCTATCTTTAGATCATTTAATTGTTTGATAAAGTGGTTGATTACAGGTGTATGGTCCTGACCACTCCGACCAATGGCCAACACATATGTGTACATGTCTGATAACTTTTTTGATTCTGGTGGACAAACTGTAGCAGTGAGTATCCAGATACTGTTATCTTTTTGTTTTATAAAACAGCGGAGGAATGCATCACTCCAGAGTATGATGTAACCAATACTTGTCTTCTTTATATCACTCTGCTCCACTCCGTTTGCCTTCATGTGCTCTTTAACGTTTTCAATCAAATCGGCCATGGCCCTAGTACCATTGAGCCCATCGTGCCGTCTTTCCTCTGTTCCTCCTTCTAGCCCAAAATTGTATTCGACCCCATGACCAGCCATAAGGAGTAATAATTCCTTTAGGTTGACAATTGAATGGTCGAAACATTGTTCTACAAGTGGGGAAGGAAAGTTTGTGTACATCGATTGGGCACCATCTTTGATTTTTCGGTTGAACTCCAACCTTTCATTCGGAACTCGAATGCCAGAGTTACAATTCTTCGTATCATCGTAATGCTTTAAAAAGCGAAGGAATTTATCTTGCATTGCTTCTGGCATGTCCACAACAAGGTTAAAATAGTGAAACATTAATCTAGCTTCATCTTCTGAGGCAACTTCACCAGTATGCGATTGATCACATGCCATTGATCGACTGACCAGACCTTGAAACCCACCTGCATTATTCCTACTGCTGGATTTCTTTTTCTCTTGGTATTTCTGCCACATGTACTTGACGGCTGGGTTTGTAATGGGTTGGTTTTTCTCATTTAGGTATTGAGGATAGATTGTGGAGAACGTCCTCTCATTAATATCATAATTGTGATCTTCCTCCTTATCTTGGCAGTAATGGCTGTTGACAACTTTATTTCCACATGCATTGTTAGGAGGAAGAATACCGTCCATATTACTAGCCCATACAACTGCATCATCATCGAGCCGATTCTCCTCTTTCCATTCTTCAGAATCAGTAAGTGGTTGTTCATCATCCGAATCAGTAAGTGGTTGTTCATCATCCAATCCATAGGCTTCAACGTCATGGTCAAAATTGTCATAACTTTGTTCAGCCGTGTCCTGTAAAAAATTTTGCGTTGTTTGATTGCCATCTCTCTCCATGTCGCGTCTTTGTTTCTTCCCTCTTCGTTCATCATCCTTATTTATATGTTGCCGAACATGCTGTTGCATCAATCCCCGATGGCTTTTCTTTCGGCGTTTTGCTGATTCTTCAAATTCGTATACGGAGAAATAGCAATGATTGCACTTGCATGTATCAATACTACATGATGGACATCTGAATTGAATATAATAGTTATCATCATGATCATGATATGTAATTTTCTCCCTGCACTGCTGCTCTGATGCAACATACAGACAACGTTTACAACAGTGGAAATAACCACTCATTTGCAGATCCTAAATTTGCTTATTCTGTAAATGTAAAGATTGGTATGGTATACTGTCAGTGTTATGTACTACTCATACCATATATCTAAGGTTACTATTAAACAATAGTATGAGTTCTCTCATACATCTCAACTCTGGCCTAGAGAAAAAATCGTCCCCCGGCCCCAACCGTTAAAAATGGTTTCTTCAAATATGAGAAGCAAACTTTTGTACTAATTCCATCATGCACTTCACGTAGAATCTTGTTGTTTTCTTATCATTTCTGTAGTCCTACTATTCCTATCTGGTAGAATAGCAGAAAACGGTAATGCATCATTTGCTTCTCCACAATGTCGTTGCTTTTTAAATTTGAATTGCCATCGACATAAACAATAAAGTATGCACAATCAATCTACATACATATCTAGATCAACCAGAGCAGTCTATCGTCAGTCTATTGTACTCTTTATTACTTTCAAGATCGATACAGCATCATCAAATCCGCATTTAGCAATGAATTTCACGGGGGCCCAAATATCAACTCTCATTGGTGGTGACCAAAATAATTCGTATTACCAATCAGTTACTCTTAATACGCATAATCATAATCCTCATGCCCCGACGATGGGTGAGCAATCCAATTCACAGAATAGAGCACCAGAACCAAACCCCGTTGTTCGAGATTGTGAAGCAGGAAGGCCTGTGCTTGGAACTAATTCGACGAGCAGTGAAGTTGCACCCAATGGTGCACCTCCCTACAATCACACCACAAATCCTCCGACAAACTCAAATTGTCGGTTGCCGCCAAACGTTGCCGGTCTGTTGCCACCAAACCCCAAACACAATCATACAAATGATATGCCTAGAAGTGCAATTGCCCAAGCTACAGGGAATTGCACTTCTCCCAATGTGTTAACATTCCCTGTCATTGAGAACTTCGACAGCGCCAAAATGACTGCAGATTTTGCAAAGAAGCATTTTAGTCTTCAACAAGTTCTTCATCCATTAAATGAAATTCATGATCCAACCCAAACAAATATTGATCAGCTTGCTAGTGATCTAAATGATTTTATTAAGGAGCTCAAGGGTAGAGCCAAACAGTTGGCTAAAGCTGAAATAGCGAAAAGTTTTGACAGCGAGGAGTTTACCTTTGGTAATCATCGTATTGATAGTTTTGATACTGTTAAGTCCTTCCTAAAAAGTCGTGCAATGAGACTTGCATATGAAGAAGATTACATGATACCAATAGCAATTGTGGTGAAAACGGTATTCCCTACTTGGACCACCCACAGGCAAGAAAGATGGTTGGATCAAGAGATTGTAAAATGGGCAGAGAGTAAATACCGCTTCACCTTTCAATGCCTACACAAGAATGACAAAAAAAAGAAGAGTGGCGTATTTAATAAAAGAACCAAACATCCTCTACTTATTATAGCAGGGCAGGCGTCCAAAACAGTCTACGAGTCAATTTTGGATTTGCTTGAGACTAATTATGGTTTAACGGTTCGAAGGCAGAATAGGCCAAGTAAAGACCACATATTGATAGCTCTTAAAAACGTTTTCCCTCCATCAATAAACATTGGGAATGGAAGTTTGTTCTTACTGATAAATCCGAAACAGCATCCATCTGTTGGAGAAAAAGAATGGAATGGTAAAGAAGTGGATTCCCTGGATGATTTGCCTATCGTTTCAAAGAAAGTTAATCTTTATGCCTACATGATGGTATTGGAAGCTAGAAAGAGAAATCTTCAGGTAGACGAATGCATGCAATTGTGTCAGAGGTATTATAACACAGGCCTCGTAAACTCCCAAGTGTTTAAGGAAACATATGCGGCATCATCAAAGGAGGCAGAGAAATTAAAACAGGATTTTGGGTCAAAAGTTATCAACAACAATAAACCAGACCGTGTCTGCTATTCCACGGGTGCCCACAGCAATCAGCAACACCATGGGTATGTACCAAGTCAAAATCAGCAACCATGTCATCAGCCAACTCATCCACCTCCTGGACGATTTGTACCAAGTCAAAATCAGCAACCATGTCATCAGCCAAGAACTTATATACCTCCTGGAGTTTATAACGAGCAACCATACTATCATCCGGCGCAACCTCAAGCAAACATTGCTTATCAGCAGCCGCTTACTGGACTTAGCCAGGACGTGAACGGATTTTATCACAATTATCAGCAGCAAGTGGTAGGTACTCCTAGCGACTTGGACGGATTTGATCTCGATCCTGGCCAGGATATGGATTGGGGTGATGCTGACCAGATTGATAAAAACATTAATGAATTTCAATCACAAGGGGTTGTCGAACCGAACCCACCACCACCGAATGAAACCCTTGAACAACAAGCTGCTGTTGAACTTAACCAACGACCACCCAAGGATGACTACATCTTAAAAAATATTATGATGAAAGATATTAGTCAGAGGGAAGGTGTAACCGTTCCTCCTACAACCACAAAGGAAATTGCAGCCAAGAGCCCCATCCTATCTCCCACTGCCAAGAAGACTGAGGAGGAAAGTGCCGCCAATAGCACCCAGAATGACAAGGTGAGTTTGTTGCTCGTTTTTCATAATCACATCTGTCTGAGATTGCATAACGCATTGTTGTGTGTAATGGACATTTAAATGCATATCAACATAGGAAACGTCTCCCTCCGCCAAGGAGACCGAGGAGAAAAGTACTGCCAGGAGCCATAAGAATGGGACATCTCCCACTGACAAGTTGGCTCCTGGTCACATGGCGTTGCTTGCAAGACAGCAACACCTTAGATCAGCTTTAGCCAAGAGGCCCAAGAATGACGAGGTGATAATGAAACCAACCAAGACGACCATGAAGAAACATGAAGACAAGAGCTCTGGGACACCTGCCTTAAAAAGTGGTGACAGAATTGCATTCCTTAGTTTGTATGATAACAAATATGAGATATGGCATGGTGGAACAATTCACAAACTTCATCCCAAGTTGACCAAAAAAAACAATGAAGGTAAGGGTGATGGAGAGAGAGCAACAATTGCAACAGTGATTTGGGATCCTCTCCCAGAGTATGATTATTTTACGCCGTTCACCCAATCGGGTATCTTCAAAGATTCCCTTTATGGCCAAGAAGAATTAGATTCTTGGATCCATGGGAAAGATACCACTTTTGAAACCATGTGCTACACAAAACCAAGCAATAACAAACAAACGGTGAGCATGAGTATTGTCTTGTGCATGTGACCTTGTATACTCTCCTTGATAACGTCCTCATCCACGTTCATACATGGTTTCTGTCTATCACACAATGTACCAATGTAAGGGAGAAAAGGTATGTGTAAAAGTGATATTAGTGTCCGTTATTGTTATCATGCTCAAGTTCTCATATATATTTATATGTTTTCTATCATTGATGTACCAATGTAAGGGAGGAAAGGTATGTGTAATAGAGACATTAGTGTCCGTTATTGTTATCATGCTCAAG
>Ga0194010_1000038_pt1 | contig 8801 bp, 17 predicted proteins | sample FLC_67_MG_FD_140372 | JGI IMG/M metagenome (GOLD analysis project Ga0194010, IMG submission 140372) | Sediment microbial communities from the Broadkill River, Lewes, Delaware, United States - FLC_6-7_MG | ecosystem: Environmental > Aquatic > Freshwater > River > Sediment | place: USA: Delaware...
ACATGACAGCAAGGCACTTGCGGTAATAAAACACGCCCACTGCTATCAATGGTCATAGCATCGGTGCCATTTGTGTGTTGTATAGTCTGAACGCCTAGTTCTGAAGCCATGTCGTCACCCCGCTATCTCTGTGACTGATATAAAAGATATGCCTCTTTCCATATTGGTTGCGTCGCTGTCAGTTGCCGTCCTGTTTAAATACCAAACGTATCCATCACGTTGCTTTACACCCACCTTATAAGTAATTTGTGAAGTAGAAGACGGTGAATCAAAATAAGAATAGTAAGCATGTTCTGGGGTAGAGTTTCCATCGGGAGCATCATAAGTAGTTGAAGTCCCCATAAATATTCCAACATTTCTACTGCCAGCTGAAGCATGTGACAATTTTGTTGTATCTCTAAAGAAAAACCATGTGCTGTCTGTTGCCCCATTTGAATTGCCCCATTCACCGTTCACCATTGCATCAATCTTAATGATGCTAGAGGTTGATATAGGTGTTATATCAACGGTTAAGTCAGTGATAACAGTGTCAGTATTTGCATCTAGGTCAAAAGTATTAGTACTAGTAAACTGTGTGTACTGAACTTGAATAATACCGCCCTGCGGCATCAACACTTTGCTACCAGATGTTTTTGGTGCTATTTCATCTACAAGAATACGACTAGACAATGGTCAGCACTCCATTGACAGTGATTGTTGCAGAGATAGTAATAGGCCCAAACGCACCAAAGTTATGCGTAGTTGGCACAGTTAAGTCGCTAGTTATGTTGGTAGCATTAGAACGAAATGGATTGGTAGCAGTGTCTGAAACCATATCCTCGTTAGCTACCTTGCCATTAGCAATCTGATTTGTATCAATCGTTGACAAAGCCATTAGCTAATCTCCAGAATACTCATGGTTACATCAGCAGCAGATGCCTGTGATGCGGTCACTGTTAGTACGTCAGACGCATTCATTACAATCTTTTGGTCGCCGCCAACGGCAACCAAAGCAGAGCCAACAGGGACAATGGCATCTTTAACAATGTACACATTGTCGCCATCATTGTTGGTTAGCTGAACATCTACAGTAATAGAAACGGATAAAATATTTGCCACATTCAAGCCGATGATTGTTGTTTCTGTGGAAGCAGGGCAAGTATATATGGTAGCGGCACCCGTCCCTACTGCTGCGCCTGTAACTGTCTTAAACGAGTTCGCCATGTGATTATCCTAACGCGATTGCAAAGGCCAATGCCTGCGGGTCTTGTTCATTAGTGGTTCCATTGTTGTCTGCAAAAATCATCTTCTCGGCAGGAAGTGTGCAAAATAATGTGCGAGTTCCTGCTGTCCAGTTTACTGCGTTGTCAGAGTTACTGGACTGCAAGATTGTTGTGCGAGCCAATGTGGTTCCAGATGCGGTATATGTGCCAACGCCTATCTCAAAGTCCGTGCCGTCAGTGCAAGTGTAATAGGTGAGGTTTCCATCACCCACTTCACTAAACGCCTCAAAGCCTGTCACAGCACCACCTAGCGTGTATGTGCCAGTGCCTGTTGTCGTGCTTGTCTCTTTAACACGGTCTTTAAGAACAAACGCCATTACTTCAACTCAATGCTTAAGTTTCCACCATTGATTCGGAAGATGTCACCAGATGCTATTGTCTTTGATGCATCCAAAGCACCAATAAACAATATGTCAGCACTATCAAACTTTAACTTGGTGTCATCAGAGATTGTAACCGCAGTATCCAGTACAATTGCATTCTGTGATGTTACTGTGCTAACTGTCACGCGAGTGGATATACCAGAGCCTGTGACAACATCACCAACAGCAATTGTGCCAACATTTCCATCTAACGCCACACTTGTTGACGCTGAAACCGCGCCGTTTACATTTGCTGTTGCGAATCTAGCGTCTGCAATAAATGCGTGGGTTACTGTATAACTTGCACCACCTGATGATGCCGCATACTCAATGTTATTATCGTTGATAATTCTTTGAGCATCACAGATTACAGTGTCGCCAGAGCTGTGTGAAACAGCGGTTGTGCTAGACGTTCCGCGAGTACAACCTGTCAGGATGCTTGTTCCGTCAAAAGTAAGGGCTGTATCATCAGCAATAGTGATTGCGGTGTCTAGTACCAGAGATGTCTGAGATGTCACTGTAGCCACCCTAACAGTGCCGCTAATGCCTGTTCCTGTGACTATCATACCCACAGTGATTGTGCCGCTGTTTCCATCCACAGTAAGTGATGTAGAGGAGGATACAGCGCCATTTGCGTCTGCGGTGGCCTCAGAGTCTTTTCCTGTGTAGGTAATAATCTCTCTATTAAGCACAACCGTTCCAGAAGAAGGAAAAGCTTCAGCATCAGCCAAAGGCAGAAATGTTTGAGATGATGTAACTGCGGCACCAATAGTAGAAACGGACTGCTTCCAATTTGCAGCGGTTACTTGTTGACGCACATAATTTGTATCATCGCTAAGACAATCAACTTCTGTTATGTTGCCGTTTTCAGCATTTGTCACAGCGGTAGCCAAACCAACATAAATGCTGTTGCCTGGCGAGGCAAAGGAAAGAGAATCATTCTTGAACAAGTAATCCAAGATATGTCTTTCCAAATATGTGGTTGCCGCATTACTTGTAGCCATATCTTAACTCCTAAGTTCTAGGCTTGTTGGGGAGTCCCCGTCTATAAGCATCGCTATTCTCTCTAGCTTCTGCCAAATCTTTCAACCGTTGAATTTCTTCAGCAAATCTTTGCTGATACAACGTAATAAGGTCTTGCTCGCCTTTCATGTAAGTATATGCTTCTACGAGCGAGCCGTAAAGTAGTGCGTTAGGAGCATTCTCACTAAGCCAACTATATTCAGTGTCAAGCCCTGCCGTTAGGCTGGCTGGACGATAGTAATAGTGAAGCTCCACATTATAATTGTTATCTGGTGTAGGGCCTAAAATAAAGTTGTCCACATCAAATATACCATAATATCTAGGCACAGCGTTAGAGCCATAGTCTAAAGTGTATTGCTGCACAAAATTAACATCTTTTTCCATAAGAAACGCTTGCTTGCCTGCTGTGGTTATCTGCAAGGAAAAAGGCGCTAGGTAATCAGAGGGCACAGATAGATATGGGTCGCCATTTGTCGTTGTTGACGTAGCATTTTTACGGAATAGCTCTAAATCAACAAGCGTAAAGATGCGGTCTTCCGCACCTCTAATAAACACAGGCAAATTAGTAACAAAGGACGTTTCCGTATATTCAGTAAAATCCTGTATCGCCGTTTTTAGTTGTCCGTATGTAAATGACATCATTTACTCCTAATTTACTAACGTAACAGGCCCAGAGGTCGCATTTTCACCTCCGCCTCGTGTATTACCTGTTGTGGCTGTTCCACTTGAGGCTGTGAAGGTGTAGGTGTTGGCATCGACTTTTGTAATGCTATAGCCTGACGAATTTTCAAGAACAGTCTGAGTAAACCCATCGAATCCCCTTACTTTTCTAAATCGCACAATATCAGATGTGCTCCTGCCATGTGACGGCTCAGTGACTGTTATCACCGCAGAACCAGAAGCCCCGCTCTTGAATGAGTCAGGCCTTAATAAAATCTCAACCGCAGGCTCAGTTCTGTCTGGCCTAGCGTTTCTAATCGCTTCAGCATCAGTTGGCCTTCTTTTAGGTTCTAACTGAGGGTGTTTTGGCTCATACTCATCCTTACCAACAAAAGAGCCATTCCACTCCATCTTCATGTCCTTTAGCTTGTAACGAAAGCCAGAACGGTCAGATATGCCATAAGAATATTTACCAGAAGCGTACCTTGCCATCAAGTCACCCTATAATACTGTAAATTAGGCGAAACATTAAATGACGCTCTATCCCTATCCTCTGCTAAAGCACGCTCTAACTCCTCTTCATATACAGCCTTTAGCATCTGAATACGTTCTGGAGCCTTCTTTATTGACATATAATAAGCCAACCCAGCCGCTAGGCACGGATAAAATCGAAACGGCACCCCAAGTGTATTAGCGGCAGTGTCTGCATCGTCTAGCCTCGTTAAAACGTCAAACACCAGTGTATCCGTACTATTGTTCGGAGTAGGCCAAACCTTAATAGAAGGAGTTATTTGCCTGTCGATGAAAAACTGTGTTGGGCGGGCTTCTGTGTTCTTGTTCGGGATGTTTAAGAAAGCATCACGGCTTACTCTGCTCATGTTAATATCTGTCTGAGATGTCCCGCTTCCTTGGCGCACCACCATAGATAAAACATCAATGACGTCAGGGTTTAGCTGATATGATGCTGTTCCTTGTGTAACAAGCTGAGTTCTTTGTTCTATTGTCCACTGGTTTAAGCCCCTATTTGCCCAGTCAGCAAACATAAGGTTCATAGACCTTTTTGCTGTTTTTAAGTCATAGCCAGTACGAACCTCAAGCCCACAACGCTCAAAAGCCTCCTCAATGTACTCAGCTACATCTAACTCAAAATTTGTTGAACCTGAAACAGCCATTTACTTTTTCTTTCTTTTCAAAGACTTGACACGTCTAGGTTTACCCGCTGGCTGACCTAAACGCTTTTTCTGACTTATTCTACTACGTTTTTCCGCCGCAGTCATCTCTTTGGATGTTTTGGGTGTTTTACTAGAAACCCTTTTAGAGGGGCGACAATATGGAGTGCCCCGTTTTTCACCCTTGCTTCTCCCACATGCCTTCCCCGTGCGCACATCCTTCCAGTCCTCTTTGAACCATCGTTTAAGCGAAGCACCAGCTTTTGTTTTTCTGACTGCCATGATTCTTCCATCAATACATTGCTGTTGGCTTGTCTCGCATAACAGCTCCACCGCCACGCATTTTCTTTGCTTTTGATTTATTACCCCAATTCTTAGCACCAACCTTTCGGCATTTGGCGATTGCGCCAGATGCATACGCTGAAGGAAACACACGGTAACGTGCCTTTACCTTTTTATAACAAGCATCTTTTGGCATCTTCTTGCCTCCTGGCTTACTTATCTGTTGCGACATTTGTGACCGTGAAATTGGCAACTGTCTTCTCCGATATAAACTTTTCCCACATGGGCTTTACCATTTCTTCAACATTTGCAACCTTCTCATGGGTCACAGCGAGTTCTGTCTTCATATCAACAATACTAAGACCAACCCAAGCAAAGAATACAGCGCACAAGCTTCCTGCGAAGCCAACAACACCAATCAAAACCTTTATTAGCATTTCCATCTACGCCTCGCTTGTCTTAGACGGCTATTAGGATTTTTTGCCGCTTTAGGGAACTTTTTCATTTGGCCAGCGCTACGAGCACAGAATGATTTACGGCGTTTTGCCGCTTTGGAGCCTTTTTTAACCTTACCAGTTACGGCTGTCTTTAATTTAGAACCAGGATTTGCACGGCGGTATGCGGCAACGCCCTTCTTGGTCATTCCCGCACCCTCTTTGGTTTTGCGGTAATTACCGCCCTTACCAGTAGTTTTGCGGATAGGCTTTTCTTTTTTACGAGCCATTATACACCCACCTCATTCTTAATATATGTAATATCTAGCGTAGCGGAAGCTGTAATTGCGCCACCCGCAGAATCAGCCTGCGCTCTAACTTCAATATCTGTTTTTTCCGTAAATTTTATAGGATTCCAATAAGAAATAGCCGTGCTGTTATTGGCTAAAAGAACCCTGTCTTTTATATTGAAAACGCCGCCATCTGGCCTAGAAACAAATGAGAAAATAGCAAACTTCCCTGCGGAAGAAGACGAGGAAACATCTTTTTGGTGGACATAGGCAGTGTATCCTCTTGGAACTGTCCAGAGACACATCAAGGTTTGATTGTCACCAATAGCAACAGTAGCATATTTGTTCACTGGAACGCCGCCTGTTGGAGTAGCTTCAGTTCCCACATACAAAACGCCTGCATTAGCCCCTCCAGAGCCTGCGGTGTTTACCACAATTCTATTAACACGATACCAGTTCAAAGCACCATTTAGCTGCACTCCTGTTTGACCATTTAGCGAAACAGTTTCACTTATCTCGTCAAAATTTGCATCCAATCCAGACACGGTAGCTGTTCTAGCTCCTGTCCCCGCAGAGGTGTCGGCAGTAGAACTGCTAGAAATATACATCGTGGATGCTGTTGTCGGGTAGACATACAAACCGCCTTGCGCCCAGATGGTTTCCGTAGCATCGCCTATGCTAGGATTGTAGCCAAACTTATGAATGGAGTAATGTAAAGTAATTTGCCCACGAGACACCTGTAACTCAAATGGCTCAGATGTACCAACTTGACTTATGGAACGTATCTCGTGGGGCATGACAGTCTCCTATGACAAGAAGATTGTCAGTTCGTTGCTTGCGCCTGTGAACGCAGAGATATACGCTCCATCTGTAGCTAATATACCATTATCGGGGATATTAAGGTGATGGATTCCTGTAGGAAATTTTTGCGTAATCAATGTTTCACCAGAAGCACTTCCGTTTTTTATAGTAAAGGCACCAGCCGCCGCTGCATAAATCACGATTTGACGAATGCGAGAACGAGCAGGACCTACCACTGCGGCAGAAGCGCTCTGAGCAAAATTATAGGCTTTTACTGGTCCAGCCATATCAGCCTCCTATTAAGCAGCGGCTGTTGCGCCAGTATCCACACGAATCCAGTTTGAACCGTCAGAGAAGACGAGGTTGCCTGTACCATTCGTAGCTGTTTCAGAAGCTTTTAACGCATTTGATACATAATAAACGTACCCTTCGTTATCTGCTGAAGCGGTTGGTAGGTCTGCAAAAAGGATTGGGTTCAGCCAGAAAGCAGTGTTTGTCTTTACTGGGCCTGAAAAAGTAGTACGAGCCATGATTATCTCCTGTCTTGGCTAGTGTCAGTCGCCCCATGCGACTGTCAGGGATAATTTACTATACAACAAAAAAGGGCGGCTGAAAAGCCGCCCCTTTCAAAACATTTGTTTGTATTAGGCTCCAGGAGAACCAAATACCGCACGAGGGTCAGAGTAACCGAAGCTATAACGCTCACGAGCCTTAAAGCGCATGTTACCTGAATCGAAGTCTGCTTCCATGCCTGTTGACATAGGAGTACGCTCAAAGTGCTTGAAGCCCTTTGGAGCGTCTGTCTTGATGAAGAACGCATCTGGGTCTGCCAGGAAGTGGTTAGTTGTATAACCTTCTGGCAGCATACCCATGTTACGGATAGCGTTTACATCGTTGTCAGCAGTACCTACACGCAGTGTAGATTCCAGCAGACGGTCAGCAACAAACTGAAGCTGTGGTGGAACGATAAGCTTGGTACCGCGCAGTGCGATAATCAAGTTACGCTCATCAACGAAAGTTGAGATGTCAATCAGAGCATTCTCAAGTGATGTTTCGTTCAGGTCAGCCGCAGTTGAAGGCTCGTTGCGGAATGTGCCGCCACCCGCTAGTGGGTGGTCAGTAGCACACAGTTCTTTGTCGTCACCGCCAGCAAAGTTGCTGTCGAATGCGTTGTTAAGAACTGCCGCAGCCTTAACTTGCTTTGTATGAGCCATTGAGCGAGCAAGCGCACGAGTGTAGCGTGCTCCCAGACGGTCATACAGGTTGTCTTCCATTGCTTCTTCAGTAAGCGCAAATGCAAGTGCCACAGTTTCGTGTGAGTAACGTGCAGTGTATGCTTCTGAAGCGTTGTCGAATGACACGCCAGCACCTTCTGCTTTGGTCTGTGCGTTGCCAAAACCAACCAGCATTACCTCTTCTTCAAACGCACGGTCTGATGACTCGGTGTCGTAGATTTCTGCATGCTCTTGGTCGTAGCGGTCATATTCCATGCCGAACAGTGCGTTCAGGCCTGGCTCTAGTTCTTTAACTAGCTGTGCTCTTGAAATAGCCATTATCTAGTCTCCTTATGCCAAGCCTGCGGTGCCAGCAGACAGCAAGTGGTTATTGATAACAACCATGACGTTTGTGTTAGCTGAACCAGTGTCACTATTCTCTGGGTCTTGCGAAATATCAATCGCTTTCAGAGGTAGTGTCGCAGTCGCCGCACCAGTTGAAACACCAATTTCAGTGCGTGAAAGCCCTGATTTTGTATCACCTGTGCCAACAACAATGTCAAAGTTACCGAACAGGTCTGTTACTGGCATAGCAGCATCAGCCTGAATTTCATAAACTACGTCTGGCGCGTCAATTACGAATGCTTCAATGTCATCCGCAGCAATTGAACCAGGGTAGTAGTTTGAGAATGTTTCCTTACCAGAAACAGGGTCAGTGTAACGGCAGCCATTAAAGACACCAAGAGCGGCATCGGTTTCGCCAGCAGCTTTAACGCCAATTGTTCCAGCGGTCAGTGTTTCCACTAAGTCACCCTGGAAAATTGCGCCAGAAGCATTGTTGGCAATGCGATAGCGATTTTGCTGTCCCATAAATGCAGAGCCGTTCATCATGCGTGCAGGACGCAAACCAAAAGCAGCATCTTTATTTGCCATTGGGAACTCTCCTTATGAGGTTATTTTTGGCCTCTTGAGCCAAATGTTACTTGAGAACTACGTTGAGGATTTAATGCCCCACCGTAACGATTAGACTCAGCTTCACGCATAAAGTCGCGGTCAACTGCTTCCATTTGATTTTTTGTGACTTGTCTGTAGTGCGAGTCACGTTGTTCCACAATCTCTTCAGGTATTCTAGCAAGAACTAGGCCACCAACGCCGATTACGCCAGCGTTTTTACCCTCGTCAATGACGGGAGCATCAAAATCAGGGTAGTCTTCCGCCCTTACAAGCTCCCAACCTTCACGGCGGCGCTTATGGACGTTGTTTCTGTCATCGTATTCCATTACGGATTCACGAATCCAACGATG
>Ga0194010_1000039_pt1 | contig 8801 bp, 4 predicted proteins | sample FLC_67_MG_FD_140372 | JGI IMG/M metagenome (GOLD analysis project Ga0194010, IMG submission 140372) | Sediment microbial communities from the Broadkill River, Lewes, Delaware, United States - FLC_6-7_MG | ecosystem: Environmental > Aquatic > Freshwater > River > Sediment | place: USA: Delaware...
CTGCATATGGCCAGGGAGATGGCCCTAAACAATGACTTGCCTAAGATGTAGGTGGATACCTCTCGTAGGCCAAGGCACCACCACCACATTCTTGTTCAACACCAATAATAATACTAATCTAATTCCAATAACCCAAGGGATGCCTCACAGGCTAGCTTGGACGTCACTAGTACCCGCCGATACATCCCATCTAAAAGGATTTGGATGGTCTAATCAAACTTTCCTGCATATTTCTTACTTCCGAATACTGATGGATCATTGACCTAACTACTGTACGTACCCCGTTGGCTCTGTCTACGGACCAGCGACACTGCAATTCAATAAGATGAGCGGAGACTCCAGCATTGGTGCAGATGAGCACAAACGCTCGTCTACCGGATCGTTGGATTCCAAATGCATCCCAAATATCACATTCATCCTCTATTAATGTTGTGGTATTTTGTATCTCCACTAATTTCTGGAAGATGTTTGTACGATAATCCGAGGCTTTAGCCCGGGTGCCATTTGGTCGTTTGAAGGCCCAGCCGTCAACATACCCTTCCTTTTCCAATCGATCTATAAATCGTTTAGTCCACGTGAAAAAGGTGATGCCAGACTTTGTAGTTCCGGCAATGGGTATAATGAAACAATCCAAAATGCCATTACGAGCTTTGAAGCGCCCAACGATGGGCCACGCGACACCAGTCTCGTCTCCACGAGCTAAGGCGTATGCCACGTCATACCTCAAGGCTGCTAAATCAGTCCAGACTACTTCATATCCACGCATACCTCCAAGAGAAGCGACCAACAGAAACATCACTGAGTACATCGAGTGGATAGGGATGTTCATACCATGTTCTTCCCATTCTTTCTCGTACATCTCCAATAGGGCAAGGAGGATAGGCAAAGTGAATGCTCTGTCCTGATCAACCACATCACCCATTCGTGCGTTAATTCCCGACGAAAATCGAGAGTACCACCAGCTTTCACTTGGACACCGTGTGAGTACAAATCTACCCTTGACAGATCCTGAGGATAACACTAAATCAGAATGAGCTTCAGGGGAGGCACGCCACAGCATAGTGGCTGCTGCACGAATACCTCGAGCAGTAGCATACTTGACATGTCCACCATCTCGACCAGGTTCCATAGAACGCATGAGGACAAGTATTGCCTCCTTCATGCCATGATGTTCATAAATAGGCCAAGGACCAAGTGAAGGTAGGGGTGGGAACCCCATGGCAGATCCATATCTAACCATAAAATTCACTTCCCGCACGTGCTTTGCAACAGTAGCCGACGACCTGGACCAGAATGCATCCAGAGTAGCTCGAATAGCCAAACATTCAAAAGCATCATCATCTGCCGTTCCTTGGTGTAAGTCTCGGCATCGAATGTTCTGACTCTGGCAGTTGGGGCATTGAAATGGCAAACTCAAATGATCCCCAGGACGAGCTTGCTGGTATCGAACCTCATCCTCAAGTTCTGCGAGGCTGACTCCATTAAAGTCTCGAGGTATCTTGACTTCAAAGGTATCAAATTTATGAGATTGGAAACATCCAGCACAATAGGCTGAACTACACGGGTGGTACCGATCGCGGGCATAACCATAATTCGCGCAAATGATTCCCGAGCTGTACGTGACAAGTTTTGGACACTTTAGACAAGGCACTTCCCAATTCCACCACTCGCTCTCGTTCCTGTTTGAGCTCCCACGGGTACGACCTGGAAAAAGGGAAACGGATCCCCACCATAAGTGGTTCGAAAGTAGAGTGAGGCCAAACGAGTCCATGATGACAAACAAACCATACATCTACTTCCTTCTCAAATCGTTTCTGCCATTCCTCCTGATACAACAATCGTGGAATAATGATAACATGGGTAGTAGTATAAGGTCTCAACTGGCGTGATCTTGCCAGTTGTTTCAGTGCAATTAATGCAGCCGCTGGCGGTGGAGCCCAGACATGAACCCCCGGAAGTAGTCCCTCCTCGAACCATCCTTCCGGTGTCAGCGGTTTGTGAAAGTCAGATCCCATCCAACTTTTACACCAATCATCCAAAGCTGTTCCCCCTGTCACTTCCCAAGCCGACAGGTGCAAAGGAATCAAGGTTCGAATATCGTAGCCAAGAGATATTCCAGCGTCATGATTGCCACGAGACCATCCATCCATCCCTGTAGCAATCATTCGTTCTCCAGATATGTGACAGGTCCTTAAATATACCTCATGTTCACGAGCGGCCACTCGTAAGTCCAACACTAAATGAAATAAATGTCGGGCAGAGGAAAGACCCTTCGTCCACACGTACGACCAAACAGCGTTGTCAGTGAAGCACCAGACTTCGCATCCATCATGTTTACCAGCTCGAATATCAGCAAGCAAATGATTGACGAGATTCTGTGCCTCCCGAAGATTCGATCCACCTGATGCAAAATCAGTCATCCAGAGTCCGTCACGACCCTCAAATTCTAGCCCAGGGAATTGTGTCCCTGCACCAAATCCTTCAGCTGAAGCATCACCAATGACGAATCGAATCTTGTCAGCATCTGTAGGTCGAATGGGGATAGAGTGAGGTTTGTCAGAAGCAAACAAGGTACGTAAAGCTTCAATATGACAAATCATCTCCGCTGTAATTCTAGTTTCCAAAGGATAGCCTTCAGCGGGTGGAGAAGATCGAAGACTGTCTTCGTCATCTTCAACAAGCATCGCTTCCAGCTCAGCTTGGTCCATAACAGCTTGAAGTCGCCAGCCGTCGATGTCACGTCCCCATCGAAAAGCCTCAATGGCATTAAATATACCTTTGAGATACGATCGAGCATCAGAATAAACTTGTGTGACATTAACTGCTAAGCCAGCAATCCTTCTCAACCCCGAGGTTTCAATAACATCCGCCACCGCAGCTACTTCCCAAATCCAGTCTAGACCAACCTTCAACTTGGTCCACTTTTTCTGAGTAGTGGACATTCGAGGAAAAGGTGTGTCGGTGTGAATGATGACACCGTTCCACGCTCCAGGTGTATAGGAGGGTTCACGGTACTTACGATCGTCAGCTTGATTCCCTCTAGAGTTCATTCGGGATTTGAGTTGCTTACAGGCTAACTTGGTGTGATCATCATTACCTTGGTCTCGACCGGTGGGATGTATATCATCAACGAACGTAGCTTGACGAGTGGCCAACTTTCCATCCTTCCTCAAGAGCATCACTCGAGGGATGGAGGGATCGTAGGTTTGGGAGCAAGGCAGATTAAGTACCACCTTTTCCCACTGCCATCGATTCTTGGGGTCACGCCGATTTCCCATACACTTCTCGAGAACTCGATTTTGACCTTGACAGGCCAAATAAGGGGAGTCCCTACCTCCAAAGTGTAGAACAGTGAATCTGTAGAACTCGTGCTTTTCGAGCGAGCCGTCATGGTTAGTTTCAATCCATCGAACGCCGAGGTTCTCTCGCTCTGACTCGTGGGCCTGGAAATTATGGAACATTCCACCCACGTCAACATCTCCTTGCTTTGATTTTATAAAAGTGCTTTCAGGTTGGGTGTAGTCCTGTGGTGGGGAGCCAGCCTCCAAGTAATGTCCCATTGGAATGGACAACCACTTAACCACCATATTCTTTACATCCTCGCAATCATCCAACATAAAGCCAGGAGCCCAAAGTGTAGCATTATGGCCATTCGACTTTGAGTCCCAAACAACTCTGATATCCAGTACCTCGTCGTCAACCATTAGCTTGACAACAGAGAACCGACCTACAACAAGCTTCACCACTTTGTATCGTTCAATGTATCCCTGATACCTCATCCTGAACACCTTCTCCCTGGCTATGACTTCGGCCTCACGAGAGGGTGACGGTAAATTGTGTGTCATCCCTCTAGGAGGCTTGCTCAAATGCCAGAATGGGATGCCATCACGAAACTCGTTGCGAAATTCTTCGTCAAACTCCCAGAAAAAGATCCTAGACCCTCGTGGCCATTGGAAATAAGTACAAGCTTCTATCCGGCCCACACAGTCTTCTATAGCGAGTCTATCTGCGGGGAGTTGACCGTGGTTGTTAAACCACTTCCATGCCTTTTGGGTCTTGTGCCATTTCCACCATCTCAAAGCAACAGAGCGAAACATTTTACGTGCCGCGGCTTGTTCTTGAGTCTCACCAGGCATAGCCCAAGTGGAAAGATCCACCTCAGCATCATCTGCCTGAGCGGCTGCCAATCTCGTATCTACATTTCCTTCCAGAGGTGTAAATGGTACATCATCGGTCTTACCGACCTTGATGCGAGGAGCAGACGCGGCCAGCGGTTTGGCAGCAACATGCTCATGAAATACCACAGCAGCAATAGCATCAGCTGCTTTACCTAAGAAGGTTCGAATGATTTTGGCAGGAGGAGAGAGGACACGTTGTGAGAAAACATCATCTTCCTCTGACTTGCTCCAATGGCGAGCTTCCACCTTCCCTTCATAATCCAGCATGGACAACAACTCGTGCATCTTGACCCGTCTAAGAACAGGCTCGTCAGACATTACACTAGCAGCTTTAACCCAAAAGAATCTCTCAGTCTTATTCAGAGTAGCAAGATCGGGCCCAACGCCCGCGGCTGAGAAGACATGACTCTGTATTCCTGCCCTATTAGTTACCAGTCCAATTACATCATTACCCACATCAGCTCGTACTTCAAACGAGGGGACTTGGTGTTCCATCATACCCCCAATGACGTCATCCAATGCAGTTTGCAAAGGACGGGGGTATCTATTCATTGTCATCAACGATGGTCGACTTGGATGGTCATGTAATCGGCTTAGGTGCAGGATGTGCCAGCGGGAGGAGGTGACTCCACCCACCTGACAATGGCGACAAGTAATCATTCTCTTCTCGTAACTAGTTTGTGGAGGAGGGAGAAGTTGTTGTAAACCCTCCCTACGCGTGAGATGCCCTGGGTAAGCAAAGATGGCCACCCATGGCTTCCATGCATCGAATAACTGGTTGCTCAACGATGCATCTTCAATGGTGTGGACAGTGGTTAGGAATAGTCCTTCCCACCATCCTGCTACTGGGGGTAAGGTTAAAGCACGTGAGGCTGTAGTAGGGATTGAACGCGTGACGAGAGCCATTCTACGTTTAGTCACAACGTAGTTGCCACGCTCCACTACCACAGCCTCTACAGCGCACCCCCAGGCTTCGGCTGCTTCTACCCAGCCTATTGAAGCACTCCCAACAATCCTAACACGTACTCCGCTCCTGCCTCTTCTGCTCAGGACAACGCTGGACTTGACAGCCACAGCTTCCCCCATAAATAAAGTATCCCGAACAGGTTCCCCAATATTACTAACACCCTTCTCAATCTTGACAGAATCCAATGGTATCTCCCCCGATGGACTCATTGTACCTCAAAATTTGAGAGTGGGGTTTTCCCTCTTCAACTTCTTCCAACTTTCACTCAACTTATTAACATCCCGATTGATAGTATTAATAGTGGCAACAGTGTCAGCAAGAGCTTTCCCCTCTGTCTGCATTGACGTGAGGGCAAGAATTGATGACACCTGTGGATGTTGGATCCACCTCAACCGTGAATACTCAGCCAACAAATCCGCCGTACGCATACTGCCCCAGATCATGGCAGCGCAACCCTTCGTGTCTGAAGTTAAGTGACGTACTGTCTTGATATCCTCAAACAATGACTTGGTGTAAACCAAAACTCGCGTCCATGCATCATCATTCGTCAAACCTCCAGACTTCATAGTCTTGAAGAGAGGTAAGAGAGATTGCAACCAGCCAACTGCCTGTTCGTAAGAAATGGACAATTGTTCAGTGAAGATGGCATGCATAGTACCGTGAGTGTCAATAGGAAAAGCGCTATCTATGGAATTCTGGACAGTCTCCTTCGTATCCTTCAGATCAGATAGCATGATATCAAAGGCCCCATTGTTGAACGAGCCTTCAAACTTTGCAGACGATGACCAGGAATGAGTCCACCTCCAGCCATTCGTTAAATCAAGACCACGACCTTCAGCAGTTGACGTTGACTTCGACATGACAGACGAAGGGAAAGTGATGGGATATGAAAGTGCTATCCTAGCTTCCAGCAAAGAATTAAACTTGGCCTTAGCGGCCGCAGCCTCGCTTGCCATTCCCTCTGCCACAGTAAAGTAAGGATCAGGAGCCAGAGTCAACAAAGAGACCATGTCAACAACATAACGATAAATGGCAGTATCCCCGGATGCAATGACAAAAGCTTGTACAGCTTGCTGATCCTTGAATACTTGATTACCACGGGCTACTGCTGACGCCTTCTTTCGATCCTCCATGAGTTTGACACGAGCTGTCAAAGCAGCCATAATACCCTCAGGTTTAAACAGGGCCTGCTCTGCCTTAGCAAGTCGAGTAGAAACACCCGAAAACTCAGCAGGGCTAACACTTGGAGGTGGGGCGGTGGATGAGGAGAGTCGAGAAAGCTTGTCCTCTAAAGACTCTAGAGTGATAAACTTTGACTTGTCCATATCCTCCATAACCAAACGAAGCAAATGGCCTCGAAAGATATCATCACTTCCAATCTGATCAAGGATGGCAGACATATCCCTGGCAACGGATGCCGAGGAACGTGAATTCTTGATGGCAAGATCATTGACTTGAGATAAGGCTTCATTCCCAAGAGCTAAGCCCTCGGCAGCCGACGAGTTGGCGCCATGGACGGATTCCCACATGTCATCTAACTCGGCACGCATTGCCGCGAAAGAAGAAGCATTTGCAGTATCCCTCTCAGTCAGAACATTCTCCAAAAACCGAACACGACCCTTAAGCTTCTCAACAGATCCACGTAAGGCACGAGAGTCAGGTTCCAATGTCAATGCAGATGATAAATCATCTGGCAAATCAAGAGTAGCCCGCCTAATCTCCCTGGGATTGTACACTCGAGAGGCAAAGACGGGAGGGGGAGAGTTTAATCCCCCCTCATTAGCAGTGTTGAAAGACTCGTGGGGAGAGTTTAACATATCCCCTCCTGCTACACCTACCCGACGTATTGGATACCCCCTGACTTAATGTGGGGTATGACTCTGAAGGGGGATTAGGATTAGATTGGGATTGGGGTGTAGGACTTGTATTGCCTCCTTCCTCATCCTGAGGGTCATCCTCATATGCCTCGAATCCAGAGGGATCATATCCCCCAGCCCCAACTCGGGGGGAGGGTATGTTCAAGAGGGGGAGGTTGGCACGTGGATTCCCCCTCCTTTCGGAGGGGGGAATTGCCAAATCCTCCATCCAATCATATCCCCCATGCACCTCAAACAACAACTTCCACACACGTGCAGGGAAGTTCAGACTTGTTAGCAAACCCATAACATCTTCTCCCCTCATACTGATGGGAAAATCCGTGTATGGTAGGACGGGTCTTGAGAATACTCGAGGTTTCGCTTGGGAAGATCCCCTAACAAGGATGGCTAATCCTGGTGTGCCCCCAAGGGGCAGGGAGATATCCAATCCTGACTTCTCACGACGTTTAGCATGAGTACCCACCTTGCACCTATCTGCCCCGACGAGGGGGAGGGCGCATACCAAATAATCCTTTTCACCTTTAACAACCACGCGTACACCACATACGGCGTCTGCTTTTAATACTACTACCTTCACATCATTATCCGAATTCCACGCAGTAATTGTATCACTAGGAGTATCAGCCATCAACGGACTTGTGGATGGGATGATAGACTCACCAGCGGCGGACGTACCCTCTCCTACCAAGACACCTGATTCGATAGTCTCCCCAGACCTTGGGGAATCTTCTTCAAAATCAAAGGGTGATGCCTCGACGAGAGGTACTTCTAAAGACGCGACGTTACGAATGGCCGCATCCCTATCCCTTGCAATTATTGCTTCCCAGAACTTGACGGCAGCCGGAGGGGCTGCGGATGGTTCCATAATTAAATTAATCGTTGAAATAATCGAAGACGAATCACCCGTTTAAGAGTGCAAACCCACGGACGAAACTTGTAGGATTAGAAAATTGTGCTGGGCACACGATCGTATCTGTTCGGCGGATGATTGCCAATTCAACAGAGTTCCCACCCACCCACTCTCGCGGACGTGCACAACAAAGAATATACCTCTATTCCCAGAATAAAAATTTCTACTAGGCCTCTCTAACAATATTTGCAATACTACCAAGGAGGCTGCCATGAAACCTGTCCAGCGATCACACAAATTATGGCTAGATTGATCGGTGCTCTCGTTCATCGTGTTCTGATTCTCATCGTCTCAATACGGCATGCAGGATCATCACTTCCTAGCGGCCAATTGAGAGCTCTGATATTGACACCAAACAAATCCAAAGTGGCAGTTGCAGATACCTGTCTCTTTTGTTTGCCGGTACGTTCGCTCGCCCCCAACTTGAGATGGCTATCACAACTGGGAGCTTACTCAGTACTTTCAAGCAAAAGATACCTGTTTATTCTGCAACTATTTTATGTGACGATATGAAGAACAATGTGTGTGTGGGGGTCCTGCACCCAATACCACACCAGTGCAACTCGATTCACGAGCACAATATATATGCTCAGAACAGCTGCCACCTGCGTGCAAGATAGCTGTTCAGTTAAAATACAATCAGTACGGATTGGACATCGCACTGACTGCATATGGCCAGGGAGATGGCCCTAAACAATGACTTGCCTAAGATGTAGGTGGATACCTCTCGTAGGCCAAGGCACCAAGGGTGGGTGGGTGGGAATAAAAATTTCTACTAGGCCTCTCTAACAATATTTGCAATACTACCAAGGAGGCTGCCATGAAACCTGTCCAGCGATCACACAAATTATGGCTAGATTGATCGGTGC
>Ga0194010_1000040_pt1 | contig 8779 bp, 12 predicted proteins | sample FLC_67_MG_FD_140372 | JGI IMG/M metagenome (GOLD analysis project Ga0194010, IMG submission 140372) | Sediment microbial communities from the Broadkill River, Lewes, Delaware, United States - FLC_6-7_MG | ecosystem: Environmental > Aquatic > Freshwater > River > Sediment | place: USA: Delaware...
GATTGAATTGGTAGATGCGGATTCTTATACAGACTCCACTTACACAGTACTGGATACGATTACCCTTGATAAGGATGATGTAAACGCATTTGATGCAGGATATATTACTTTTGGTGGGAATTTCAATTCTGCCCAAGACATCTCTGTTGTGATCACGGCTTCCTCTTCAGACAGTCGTTCTAACCACTGGTCTATTGGATACGATAAATTCGACGATTATACAACTATCATTGCATCAAGACCATGGGCAACTGACCAAATAAACATGTTCATGAATTTTGAGGTTGGGAAGGCACGAACAGGTGTTGTTGAACGAACCCCTCCGGGGAATGGAAAAAGGTTCTTTTTTGACTATAGGTCTGTTCCAATGTTTATTGACGGATCATCTAAGAAAGTCTATTTGAATGGGTATATTGGAAAGGTAACCGGATGGAATTCAGCCGACAGTATCATTACTGATACTAACGCAAGTTTTACTGAAGATATTGTGGGTGCCACATTCAAAATTATCAAGGGTGCAGGCACTGGGCAGGTGGCCACTGTTACCGCATATACATCTACAACATTGACCCTAAGTGGTTTATTTGATGAAGCACCGACTACGAACTCCGAGTACGTGATTGTTGGTGTTGATTTCTGGGAAGAGGTTCACGAATTCACATACAACATTATGGATGCAGATGTACATGAAGATGTGATTTTGGTGGCGTATACGAGTGATCAGGGATTGGCCAAGTTGAAATGGGATTCCTCCACTCCTGCCTGGACCGATCGAGATGAAGCCACGGTTACTGATCTTATTTATGGATACAACGACAAGCTATACAGGGCAAACACACAGTTGCGTGGAGTGTATCCTGCTACAGCAAATGAAACAGATATGTCCTTGGACATCACATGGGGTACGAAAATCCCTGTAGGAACTAAGAATGAAGCTTTTACTAAACTTACGTCATATAACGGAGATTTGTATGCGTTCAAGACCAACGGTCTGTATAAGATTCTGACAGGATCAGGGGACTCCCAGTTCATTGATTATGGTGCAAAATTCCTTGTGTCAGAAAACACTGGTGAAGCCGTATTGAAGCGTAAAGGATATATGTACTTCTCGTGGGCAGACTTCTCGATAGAGAGATACTATAACGAGGCAGATGTATTCAACATCCAGTTATCGGATGATGAGGGTTTCCCAACAGAACGACGTGGGCGAGTTGTTGATATGGTTTCTCACCCAGCAGGGATTGTGCTTGCAGTACAGTCACCACAGGTGAGTACAGTTTTATTCCTTACAGATAGTCGGCAGGGTATTCATGAGATATACCGTGGTGGAAAGATTCATGGCGTACATTTTCAGGCCATCCCAAATGGTCGGGCAAGACTTTGGATTTCTGTAGACGATGGGCTTGTGTACCAAGATTGGCCAAAACAATCGATCAACCCCTTCAATGATCCCTCAACAGAATACATGTGGACCGGCAGATTGATCACCAGTACATACGACTTGCGATACCGAAACCTTCCCAAGTTCTTCTCTGAGTTCAATATCACATCCAAGAACCTTGGAAATGCTACTGGGAAGATTGATATTTACTACCAGACCGATGACAATATTGGCACGGATGATTGGTCATTCCTGGATACAGCAGCGATCAGCCCTGACTTTGAAAAGAACATGCGTGAAGGCAACAAGCGTGGCATCCGGTTCATGCTGGTGTTCAATACTTTTGATTTGACCAAACCACCTACCGTGGAAGCCACTGTTGTTGAGGGTTTTGCAAGGATTCCGCTGCGATACCAGTATCTGGTGCGAGCGAGGATCACAGATTTCTCTCCGATCAACCTGAAGGGAACAAGGGACAACGACACAATCATCTGGGATTTACTCAGAGAATGGTCAAATAAGGCTGAAGTGCTTTTGATGAAAGCTGCAGTAGCTGAGGCCCATAACAAGTGGGTGTATATTGAACCACCAGACCTTGTGTATAGGTCCTTGGATACAGGAAGAGACGAATGGGAAGGAACTATAACACTACGAATAAGAGAGGTCGTGTAAGGAATTACTATGCTCCACGTAGATCATCTAACCGAGATCCCGACTTACGGAGAATGCCAGTTAGAATATCAGCGGAGCCACAGGAACTTCTCACAGGTTATGTCAATGGCCTTGCTGCATCGGATATTGAAGAAAGATTCGCCAAGGCACTTGACTATTTTGGAAAGAACTACTCCTTCCAGGTTGACGTACCAACTTTTGGTGCCGTGCCTGGAGAATGGAGATCAGTTGATTTCATGGTGCAGGATGCTGGGCAGTATTTCCCCGTGGAAATATACGGTGAAATCTCCCACACAGGATCCGATCAAAAGGCTAGAGATTCCCAGAGAGAAGCACTTCTCAACAGGGAATTTATGCGATTACAAGGTGTAAAACCACTATCGGTTGTGTGGTATTATGATCTTGTAGATGAACAAACATCAAGGAATACGGTGAGTAGATTATGGCTAGTTTAGTTTTCAACAAAATGAGGGAGCAGATGTTCCTCGGCTTAGATATGGAAAATGATGATATCTATGCTGCTTTAGCAAAGTCTGGTTGGACCCCCAACGAGGACACAGACGAGTTCATCGATGACATGACAAATGAACATCCTGATTCAGGGCAGTACGTGTCTGGTGGTAAGCAGATTACAAATGTTGCTGTCACCAAGGACGATGTGAATGATCGTAGTCTAGTGGATGGAGATGACATTGTCTGGATCAATTCTCTGATCACAGATGCTCGTTATCTGACTATTTACAAGAATACAGGGACACCATCCACATCCCCACTGCTTCTTGTGTTCGATTTTGGGTCTGACCAATCCAACGGAACGGGTGATAACTTTACCATCATCTTCGATTCCCTTGGTTTTGTAAAATTGACGAAGGTGTAATATGCCTCTTCCTGGCGCACTACCATATCCACTAGATTTTTCTCCAATTGTTTTGGAGATTTTAGAGGTTGGTAATGTAGAGGTTATAGATCCATCAATTGACTTTCAGAATCTTCAGGTAAATTTGAGTATTCTGGAAGTAGGTAATGTAGAGGTCATCGATGGAGACTTTGAGATTATCACAACACCGACGTATGCCTCTATCAACTATGCACGTAGAGATGCATTCTTGGTATATGAGGAAAGAAAAAGAACAATGCTTTATGACTCCAGGGACACCCTGTTGTCATATGATGTTAGGAGAGATAGTATTATGAGTAGTCGATGGGCAAAGGAATCACCTGTTGATCAAGTGATCAACGAATCGATTCCATACGTATTAGAAATTGATGGTGCGAGTACAATCTCAAGCCCAACTGTGAAGGCGTATCAGGCGCAATCAGAGATTACGAGCAACGTATTTCCTTCAGGGTCCCCCTCTGTTAGTGGGAATACAATCACGTTGCCTAATGCTGTAGCCAATACAGATGATGATGAAACCCCGATTGTTGTTGTATGTACAGCAACCGTGGATGGTGCAACTGAGAAATTCAAGTTGCAGATCAACCTTTCTCCAGAGGGAGCTGAACAATGAGCTGGACTGATATTATCAAGACCTGGGTCGATAATGATCCTGGAAATCCAAATAACGAAATCTATGCCTATGATCTAAACGATTATTTCAAGGGCAATTTACAGTATCTTTATGATTTATATAAAGATGTGATTAACGTAAACCTAATCAAGAACTACCCATCACTTGAAGGTGCAGATGGGGTTACTCCTGATTGGTGGACTGTTTTCAGTGCAACTGCAACAGAAGAAGATGCAGCAGGAGAGGGTTTATCTGGAAGCCCAAACGACAGAGTTATAAAATATGTGACTACTGCAAATGGTGGTGCTATTAGGCAAGATTTTGATCCATCCGATGAGCCGCTGCTTGAGGCTGGTGTAACAAAGGTATCTGGCGGTATATGGTTTTACACAGATGATTCGGGTGGAGTACAGTTAAGCATTCGTGATACAGTCAGCGGGGCTTTGGGCGCAATTTCGAGCAATACGACTGGCGAATGGGTATATCTATCATTGGAAGATGTGACTATTGGGGCAAATAATTTACGTTTTAGCATTAATCATCTTATTAGTGGAAGTACTGTGTACATCGCCAACCCTGTCCTAAACGTAGGCTCTAAGCCGATTGGTTGGGAATATGCAAACGAGTGGAACAGAGCAGAGTCCGAGCGCCGTAGAATTGAAGAATCAATCAATGTCAATCTGATCAAAAACTACCCATCACTAGAAGGTGCAGACGGGGTACGGCCTGATTGGTGGATAACAGGCGCAAACCTTGTACTTACCGAAGAAGACGCAACAGGTGAGGGTTTATCTGGCAGCCCAAACGACAGGGTGTTGAAAGTTGTTAATACAGCATCATCTAATATAAGACAAGTGTTTAGCCCATCTGATGAGATACTTCTGTCGGCTGGTGTAACAAAGGTATCATTGGGCATTTGGGTATACAACACTGGTTCACTTTCAATTACATTACAGGCAAGAGATTCGAGCGCAGGAATAATTAAATCAACATTCACAAATGAGTTGAATAAGTGGGTGTATCTATCTTTGGAAAATGTGACTATTGACGCAAATAATCTTGTTTTTTGGATTGCTATGTCACAAGCAACTACGGTTTACTTTGCAAACCCCGTTCTAAACGTAGGCTCTAAGCCGATTCCTTGGAAAGAAAGAGGGTTGTCTTATCGTGAAAGCCTATCCAGTGACGTGTTGAACACAGACCCAACCAATACAAACTGGACAGATTTAAGTTTTGCTTCGGTATCATCTCCATTGGCATGTAAGCTTAATATAATCAGTGTTGTTAGAGATATTAGCACATCAGACCGGAACTTATATGTTCGAAGAAACGGATCAAGCATTGGGAGGGTAAACGCCTCTGTTGCTGCAAGAGCGCCAGGCGGGGACAGGAATCAGGGATCATACCAAGTCCTATGTGATGAAAATCAAATAATCGAATGGTCAGTTCAAAATACTAACGCTGATTTAGCAATTATTAGCCAAGTTGGTTATTGGGTATGGGAGTAAACGATGAAGACAATTACTAAAAAAGTTAATTGCCACCCAGATGGTGGATGGATGGCAGTTGGACATGGCAATATATCAAATGTAGTAGGGTTGCCAAATGAATGGGATATTGACCTAGAATCCGGTTTCGTTCGGTGGAATGAATCTATCAACGAAGAAGAAAGGAATCTTGAATTTGTTGAATTGACATTTGACTATGATGATAAGGTTGGTCTTATCGCAGAACTTAGATCAAATAGAAATGCTTTGCTTGCTGAAACAGATCAATGGATGCTAAGATTTTTGACTGGTGAACTTGACCTAACCACCGCTGAAAAGCAAGCCGGTAAAGATTACCGACAAGCATTGAGGGACTTGCCGCAGAACGTAAACATCAATGATATTAATAGTGTTGATGATGTAAGTTGGCCAACTAAGCCGACTTGGATGAAGTAAGGAGAAAACATGTTACCCGTAAATCAATTTGAAAAATTAATGGAAGCGGCCGGAGAGATCATCAAGCTGCTGAAGAAGATCGTGCTTCGACTGGACAGCATTATGCTGAAGCTTGGTGCGGTCATAGAGGATCCTGTTGAAGAACCTGTCGTAAAGCTTCCTCATAATGCATGGGTTCGACCTGGAAAGAAAGCGGTCCCATTTGAATTCTGGGGATACAACGTGGATGAAGAAGGTCACCCAGCACACGGGCTTTTGGCCATGGCTCAGATGGATGAAGCCGATCAGGCATTGAATAAACTCACAGAAGGACAGGGTGTTGCGGTGATTTATCCATCAGATGATTATGCTCTCCAGATTGTGAAGGCTACTGGAGTAGTGGACTGGGATGCGCCATACACATGCGTGATGAATGCAGATGATGTAAACAATGATCGCTGGCCTGTTCGTGTTTACCGAAAAGAAATGCTGACTCAGGAGAAACCGAATGTCTAGAGCAGAGGGTCAGGATATTCATTATCAGTATCAGGTGGCTGCTGGGTGGAACCCTGGCGTAAACTGCCCTGAGCCTGATTTTATTATCCCCAAACTAACTGAAGGGAAGAACGCCAGGTATGTCGATATCAAGACAGGCCAGATGGCATCCGAGTTTCTGGTTCAAGGTGCATACCATTATGGTCGATCAGGTCATGGATGGGAACAGGAAGCAGAAAACTACCTGAACACAATTGAGTGGCTGAATGCTGAGACTGGGTTCTGGCCTTTATTCCACTGCTACGACTTTGAAAGAGTCCGTTACCAGAATGGCGTGTGGGACAACACCTTCTCACAAGAGTGGGGTAGGAACATAAAGGAATGGTTGGATTTTGTTGAGAAAGAAACTCTGCAGCCTGCTGTTCTGTACACTAACCCTGCTAATTATCAGCAGGGACTTTGGGATTATGGCCAGCGATGGATGGACGATTACGAATTATGGATTGCCCAGTACCCGGCGATGGACTTCTCTAAGCTTGCTGGGTACCCATCAGATCTAACCAAACAGCCGTGGCTCGGATCTGTTCCATCGTGGCGAATTTGGCAGTACGGCATTTCCACACATGATGGATTCCGCTTGGATCGCAATATTTATAATGGAACATTGGAAGAATTATGTGAGTGGGTTGGTCTAGGAGACTGCGCACCCGTTGATCCTCCTCCGATTGTGATCGAGGATCCTATTGAAGAACCACCTGTGGATAATGGTCTTACAGAACTGTTAGACGATATTCGTTATTTGGTAGAAAAAATAATGGATTTGGTAGCTGACGCTGTGGATAGACTGGTATAATCCCCAAAAGGATACGACTATGACACCCGACAGAGAACAACAGATATTTGAAGAGCATAAGGAGCTGCAGATGGAGTTCAAGGCATTGAAGAAATACGTCGAAACCCACCTTGGAAACCTTGTTGATGCAGTGAATAAATTGACCACTGTTCTTTTGGGTGATGGCGTAGATCAGGAGAAATCCGTCACATGGCGGTTGAAAGAAAACGAGAGAATCGCATCGGAAAACAGCGAGCATATCATGACGGTCAACGACCGTGTGACCAAAGCAGAGGAATCATTTGATGCCCTGTCTGGGAAGATGGGCCGGATGGAAGTCAGGATCCTGAAAGCAATCAAAGAGGCAATCGATGAACACGCAAAGGCTGATGATGCGGCGTGATCCTTGGAAGCGGTTGGGTTTCGAGATACTGAAACAGGTTGCTGGTCTGGTGATTGGTGTGATAGTATTAGGTATTGGCATTTCTTGGGCGATTGCCCAGGGACTAATAAGTTTCTAAGGAGTTTATCATGGTAAAGAAATGGTATGAGTCCAAACTGATTTGGCTCGGTATCCTACAGCTTGTTGCCTCTGTGGTGCAATTTGTAATCGAGTTCATTCAGGCAGGCGACTATTCACCTGAATCAATTGTCATGGGCATCGCTGGTGTCCTGGTGATTATTTTCCGTAAGGTTACATACAAAGCAATTGCGTAAGGTGGTGATCCTTAATCTAAAATACCCCGTCATATGACGGGGTATTTTGTTTATGGTATCTGGCCCATCCCAAATCTAGCAGAACAGGATAACTCCTTTCTTATTTATCCGATGCCAGATCATCGGGGAATTTTATCGGTGATTCCTGATTCTCCAGGTTCAACTTTGGAAACGGGTAAACATCCATCCAAAACAGAACGTGATCATTGTTTGGAAATCCACTTCCGTTTGAAGCCTCAAATGATATGTCTAGCTCTCCATCAACAAGTATGAGAACTGGATAAATTTTTACAAGCTCTGGTTTTTTGCTAGATGTGATTGGAATCCAGCCCTTATTCCATAAATACTCATTCAGCCAGTCCCGCAGTTGGGTGGCTTCCTTCTTTTCCATTAGCAATTGGATAGATGAATGGTGTGCCGTCACAAATAGTTCAAATTGACCATTTGGAAACTTGTCTAAAGACACTTTTCTAGTTGCTCCATCGAATTCATAAATTGTTATTTTTTTCATCTCATTTCCTTTCTTGTATGGTTGTGATAACTGTAATTAACGCAACCATGATTCTATTTATTTATTTTTTTCATACAGGTTGTGCATAGTCCAGATTTTTTAGATATGTATGGGTGCTTGCATATGTCATCTTGAAATACTTTCGCTATCCATTTCGGCATCTCTGCAATCGAGAAGCCCGCTTCATCCAGCGATATGTAAATTTCATGAATCTGGTCGGTGGTCAATTCAATATTGTGTAATTTATCCATCACATCCTCCTTAGATGCTGTAATGATACATACCATCGTTTACCACTGTTCAGCCTCGTATCGAGTTATAAAAAAGTGGATGCCCGTTGAACATTCATTCCACCGATCTTCATCGAAAGGCTTATCCGGTTTTACGACTTCACCAATTCTATACTCAAAGGTAGGGTCATGTTTCGATGTCATATATTCGCCGCCGTAAGGCTTACCATCTAAGGTCTGCAATTCTAGCACCTTGGCTTCCGCTGCCCGGCACTTGCGGGTTGTCGCATTAGAGCGTTTGGTTGAATGTGATATGCGTAGCTTTACAATGCCTTCATTAGTGCGCTTCCATCCAATAATGCTTCCTTCTGGAATAATGTTAGTGATATTGATTACATAAGCCGGAACATTTTTAGCATCTTGCAGTTTAGCATCCAGCAGGTCAGCATCATGCAGGTTAGCACCACGCAGGTTAGCACCCCGCAGGTTAGCATACCGCAGGTTAGCA
>Ga0194010_1000042_pt1 | contig 8618 bp, 16 predicted proteins | sample FLC_67_MG_FD_140372 | JGI IMG/M metagenome (GOLD analysis project Ga0194010, IMG submission 140372) | Sediment microbial communities from the Broadkill River, Lewes, Delaware, United States - FLC_6-7_MG | ecosystem: Environmental > Aquatic > Freshwater > River > Sediment | place: USA: Delaware...
GACAACGCCACCACGAGATCGGAGACGGGCGAGAGGTTGGAGAGCGGGAGCGAAAGGCAGCCCTGGACGATGAGATGAGGTGAGCAAAAGAAAAGGGCCACTGGATACCCCCAGCCGCCCTCCCTACAGTGGGTGTGTAAAACGCACACCTTGATCATTTGGGCATGGCTGAATTATACAGTGAACTGACATCTTTATTCAGATTGTCATTATCTTTACCTGAAAAAACCCACAACAATCCCATTATCATGCCCCATTCAGAAAATAAAGTATCTTGTTTGTTTATGATATCCTGTATTTTTTTTGCAACTACTGTTTTAGATGGTGCTCTTCCAGTTCCCATCATTATCTTTATGCTTGTCAACGAAGGTTTCATTTATATCACCTGTTTGCCCGGCATTTACATTCCGGGCATTTAGTTTTGAGTTGTTAATGATTACTGAACAACTGGATCTTCAACACCTGATGTTAGGTCAACGATATCATCTTTTTCTGTGATCAAAGGAAGGAACCAGCAGACCTTATTATTTTTCATAGCTCTAATGGCCATCGGGTTATCCTTTGCCTCGCGGTATGATGAAAGCATGAAATCGCCCTCATATCCTTCAATCTCGTAGGCCTTTTTCACTGTAGCTTCTGGGAATTCAATCATTGTCTTCTCCTGTTGTATTGATTGTTATCTGTCTATATTTGCTAATCTATCACGGGCAGACTCTATCCCAAGTTCTAAAACCAACCTGATTTTTTCTGTATCTAGTATTGTATATTTTTCAATAGCTCTTAATAACCAGCTATTATCAGACCTAGATAATGCAATCAATTGATTTTCTGTTAAATTAGCCGTCGTTGTAGTGTGGTGAAAAGTATGATCAGCTTTTTTCGGCATAATAAAAGAGAAATGTTATTCCTCGTATGGTTTTTTAGTGCCGCACACGCTGCACTCGTAATGTGCAAGAATAGTTGAACCATCTTCTAACTGTTCATCATGAATGAGTTCCATATCCTTCATGTGACACCTCGGAACCTTATCTTTTGCTGATGCAATACGATCAAGATCTTGTTTGTCGAAGGCGTTCATTTGACGCTCTTCCTTTGTTATTTCTCTGGTATGAACGTTTTCGCCTGTTTCAAGAGAGTAGTAATTCACAAAGCCATTTTCCCAATCGTACTCAAATGTGCAATCCTCTTCGATCTCTTCAAACCCATTACGGCACTGGTTAACGATCAACGCTATTTTTGATGTTACAGTCTTGATCTGAGATGAGTATTTCGCTAGCTCAACTTTTTTCTCTGCCTCAATCCGCTTCAACTCGTCATCAAGCTTAACAAGTTCAGCCATCTTGTCTGCCTTGTCGTGTTCAGTAAGATCTACCTGGTACTTGACAAGTGCAGTTTCCCTATTGGTTTCTACTTCGTCCCATTTTGTTTCAGACATGATATTCTCCTGATCAATACCCGCTTTATAACGCAGGCAAATTCATAGGTTCCGACCATGTTACGGTCAGCTCTTAGCACAACCCATCCTTCGCATTGTGCCGCATTGTTTTTCTTGCAATCACGCTCGTATCCTTTTCCCCTGACGTGAGCGCCGCCAATGTAAGTCCCGCCATCAATTTCAACAGCAATCTTTAACGATGGCCATGCAAAGTCAAATCTCCATCCCTTGAAATAAAACTCACGAATCGGTTCAGGCATACCGTGATCATGAACTTGACGTTCAAACAATATCTCTAAGTATGATCTCTGACTTCTCGCGACTCTATTTTCAAGTTCCTGCTTCCCGGTGATCTTCAATCGCCTTGTTCTTCCTTCTAAGTTCCTCCTCATCATGCCACCTGTTTAATAAATAACCTTACTGATATATTTCCCCTTGACTGTAAGTAATATACCTGGTACTATAAAATAAATCAAGTAAAAATATAAAATAAAAGGAGTAAAACAATGGCAGCAATATTGAGAGAGTATGACCCGAGTGTTTTGGCGAAAAAGATCATTGAAAGCAAGCTCACTGATAAGCAGCTTACAAATCTTGGTAAATCGAAAGATCCAGAGGGAAAAGGAGTTTCCCTGATGACATGGAGGCGATTAAAAGAAGGACGTAATGTAAAGATAGATGTGCTGTGCTTTTGCTGCTACTGTATGGGGATTACGCCTGAGTCTACATTTAGAAAAGTTAAGCAAGAGTCGTGAAATGAATGGCTGGATAAAGATCCACCGGAAGTTCATCTCATGGGAGTGGGCAGACGAACCGAAGATGGTTTCTCTGTTCATTCACCTTTTGATAGAAGCATCTCACCAGGACACTAGATGGAAGGGCCAGGAAATCAAGCGCGGTCAAGTTATTTTTGGACGTTTAAAATGGTCTGAAAAAACAGGCATTTCAGAGCAATGTTTAAGGACATGTTTGAAAAAACTAGAATCAACCGGAGAAATTGATATAAAATCAACCAACAGATATTCAGTCATAACTATTTTAAATTATGATGAATACCAAGGGAGGAGAGATAACGATCAACCAGCCGACCAACCAGCAACTAACCAGCAACTAACCAGCAATCAACCACATCGTAAGAAGGTAAAGAATGTAAAGAATGTAAAGAATAAAGAGAATGCAGAGCCGGAGGTTGAATCGACCACCCATCGAACCGATGATGCTCTATTCTAATTTTTATTGATTATTATTTTTTACCTACAAAATGGAGATAGAAAATGGCAGATAAGTTTCAGAGTGAAGTATCAGCGTTGCTTCATGGTCACAATGTATTCACAAGGCATGAAAAACCCATTCCGATTGTGAAGAATGGCCGTGTTGTATGCTGGAATTCACCAGAAAGGTTTTCCCCTGATTTAGTTGGCGGCCTTGTTCATCAGATAAACGTCGAGGTGAAGACAGGCTCAAAATCTTTCCCTTTTTCGTCAATAACTGAAGGCCAGATGCAGTATGCAAGGAAGTGGCGAGTTTTGAGAGGTTGCGAGTTCTGGTTTGCAATATTCTTTGTTCTTCCGTATCCGGTACACGGAAGGCTGAAACGAGCTTTATTTATCATTCCATACCCTATTCTTCAGGAAGCAATCCAGGGAGCTGCTGCCATAGGTATGAAAAGCATCTCCTATAAGCAAGAGAAGGGATCTCGTATCGCAGCTATAGAGAAAAGCCTGTTCGCCTCTGAGATTTGGCGAAAATTTGAGCTTCAATATGATTCGAAAAGAAAATGGTATTTCAGCAAGGAACACCCTTTTTATAAAATGTATCTTAACGAGGAACCATATCTTTACGGTATGGACAACCAAAGCGTGAAAAATCAAGATGTTTCTTTGTTTTGATTATTTTCTTTTAAAGGGGATTATAGAAATGCCAGTTATAAAGATCGGTAAACGGAAGATAAATATGGATACATACGTTTGCTATCAATGCCAGGTGCCATGCGTAATAATGACATATCCAAAGCCAAACCATTGTCCTTTCGGCTATGAAGAGGGCCTTGAGTGGGTCAAAAAGAACGTGAAGGTAAAAACTAAAGGTGATCGTTAATGGATAAAATATCATTTAGCTACAACTGGAACAACAAGTTGAACTGTAACTTCTTTACCACGATACGGTCTTTGAATCCAGGAAAGTACCACGCAGGTGTTCAGCATGAAGTGGTATTGAAGGGTGACCGAATCGGCATTGCTGAGATTGTAAGCGTGAAAGCTATCTACGGCAGGAATATCAACGAGTACATTGCAGGCCTCGATACAGGATACTCAATAGAAGAGACGCTGAAAATATTATCAAGGATGTATAAATGCGATGTTTCAGAAAAGCAATTCAGCTTTGCGCTCTACAAATTCATAGAGAGGTACTAAAAGATGAGTTACAAGGAAAAGAGAGAAGCGTTGATACCAGCAGCAATGAAAGAGGCTAATGAGAAGGTCGAGATCTTCAAACGAGAGAACAGGGGGAAATACGTCGTTGATAGCAAAGGTGCAGTTCTCGTCCCAAGGCCTGGAGCTGGTGTTAATTCTGTTGGAAGTGTTAGGAATTATATGCACGATATGAGATCAGAGTACTTCCACGAAGCAATGAACCGAATGGCCAGAGAACAAGGCCTTGTAAAATAGCACAAAAAAGCCCGATGAGCTAAATACTCACCGGGCTTTCATCCGTTATTAATCTATAACTTATGCAGTTGCTGACAGGTCAACAAACTCTTGCATATAGTTTCCATAGCTTTTGACTGATGCAAACAAAGTTGCATAATCGTCAATTGTCACAGTTACATCCGTTCCGAGACCAGCAAGAACAACATCGGTTGAAGTATCGGTAACTGTCACCTGATCACCCTGAACGCCACCAGTAGGCCCAACGCTCAGCACCAAACTCTGATCCGGCTTTATAATAGCGGTGAATGTGGCATCTGTATTTGCAGCACCAGCCCAAGTTTTCACAGTTACAGGGCCAGCAGCAGCAGATCCAACAACATACATCTGATCATTTGTCAAGCCAATAACGTTGGTAGTACGAAGAGGTTTCCCGTAATTACCGGTACGATAGTCTCCGTTCTCTGTGTACTTCGTGACAACAGAAAGCAGCTGCTCAACTGAAGCAGCACCGGCAGGCCCTGGGTTTGTATCTAGTGCAGGAATGAAGATCAGCTTGCTCGGATCTTTAAGGCTGACGTTCGTCTGGCGCACACTGTTTCCAGCTGGAGACAACAGGAAAATACCCTGGTTCGCATCGGTAGCATCGAATGCCATTTTGCTACCATCAACACGACATCCGAAGCCATTACGAACATAATTTTGAACTTCATAGTTCGTGTCAGTAGCAGCAAGCAGCTGAGGGGCAACATCCTGAAATGGGATCTTGGAAAAAGAGATTTCGTTTCGAATCTCATTTCGCAGGCCAGGAGCGATTTTTGCCTTTACCTGTACGAAGCTTGAAGTAACGCTGTCAGTAACGGTTGGCAGATTGCCCTGAAGGGTTGGCACGATTGACAAGAAATTTTCAAGCAAAATAGAATTTCCTTGTGGAATCTGGTAAGCGACTTCAGCGCGGAACGCCTCAAGAACTGCTCTGGCCATGTCCTCAGTGATGGTTGGGTTGTGAATGTGGATTTGATATGCCAGCTGTGCATAATCCAGAGCTACTGCAGGTCGTGCAAGAGCAGAGAACGAAGGCGGCACTGTAAGTTTGTTTCGTTTGAGTTCGTAAGTTAAGGGCATTTTTTTCTCCTTTGTTTTGTGTTTGCGTATGGTTGTGCGATTTAGAAGATTCATATCATCTTTTCTATTATATTACATTATCAATATAGAATTTTCTACAAATTAATTAAAGCATGTATTTAAAGTCTAAAAATGGGTACAATTAGGGGTAATAAATGCATGCATTTTGCGGAACGAAAAGCACACACTTTTAACACAAGAAAATATCCAAAGGAGTACGCCATGCCGATCAAATGGAAACCACGAGATAATAAGCTAACAGATCCACCAAGTTACGCAGCTTTTCCGGTCGATATGATACCTCTCGGAATAGACGACATTGCGCGGAACATTAACGTTCTTCATCCGACAATAACCCCAAGTGACGTGAAGATTGTTCTCAACGCATTTCGCAATGAGGTTTTATATCAAATATCAAATGGTAACAGCATAGATCTTGAGAATTTTCTGAGGATTTACCCAACAGTCAAACAGCGTTTGGATGATCCAAATCAGCTGCTCAAAAAAAGATCTGTCTATGTTAGGGCAAGTGTTTCTGTTGATGTTGTCAATGAAATAAGACAGGTTGTTACTTTCGAGAAGATCCCATATATGCCCAAAAAACAACCATCTATTTTGTCAGCTGCTGTATCTGATCCTGTCCTCGAAGGATCAATATTTGAATTGACGGGATTCAAGATCTCAGGGTCGAATATGAAATTCAACAACCTGGTAGGGGATGAGGGAGTCTTTCTACTGTCTCCGGCAGGAAACATTATTAAACAGGAAAATGTATCATTAAGCTCTAATGCAAAAGTGATTATTACCCCTACCCTAGATCAAAATTTAGGTCCGGCAGGTTACGCTAGTGTTGATAATGTTCTGAGTATTTCAACAAGATATACTGAAGGTGGTGAGCTTAGAACAGGAGTATATAGTGGGTATGTTAGACAAAAGAATTTCGTTGGAGGAGTCTACATAAATCGAATGATATTCGTGATTGGCCAGGATGTATCTTCATCAGTTGTCGTCAAAGAATATGATGGCAAAACAGTTGATATAAACTGCATTCTAATAAAAACGCCTGAAGGAGATATATATTCCTCTGTAGGTAATATAGGCAGCCAGGGGGACAATATTCTAATTTCCGGGAATGGAGATGTTGTTTTATCTGGTGATGGGAACGAATTGACAATAGAAGTTTTAGACTACGATGCACTATCAAACACATTGACGTCGCGTAATAATTTCATAAGGGAAATATTGCAGATTTCAAGCATAGCAGGTATTTCATTTACAACAATAAAGGACGGTCTTTTTATAGCTTCAATTGGAAAGACAGGGGCAGCAGTTAACTGGGACATGGGGAACGGTGATATTGTAGAGTCTAATAATGCGCTTGTATATTCAGGGTATACAGACTCTTCAGAGAAGAACATTACAGTTTATGGAATAGATGACCCTGGATCAGTTGAAGTTATTAGCTTCAATGACTGTTCTTTGATTGGGAAATTCCCTGATATAGGAAATTACATCAATATTGAAACGATAGATATATATAATAATTCCATTTCAGGAGTAATCAATATTACATCAAATGTAAATTTAGTTAATGTTGATTTCAAATACAACGAACTCTCAGGAACTCTTGATTTATCGTCAAATATAAATTTGGTTAATGCTAATTTCAGAAACAACCAATTCTCAGGTACTCTTGATTTGTCATCAAATGCAAATTTGGTTAATGCTAATTTCAGATATAACCAATTCTCAGGAACTCTTGATTTATCATCAAATATAAATTTAGTTAATGCTGATTTTAGAAACAACCAATTCTCAGGAGCTCTTGATTTATCATCAAATATAAATCTAGTAAATGCTAACTTTGGCTATAACCAATTTTCAGGTACTCTTGATTTATCATCAAATGCAAATCTGGTTGATGCTAATTTCAGATATAACCAATTCTCAGGAACTCTTGATTTGTCATTAAATCCAAATATAGTGAATGCTTATTTAAACTCAAATGAGTTAACAGATATTGCTGGGTCACTAACTCAATGTATAAACTTATCTATCTTCGATATTAGTGATAATATATTTGGAACTGCAAATATTTCTTCAGCAGTAAACAAGCTATGGGATGCAAGGAATGTGATAGGAGCAAATTCGTGCTTTATAAAACTATCAGGGAGTGGTACTCCAGACGCTACAGCTATTGACCAGATAGAAGGGACAGGGGGTTATTCAGGTGACGGCTTGAAAGATGCTGGCTGCACTGTAGTTTATTCAACATAACATGAGGTTATAAAATGCCTAGATTCGTTGTAAATCCAAACAAAGATGGTATATACACAGATGGTATTAATTTATTCAACTTGATATTGGTGCTTGACGTTGATAATCTTGCTACTATTCATCAGGTTGTGATCGCAGAAACAGAAGAGGAGGCGGCTATCCTGGCCGGATTATCAAAAGTTGAACAAAATTAGGGAGGTGGTTGTAATGGATAGCTTGTCTATCAAATTCTTAGTGATCGGTGGGATAGCTGCTGTTCTCAAAGATTTCTGGATTCTATGCATCAAAAGCTTTTTCTTGTATTTGATGCGAGGAGAATTCAATACTGACGGGAACTGGAAAACAGCTGACGAGTATGATCATTTCAATGCAAATCTAGGTAAATTCCAAAGGAGGTATATCACAAAATACACACTGCTTGGAGTTCAGTGGGGATTCTTCACAAGCGATGGCGGATATGTTAAGACTTCCTCCAATTGGTTCGAATGGGCAAAGGATAAAGCAAACAGGTTCCCTGTCCAATTACAGGTGAATACTGATGACAAGAAAGCATTTCTGGAATTCTTAATGAGGAGGCGATAAGATTATGAAAATTAAACGAATGCAATGGTTGATTAGGTTTTCATTCTATAGCTTAGTAATGGGCGCTGTTTCATCCTGCACAGTAGCGTGTGGATCGCTTCAGACAGCTGGACCAGTCCAACCTGTCAACAGCAACCAGGTTGCTGCCAACAGACAACTTCCTCCTGCTGATCCAAATCAAGCGCTTTTGCAGGTTCTACAGCAGAAGTCTTTCGAAAATGCAGTCAGGAAGATGCTTGCTCCTGATGAACAAGCGCAACAGCAATGCAAGCCTGTAACCAGGATCATCGAGAAGCAGCAATCTCTAACTTGTCGTGACATTGAAAGACTATTTTATGAACAGTGTAATGGAGAGAGCGCAAAGCCGCCTGAATCGCTTTTTGATGATGTTGGGTAGGTAGGTAGGTAAAATCTATTTCTATGTGATAGGAGGGCGGCTGGGGGTATCCAGTGGCCCTTTTCTTTTGCTCACCTCATCTCATCGTCCAGGGCTGCCTTTCGCTCCCGCTCTCCAACCTCTCGCCCGTCTCCGATCTCGTGGTGGCGTTGTC
>Ga0194010_1000043_pt1 | contig 8532 bp, 4 predicted proteins | sample FLC_67_MG_FD_140372 | JGI IMG/M metagenome (GOLD analysis project Ga0194010, IMG submission 140372) | Sediment microbial communities from the Broadkill River, Lewes, Delaware, United States - FLC_6-7_MG | ecosystem: Environmental > Aquatic > Freshwater > River > Sediment | place: USA: Delaware...
AACCCGGTAAAATTTGTCTTTTAGGATCTTTTAGAAGCTTTTCCTCTTTCCCTCTGTTAAGCTCTTTTACCTCTTCCTCTGTTACTGATAGTTACTGTCTTTTACCTCTTTTACCTCTTTTACCAGTAAAAGCGATACTTTAGGCAACAAAAGAGCAACAGACAATGGTCCTCGCTGAAAGCAAAATAATAACCACGATAGAGGCGAAGGACACCGTAGTCAAGTACAGCAGCCATATTCAACGATACAAGCAATGGCTCCTTCTACCAGAAATTCAACTTTTCGATGCGCGTTAACCAAGTTAACCAACGTTCAAGGCCATTATGGGGACTCGGACTCGTATTGCAAGATGATATCAGTCGATTGCCGAGGCGTCAAATGCTCCTTCAAAATATCTTCAGAAGAAGAGTGCCGCAATGAAGGATTTGTTCAGCTAGAGATATCAAGAAATAGTCAGTTGGTGAATCTCTGCCCCAAATGTGCAGAAGAAGTAACAGATGGAAAATATCAATACCAAAAAGTGTTGGAATCCCACCGCGATGATGTCCGTGTTGGCATGACCGTTCAAGATGTGTATAAAAGATTTCCATTTCTTAAGTGTTCTGCACCTATGCCAAAAATAAAGGTGAATCCAGACAGTGACGTTGTAACAGCAGTAATAAGCGCTGATGACTCGTCCGAGAGATTATCTTTGACACGGAGCGGAGGAGTAGAACGTTCCCAATCCCAACTTGCAGGAGACGGGGGGGATGCAGTGAATGTTGCGGAGACGGATGGGAAAGACGGGGGGGATGTTTCTTTTGAAGACAATGGTTCGGATAAGAATATGGTAGCGGCGGAGGTGGATGCGGAGATGCATGATTCATCAACTGCCCAAAATTCCAGCACCACCAACAGTTTAGCTGCATTTTCCTTCGGGAATAACGCAACACTTCCAGCAAGGAATGGGGGGAGTGGACAAGATTCGAGTAGCGAAAATAATTCGAATGGTGATGAGGGGGGTTCTTCTTCTCCTACGCCTACGGACAAAAATCAACATGATTCAACAAGTCAAGATGGAAGTGATGCTCATTCGACTGATGGCACGGTAAAAGTTGTTGTGACTTCCCATATCAATGGCAAGGTGAAAGAGTTTTCGTACGCCGGCGGCACTACTGTCGGTTTTGTAAGGATGGCCGTAGACAGAAGCTTTGAAACTACATCTGTGCTCTGGTACGACCGCGAGAAGGGATGCCCGGCTCCTGATTACATTGCCCTGGCTGAAATTACAGTTCCCTCAGGGTCGCCGGTTAAATTTATTGCCCATCATCCCGATTGGACCAGGATTAGAGGTGTTGACATGGATGGAGCGTCAGAGGAGATGAAACGCGATTGGAATAACGTAGTTCTTTGGTTGGAAGCAGGTTACAGACGTTGCTTTTCTAATAGACGTCCTGAACTGAAGCAATCTCTAACTACCCTTTTTAACTGGGTAAAGGATATTATCAATGGACCACCGGTTCCTAATACTGCTCAAGACATTGCTGAAGACTTAGCTATTGTGGCTCAATGTAATACACTGCTCGAATACATTGCGCTCAATTGGTCGTTTTTGAAACAACACGAGATGGCCATGCACTTGTTGCATCCTGGTGAGCGATATTTCGGATCTATCTTCAACGAAAATCCTCTGATTGGAACGAGACAATCGTTAGCAACTGATGCGGTTATTGAAAACAATAGAGGTACATCGACAACACTAACCGCATCGACGGCTTCAGCCAACAATACGGAAAACGCCAATGGAAGTCCATCCACAGATTTAGCCACCGATTCAAGTTACACGAAAAAGGGGAGAAAGAATATTTATATTGAGTTCCCTGGACCTGAACAAGCACAGAAGACATACAGTTGCCCATGTGGTTGTGGGAAGGCATTTTACCATCCCTTTCCGCCAATCCAAGGTTCTGTTTTCCGCAATGGCAAAGCAGAAACTATCACTTGCTATCTCCCGATTTTCCGGCGGGAGAATATCTATCGGGAAGCTCATGAGGATTACAAATCGCACCAAGGTCGAGTAACGCTTTATTCTTCGCCTAAGGACCGCCTGGAGGTGTTTCCTTTTCCCAAACCAGACAACCTTGACACTCAATCCCTTTTCACCATGTACCTCCATTTTCTTCCAATGTGGGTTTTCAATTACGCGTACTGCCGTCGTTGCACGGACACTCAGCTTCCTGTACAATATGAGAATATTCTCGCAGGGTGGGTGTCTTTAATGGATACCACCAATTCTTCTGATCCAGTTCAAGTAGCTGCCTATCGGCAAACTTACTATTATGGAGCGTTGGAGAGACTAGTTGATGATGATTGTAGGAAGCAGAAGTGTAACGAATTTTGGTGCAATAATATGAGGAAAACCAAAAAAATGGGCGTAGAAGGTGGTAGTAAAAAAGATATCCTGGAAAAGCTGGATATAGACGATAAAGAAGAAGATCGTTTGAGAACATTCCTCATGAAAACCGCCATGAAAGCATGTTCCGCTATGTTCAAAGCATTGAAACACAGCGGCCTTGGCGCAGATTTCACCCCTCCGAAATGTATTCTAGACCCGTCAACCTACAACGCCGACGCTGTTATCAACAGCTTAATGGATGTGTTGTTCTTTAAGCCACGGGAGGAATTGGAGCTCTTTTTGAATTCACCAACAAACGCTCAATCGAAGTTTAACGACAACTTCATTCAGTCGTTTACCAACATCAAAAGCGATGCAGAAAAAGTGGCCAGAGATAACGCCAAGATCATGGCTAGTACTATGCGTTGTCACTACTCTGATGTCAAAGAACATTATGACGAAGTCATGGTTACAATCGGATGTTTCCCTGATCAGCAAAACAACGCCCAAAACTGACTGTGGTTCGATCGATATTTGTACTTACAATGTTGCAGCAGTGCCAAGGGACATCCACTAAGGCGCAGAAATCAAACAAACTTGTCAAAAAAGAGGTGTCGGGAGATGGTAAATGGGATACATTGGAACAGGGAACGCGTTTACCGTCAAATCAACATTCTGATACCTCTAGATCATTTTGTCTACACTGTCTCGAATTTGCATGAGATCCCTCATGGTGATGAGAGGGTTCAAGACAAGACAAACCGAGATACTGCTCTTCGTTCTTCAGGTGTTGACGTGGTTGACGTATCCACGTCTACCAGCTGCCGCCCCGGTGTAAGAGTTTACTACTCCAGCTCTGCTCTGACTAAGGGTATTGCAAGTTGTGTTCGAGATCTAGATAGCATGCAGGCGAATCTTTTTGAATACCTCTTCAATATTTACGATAAGACAAAGATAAAAGGAAACAGAGATAGTAACGGGGCCAGGGTTGATTTTGGGCTAGGCCGGATTCAATCCACATCAAAGAAATGTGCGGACAGCCGGGGAGGTATGCAACAACTACCATTCTGCAATCTCAATTCGTTTCATGCGATGAATGACGCTTTAAAAGCTGAAATAAGAGATTTGCTCCTCTATTTTCATCGGGAGGTCAATGGTGAGGGAAAGCCCTACAATGGTTGCGTTGATGATTTGCGATCGAAGTTGGTTCATGATCTTTTCAACGATGCTGGATGGGGCGGGCCCTTTGTGGGCTGGGAATATATCAATATCTCTCTTCGAAGTGCTTTGGACGATCTGCACAAGCATTTTGATTCAATGAACGATAGAAGGGAAGGATACAACCACGCCGTCATCTATTCTTTCCTCCGTTCACGCCGCAATAAGAAGTATCGAGTTATTATCGTAATGACATATCGTAACTTAATGGGTTGCGCAATGGATAGGGTGCGAGGTCATAACAGTGCTCTTCATAGAAGGGCCGATCGAAAGCAGGGGAGGGTATAGACAGCGGAGGAAAGTAATAGCAACAGTTTAAACTTTGATGTTACCACTAACGTATGTCTCCGCAATGACTAGTGCTTTGTGCGTAGATTCTCTTCCGGCTGCACATGTTATCATGAGTTACCAGTTGTAGCTTTCTACCCCAATTGGTACCTTTTACCCTCTGTTTGTTTGCGTTTTCTAATCTCATCTAAGATTCGGGAGTGTGTTTGTGAAATTAAATTCATAACATGCTCGCTAATATTCTCATGTTGATTGTGTCTGTTACTGTACCCACTCCTGATGAGCCCATATACAGCTTCAATTGCCCAAACCGACGCAACTTTGCTTAATGGCTGCGACCTGCATTGAGCACTTTTCAGCCGTTCCGAACGTCTCAACATTGATGAGGCATATCGTCTGCCATGTTGTCTTAAATGCGTACACAACTCAAGAAGTATACGATGCCAGATTATTGCAGAACTTGTGACTTTGAAATAAAAGAAGATGTCGAGATCGAATTCCCTATCGTACAAACATTTCACGGAATAGCGCAACACTAATTCGCCCAAAAGTTTAATCTGATCGTCGGGCTTACTAGAGCATAAAAATTTTATCTGATCGTCGGGCGTACTAGAGCATAAAGTAATCCAATCTTGCGTGTGAAGGGTCTGTGTTTTTTCGCGAGATCGTTGTTGATTTGGTACTGAGAAAGAAAGCAATACGTTTGCTGCGACGTCCTCCGGCGTTTCCTCATTTATTTTTTCCATGGCGGAGAGTACTGCCGTTTCTTTCCCTTCCATATAACTGAACATCAGTTGTTCGGTCTTATTTAGTTATAGTAGTCGCCAACCGAAGGGGTGGGGACGAAAATTGGGGGGGGGGGGCTTGGGGGGGACTTTAAATGGGTAAAAGATCTTAACATATTTCGTAAAAGAAATACTAAAAGAAAATTCTTTTACGCTTGCGTAAAAGAGATTTTGTAGGGCTAAAAGATCCTACTTTAATGCTTGAAAGAGATTTAACAGGCCTATTTTGCTGTCTATTTTTTGTCTTTGCCTGCCATCAAAAGATCTCATATCTTGTAAGTGCATTGGGGCCTGCTGCTGTTATCGATCTTGTACAGAAGCAGCGCCTTCTGTTGTTAGACGGGCAAGCTATTCTACACAAGGCTCAATCTCTATCTCCCTCTGCTCTCAGCAAAATTAATATTTAACGAACTATAATCTCCGACAATACTAGGGATGAGGACGAGGAGCATGCACAATTATGGTAGCCATAAAGATTTGGGCAATGATGAGAAAAAGGAGGAGGCGGCAGAGATGAAAGAGAATAATCTCTGTTTTGTTCGCCTCCCAAATAGCTGGCTCCCTTTCGATAGCAGCCAATGTGATGAGTCCGACCCATGTCTATATTGGCCCGGCATTATATATGAAAATTTTAGGGACGCGAAAAATGATTTGCCAGAAGCTTATCAGAATCCAAGGATCTATGCAGAGATAGCTATTATGCTTCATAAACGCAAAAAGGAAAACGAAAATGAGACATTGTTTATTGCTAGACTTTTAGGCATGTCAACGGTACCTTCTACTCCTCTAAAGTCTTCATTGGCGGTTAACAGAATGAGGAGCAACAGCAGCTCATTAAAAGAAGAAGGATTGTTTATTATTCTAATCGATGCCAGCCGAGAAGAAATAAACTCTCTGGACGGCTCCGTGTCATTGCCCTTTCATGATACAAGAAAAAAGCTCGAGCAAATTATCAGTGCTTTGCCTCCCCATACAAGTAGAAAGAGCGCCTTTGCTCATGAGGCATTTGCAGCTGCTTCTGCAGTGACTAGCAAGGATAATCGTGCTGCTGATACAGCACATCTGTCGATGATGCCACTCTCCATCCGTGGTGGAAACAGCAGCAGCAGCAGCAGCAGCAGCAGCAGCAGCAGCAGCAGCAGCAGCAGCAGCAGCAGCAGCAGTAGCAGAACTTCAACTGGTTCGAATGCTTATGTAGGATTGCAAGCAGCTCCAAAAAGTCTATGCGCTTCCTTTGATGCTGCTGCTGATAATTCTACAACGGCCTTTGTCGATTTATCATCTGGTAGTCAACATTACGAATCCAACGTTGATCCTTTGAATAAGTCTCTTTCTTGCTATAATGATAAAGCAAAGAAAACACTGCTGAACTATCTGGTCGAGAAGGCTCCAAGCAATTGTATCTGTACTAACTGTAATGAGTTAGCAACTTCTCCGCGGCAGTTGTGGTGTTGTAGATCGATTATATGCTATCAGTGCGCCAGCCTTTTGGGCAATAAGTGCCCAATTAAAGCTTGCCTCAAGTATGTCGGGGGGATGACATATTGTGAAACTTGTTGCAATATTGACAAAGAAATCGATGCTCTTCGAATCCATTGTCTTCAGGGCAAATGTGGTTGGGCTGGACCAATAAAATTGTATGCTGAACACAAGCAATATTGTTCCCTTGTTCAATTTGATGACTTGGATAGAATTGTTGTCGCCGAATATGATAGAGGGGATGTCAACAAGAAGATTGCCAATTTTGCAGAGCGAATGCGAAATATCCAGCTAGAAGAACCATTGCATTTTAAGAGCGGCCGGGCTGGTACCTTAGTTCTCAATCAAATGAATCGAATTGATGAGCTAGTTGATCGGGTAGTTGATTCGGAAGATAGCAATGTTGAGGTAGATGAAGAGGAGATAAACGCTCTACTGGATGCTCCTGGTATTGCGGACAGAGAGAGAATAGGTAATACCAACAAAGATGGAGGAAATCTGCAGACATTTAAGAACAGTGCATGGGTCGCAATACACAAAAAGACGATAAAGCTTGCCACTGCTTTATTTGGAGATATGTTTGACGAATGGAATTGCGTTGATATGGGCTCTGGCCTCCTATTTGCCTGTCTGAGTGGTTCGATCTTGTCGTCTAAGATGAGGTGGGTAGGCTTAGAAATAGAAAATGATAGAGTCAAACTTGGAGTTGAGATCTATAAAATTGTGGACAAACAGTGGAGGGGTATATCGAAGCGTGAATTAAAAGTATCCTTTTTCCATGCTGATTGCTGTGGATTTGTGAACTTGAGAGGGTACGTAATACCAATCTTCTTCTTTTCCTCTTATCTTGTGCTTGTGGCTAACTCTTCTACTGGACCATGCTTAGTTGCCACATATATTTCATTTGGGATAAAGCTTTTAACCCGCCAACTGTTCAAGCTGCCTTCCTTTGTTTGGCTAGGTCGTACATACACCCATTTTTATTGATCATGTCTTATGAAAAATGGAAAGAACGATCACATGAACTTCTCAAAGATGTGTTTTCGCAAATACAAGTTGTTGGGCTTACAGAACACCTCACCTTCCGTTGCGGCACCCGAGGCGATAGGTTGATATATGCCTTTGTAGCTTCACCACACATCCATGTCTTGGCAACGTTGCCTCCGCTTGACAGATCAAGTCCAAGTGTAATTGATATATCAAAAAACCGATTTGGGACGAGGGCTGAAGTTCAAAACGAAATGAAGAGATTTGAATTGAAATACAATGCACCTTCCAAACGAAAACGTATGAAGCGCATTCCCTATTCCCCACCTGCTTAGGAAGCAATAGATAAATCCGTGAGAAAATCTCTCTGTTACATGTGATAACAAGTATTATTTACTGTCTATTTTATGAAACTTTTGGACTTAAAAGAGGTAAAAGTGTTCTTTTATGCATTTAACAAGAGGTAAACAATTTTAGCTCCTTAAGAGCGTTCTCCACGATGTACCGTCTATTTTATGAAACTGTTAGACTCAAAAGAGATAAAAGTCTTCTTTTACGTACTTAAAAGAGGTAAAAGTCTTTTTTATGGTACCTATACGTAGCAAATTCCTTTACATACATTAACAGAAGTCTGTTACTATAAAAGAAGGTAAAAGTAAGAGTAAAATTCCTTTACATACATTAACAGAAGTCTGTTACTATAAAAGAAGGTAAAAGATAAGAGTAAAAGAATCGTAAGAAAATGCTTACCAAAATGCTTTCAATCTTGTAGTGCAAAACAATCAATCGGCAAACATGACACAAAAACAACACCAACCACTCCACCTCTTTAGATGATACAAGTTCCATGCTTGTATTAAAGTAATACTGTTGTGTAGCTATAATTATGGATAGATTCCAAATCCAATAATGGATGCAGCAAGTCCAGCTATATATATCGAAGGCGCTGGCTCAAACGGCGTCAATGGTCATTATCAAAGGAGAGTACATGTTTTGAGAGAGGGGAATGATATTTATCTTGTACATTATTGGAAGATAAGCGAGCAACAGCAAATGATGAACAACGATGATGTTGCTTTCTACATCTGCCGGGAGCGGTACAATACAAGGAGCCCGTGGTTCATCGGATGCCTTCGCAGGGTCAACGAAAGTGTTAGATTTGTTAAACTTTACCTCACTAATCCTCTTCAACAGTCGGTGAGTCCCCCTGTAAATGGTTGGTGGCCTCATCAAGACGGTGAACGTCCTTCACCAACCCTTCGTCCTCTGATTAATTTGGCAAATCAAGAGTGGCCGGAAGCTATTGTCGTCGCCGATACTAGGCGCATACGAAGGATGATGGTTAGAAGAGCCATTATGGAGATGATTGATGTTATTTGCATCCGTTTTTCCAGCTATGTA
>Ga0194010_1000044_pt1 | contig 8525 bp, 8 predicted proteins | sample FLC_67_MG_FD_140372 | JGI IMG/M metagenome (GOLD analysis project Ga0194010, IMG submission 140372) | Sediment microbial communities from the Broadkill River, Lewes, Delaware, United States - FLC_6-7_MG | ecosystem: Environmental > Aquatic > Freshwater > River > Sediment | place: USA: Delaware...
AACTTGGTAAAATGTTCACCCATTACACCACAAAATTCCATCAAAAACTCAACAATGTCAGGACTGCTTTGTTTCGACCGTTCCAATGTTTCCTTAGGATTAGTTTGCATCACCTGTAATGCTGCCATGTCCACGGCCATTCTTTGTGCTAACCGTGAATGATTTTGTGTAATGGTATCAAATAGATCAGTTGTTGCCCATTGATCTGAGTTGGATTGTAGATGTGATAGCATTGCTGATTGAACTTCTGGTAAATGTAGTGGAGTGGTATTAGTTGTTGGTTTGTTATTGTCATTTGTAGAAGACGATGATGGTATCATGTTGCCATCACTGTCCAATTCATAAATAAGATCCTTCTGCACAGTAGCATTGCGATATCCATATCATAGAGTATAATGGTGTATAGATGCAATATCATTTCATATTCTAACTCACCTCTTTCTCTTTCTTTTTCTCTGCAATACTTATTCATTCTTCTGAACAGAATTTTGCTTTGTATTACTTTTACCAGACTTCTTACTACTCTTACTACCTCCACTGCTATTCAAAAATCCCTTCTTCATACCAAACGTAGACTTCTTTGCGCGCTGTTGCTCCTTCTTCGTTTGTTCTTTTTGCTGTTGCTGCTTTGCAATATTTGCTTCGGCTAATAATTGCTCTGCTAGGGATTGTTGTTGTTGTTGTTGTTGTTGTTGTGTAGGTGATGTACTGCTATGATTGTCAGCTGTAGATTTTTGCATAGATTGCTGCTGCGTATCATTAGCTGCAGATGAGGATCCAGTCTTTATAATTGGGAAGGATATTGGTGGTGGACAATCGTCATCCGAAGAAACATCATCATCATTATTCACGACTGTATCAACAACTTGAATGAGAGGTCGCGCCGCAGCCGACGATGGCGACAAATGCTGCCCATCTTCCTTATAAAATATTCCTGGCCCTAATATATATCGTCATTGTGGTAGTAGTCATGGAATGTTTATTTTCTTCAAGTTGATGCGACAAAAAATGTCGCTTCCTATGTCACTTCGGAGTCCTACTTTGTCACATCGGCAAACCCTAGAGAGCCACCCAAGAGAGTACCTATCTTATGCTCACAGGTATGAACCAAGAAAGTATGGTTCACTTCTCCATGATATTAGCTATCATATGAACCACCGCTGGCCTTCTGAGGAGCCGTAGTTGGTTAGTTGTAGTTGGCAACTCCATGATTAGGTCCGCATCACTTTTTCATCATCTCATGGTCGGTGTGCTTGGTGATTGGTGGACCATAGAGTGAAAAATTGAATGCAACTAAATAGTTTAAATATTGTGCGTGGACAATTAAATTCTTATGTACTGAACACGATGGTGCACTCGGATTTACTCTAACTCCATCTCTCCTAAAGATATTAGAATTTGAAACTAGTGCTATTTAGGTACACTATTGTACCTATCAAGGAGTTTAACAATTATTGGTATTAGAATATGATGCTGATGTAAGCCAGTACAATCGTAAAAGAATTGGAAAAATTGGTGGAGAATGGCAATGACCGTGCAGGTTTCATGCTTGCAGGGGTATATGCAAATGGATTGTTTGGCGAAACGCAAGATATTCGAAAGGCTAATGAGTTATATCTCATAGCGGGGGAATTGGGATGTGCCGAGGCATATCACAACTTGGGAAATGCATATAGCAATGGAAGGACTGTAGAAGTTGATGAGGAGAAAGCAAAACACTACTGGGAGCTTGCAGCGATGGGAGGAGATGTTATGGCGAGGTGTAATCTTGGCTTTAATGAGGTGAAGTCAGGCAATTTACAACGAGCAAAAAAGCATTTCCTTATCTCTGCACGTGCAGGGGACAAGAACTCCTTGGACAGGGTTCAGGCTGGATTTAGAAATGGTATTGTTACAAAACATGAATATGAGGAAGCGTTACGCGCCTATCATAATCGTCAACTTGAGATGAAGAGTGATGTGAGGGATGTATCTGCAACCTTTTCAGTCTACCGGGAATGAAAGATAGCAGCCTAATGTAAGTGGGTGGATGCCTGCTATGTGAAACAGGCAATGTCAGCAATAAGAAGAAACGAAAGCGCATATGATTAGACTAGTCTGCAACTAACTATTACCATGTTGATCTAAAAACATTTGCATCATGCAAGATATTGTCTGTTCTATGAAATTAAAAGCTCAAGTGCATATTAACTCTTGAATTAATAATTCATTTAGGACCACAACTCTTGCACAAATCTACCACTCACTGCCATCTTATCAAGGTATGCCTTGGCCTTCTCTCTACTCATACCACCCTGCTCGGAAATGATATCCTGCAATGTATGATCAACATCGGCACCCATCTTAACAGCACCACAAACAAAGATGGATGCCTTATCATCATGTATTAACTTCCATGATTCCTCCCCCCTCTTGGCCAACAAATGCTGCACATAAACCTTCTTGGTCTGTTCACGCGAAAATGCCAAGTGTAATTCTGTCAACGTACCCTCCTTTTCGAATGCTTCTAATTCATCACGGTAGATATAATCCATGGAACGGTCCTTACATCCAAAGTATAGAATACTTGGGCCGTGTTTGACGCCGTTCTTCAGTCCGTGAGATCGTTCCATTAACACTGCACGCATGGGAGCAATACCCGTGCCCGGGCCAAACATAAGCACTGGTCGTTCCACTTGCTTCGGCAGACGGAATGTCGATTCTCTAACAAATGCACGAACCATATCGCCGCGTTTCATACCAGAGAGATAACTCGAGCATAATCCCTTGAACATTTCATTACCATCTTTCGTCTTCTTCTCCTCCAATACAGCCAACGTAATATGAATCGTTGTGGGATGCACCGTCGACGAAGACGATATCGTATAATATCGTGGCTGTAATCGAGGACATATCATGATGAAATGCTCCAACGGACAAACAATCGACGTGCATAATCGTGTGACAATGTCTGCAATACCAATATGTGCCTCCACAATCTTCTCCTTATATTCGGCCTTGCCCTCCTTCGAACTCATACGGAGTAATGCCTTACGATCGATATCGTTCCGTGCGTAGGGTGCCAACTGTTTGAGATCGGATCGTCGCGGCGGACCGGTTAAGTCACAGTATCGTTCGAGACATTCGCGTACGGTACACGGCGTTGGGAATGGAAGGGCGTGTTTCGTCTTCTTAGTCGTCGATGAATCATTATTATTCTCGTCACTTGGATGAAGATTGAAAACCTTATTAAGATCATAATTCAATGCATTGGCTACTGCTTCGACTACTGCACTATCATTCTTGGGTAGTATACCCAAATTATCAGCAGTTTGATATTTCATTACATTCATATGATTCGATATATCGATTTCCATATGTAATGTTGATCCAGGATCGGATGGATCACGTAATTCACGCGTAGCAACGACTGGACAATCTACAGCCTGTAAGTAATGCTTGGATGATGTTTGGATTAGTGATGCATCCATTGCTTTGTGGGTTGCTGCTGCCGACTTCTTCGCTTCTTTTACATATTCCACAACATAATGACAGGGCGGCAATGCAGAAGACTGTTGTTGCTGTTCCTCATTATTCTCAACCGACAATCGTCGCACACGATCCAATGCCACCTTCCCCCTGACATACTTCTTCGTTAACGTGGGCCATAGTACCGTATCCTTCCAATTCTCAAAATCGCCTTCCAAATCATCGTCATCGTCGCCCAATCCCAATGGCGCAATGCGAGCCGCTCCACATTTATACAACGCCGCATCAACGAACTTGCTCATATTATTATAATGTTCGTATTGTCTATTCCCCAATCCAAAGACGGCATAATCGACATCATTTAAAAATGTTGCATCCCGTTCTTCCGTGTTGTTCGCTGTGGCGGCGTTGTGAGAGGAGGATGCTGCCTCATCTAAACTAATGCTGGAATCGCCACCTCCATTCAATTCACTACTGCCCACCTTGTAGATATTTGATATGCCGGACTTGGCCTTCATAATTTGAATGAATTGCTGTGCATTGTCGGTTGGTTCGCCCTCGCCGTATGTTGCCATGAAGAATAATGCTTTTGATCTGCTACGACTGCTGCTGCTGCTGCTGCTAGTTTCGCTTTCATCTGAAGATGGATCACGATAATGCGGATGAGCCAACGTCGCCCTCAATAGCATTGCATCCTCATCCATATTCTCCCCTCTACTATACCTAGCTACCACCTCATTATTATTATTATCGGCATCTTCTTTATTATCATCGGCTTTTTGAAGCAATTCAATACAGCTACTCAAATCATCATTTTCCACCACATCTTGTAAATCCACAATACGAGTACAAAATCCATGCCGTGTCGATTCGGACGCTATTTGCTTTGCAAACATTTGTGCCGTGCCGGTTTGTGATCCGTAGTATATTGTTAAATGTCCTCCTGGATATTTCTGTTATGTAGAATGATGGGAAGACCAGGTTTTTTGGTTTGTGAGAAATGGGAGTTGGGGTGTGAATGGCAATACAAATTGTAAAAATGACGCCCCTCGTTTTAAACACAGGGTGAATAACCCGCCACGAGACATTATTATTGGATATATGTTGTTGCGTGTTTCCACCGCTATAACTTGGCATGTTTGTCGTGTATATATAGAAGAGCGTTTTGATGGGGCGATCGTTGAATTTAAGGAGGCCGTAGGTGGGTCGATTGGTGGATTGTTACATCATTATTTTTCGGCATGTTTTGGTGTACGGGGACATTGTTATTATACTAATGAAAGGTACCCGATATTACCGTTTTCGACGATTTGGGGTTGCTAATTGCGCGGCAATATTAATATGTTGATCGATGAACAATCTGGGATTACTCTGGTGTTCCCATGACGTGTATTTGCAAAGCTTTCCCATGATTTGGGTACGCCGCGGGGGTTGAAAAGATAGGATTTTTTGTACAGCGAAGGGATGTTGTGGTTGTGTAGCCGTTAGATCACGTAGAGGCGCCAAGAGTGCTCCACGGTGTTGATAAAATTGACCGCTATCGGGGGTGGGGGTAGAGAATGCAGGGATTGATCAGATTGGCCTCTGTAGCGCTGCTAAAGTTAGTAGGCCGCTCTTCATCATGAAGATTGAGAAAAAATCTTCTTCTTCTCTGGGGGGTCTCGTTTAGTTTATCTGTGTAACTAGTACGATTACTACGATTTTATACAAAGAAGGACGCGTGTAAGAAAAGAAGAAATCATAATATGAGAGAAAGAAACTAGCAAATAATTTGCTGCCGACAATTAACATGGCAGCGGCGGGCCTACCTGAACTCATTCATTACACAACACATCATAGCCCAGTAGCAGTAGCAGCAGCCCAAAACATCTACCTATAATCGGCCACACTTCAACCACCGATGGCATCCTCTCTATTGGTAGCTTGTCTCCTTCGCCCGCCGTGCAGGGGAAAGGTCTTTCTGAATTAATCATTTACTCACATACCATCATATTACATCACCACCACTGATACCAATCATTGCAAATAAAACCTACTAGTATTGTATTGGTGGCTCTCTATGATGTACTGTCGGGGATACGACCAAAGCACCTAATATTATAGGCTTCTGTTTATAGGAGAGTCAGCAGCCTTGCACACACATGATATGATTTCATTAATTATGCACACCATCACAATATGCTGCCGCTGATAATAATAGCACCCTCCCTGGCTGCCGCTGATAATAATAGCACCCTCCCTGCCCGGCGAGATGATACCATTGGGAATATACGGATTACTCTTCTGTCCATATAATACTGCAAACAAGTATACTTCATATACAACAAAAAGCATACATTAAGCCTGTCGGATTACATCTTGGCATGAACAATGAGTACACAGATAGCTCTCAATATACAAATCTATAATTGCAACAAATATCAGTGGATGGACAAGTAATATTTGAATGTCATCCATATTAGCCAACAGTCTAATGGGCAGTAATACACTACAAATACAATAGTACAGTACAATTCAAATACAATACAATTAGGCGATTCATGTGATCCAGTACTACTATAAAGAATTCAGCAACATTGTGATATGGGAGCGGCGGTTAGGTAGTGGGTCCAACTCCCCCAACATACTACAACACAATACAATATACAATAATCAATATGGATATACTTTCTAGCATGGGCTGTTGGAATGGAAAGAGTACTAAACAACAATAATATAATAGTTGATACAGTTGATTATTGGTGTTGTGAGTAGTCTGCCCTCGCGCATGCTTGTGGAGATGGCAAATCAGAATTACTAACATGAATGCATCAATCAAATATCAAACGTGTAGCTGGTGGTGGACCGGCGACCAAACTTCCCCCCACCTATAATATCCGTCGCGGCACCATAAATATGATCACTACTGATAATTTATTTGATAATTTGTTAACAGCAGCTGGTAAGTAGCTAAGTTTTATCCCATGAATATTTAACACTACTCATATATTCATTACACACAGTCTAATCAATTGTCTTCATCGTCATCATCCAATATGACACGCTTCGTCGTCACCTAAGGAGCATACGATCCCAAAAAGTCTTCCTCGTTTGATGACTACTCGTCACCTGATCCTTCAATAGATTCATTCGCATACAATCCCAACAAGTCTTCCTCATCTGATAACTCGTCTGATCCTTCTTCAGTAGATTTGCGAATGCGCTTCTTTCCACTCAAAGTCTCACCTTCCCCGCCGGTGGTAGTAGTAGCAGCAGCGGCAGCATCATCATCATCAATCTTCAACTTCTGCGGTTGTAAAACAGTCCCCCAACCGCCCCGCCATCGGCATGCTGCCATCTCATCCGCATCAAAGGGGGAGAGATCACAGTCCTCCTCATCATCATCCTTATGTTCTTTCACGGTTGGTCCACGTACTTTATCATCGTTCTTCATAATTTCGGTTGCCATTCCCCTTCTATCATTATTGGAAGAAGTAACTTTTGAACACAACTGAAGAGCCTTGTCCGCTTCCGACAACAAATTATAATCCTTTGTGTTCTTCATTGATTGGTCCGCGGCGGCCTTTATTTTTTTCTGCACAGGTATAGGTATTCCCGTCGACATAGGAGATCTTTCAAAAGTCTTATCACCGGCATGTAATCTTAACAATTGACACTCGTAAAATATACTCCTCGACTTTCTTCCGGGGGCGTGGGAATTCCAGTTGGCATAAAACTTTGCACAAAATTCTTTGTATGTTAAATTGTCCTTTTTTGCGGAAAGAAGTATAGACATGTACCGAAATAGATTCGTTGGCCATGGCCGCGGTTCGAAGACTTTACCGCTCGGTCCAGCAAAAAAACCAACAAACCACAGCACCATATTGCCAAGGAACCCCTTGTAGGGCAATAGACAATCGTTACATATCCCCCACCTCAAAAGGAGCTCATCCGTACGCTCCTCCCGTTTTTCCCCGCGTAAATCCCTATCTTCCATTGCATGAAAATGTAATTTGAATGCACGGTATATTGTCAGATAGCCATGGGATTCAAATTGGCAAGGGCAGTGACCAACATGACTCGCCGGCTTGCCAGGGTATGGATCATTAAATGTAAGTTTCTTATTTTTCTCCTGCGCCTTATTGAAGGCTTCAATTGCCTCTTCCATATCATCGGACTTCAGACTAATTTCCCTTTTAAGTTGTTCCACCTTAATCATAAAATCATCCCTTTGATCGATTGTAATATTCATCTCGCTACAGGCCTTCTCGTATGCATCAAATTTATCCAGTTTACGCCTCATCCGCTTCCTCCTTGCCATGGTACCATTTTCCATCTCTATAGGGGGAGGGGGCTCATAATCTACCTTCTTATAAACGTGTGTGTTATAGGTCAGCCGACACCTCTTCTCAAATCTTTTCTCGGCAGCTATAAACAACGGGTGCTCCTGCCGTATAGTTGAGATATCTAACAACAGTTCATCAGACATAAGTGGTATCAATACACTCATCATCATGCGCCTACGTTCGGTTGTTTTTGCTCTACCAGCCTCATCAATTGTTGGAGCATGGTATTGGACCTGATGTATTTTACATAGCGCTTCCAAAGCATCCTCTGTTGCTGTGAATTTACCGTGTAACTGTCTAAGAGCAGCCTTAACATTATCAGTAGGAGGTTGTGGGCAATGTACCATGTTGTTGTTGTTTGTTTTTTATTATCACGGCTAATTGCAGCAGGTCACAACAGCACATGTGTACCGTAGTGAGTACATACTCGGACTATAGATACATCATGATGTAGTAGCTACTCTTCTATACGATATCGTACTATATGACTCACTAACGAAAACACAGACATTTTTCGAACTATGAAAGAGACCTATAGTGTATCATGTAATAGCTAAACTTTCAACACTATATCCCTCAAAAAGAAAACTTTTTAACTTAATATGATGTAGGTACATTGTTACAAGCATGGACTCGGCGACTGACAAGAAAACAGAGGCATCAGAAGATGATCAAGATGGTACATACATTAGTCTCAAAGACTCATCTAAAAGCCGAGATAAAGATGATCGT